>Ga0126313_10000086_pt1 | contig 37068 bp, 36 predicted proteins | sample Plot105A_FD_89954 | JGI IMG/M metagenome (GOLD analysis project Ga0126313, IMG submission 89954) | Serpentine soil microbial communities from UC McLaughlin Reserve, CA, USA - Plot105A | ecosystem: Environmental > Terrestrial > Soil > Grasslands | place: USA: UC McLaughlin Reserve, Lake County...
GACGGCGTCGACGACGGCACCGCGCTCGCGATGATCGTGCAGGGTCTCACCGCCTGGCACCTCTACAAGACGTGCGCGCGTGTGGCACCCGGCGAGTCAGTCGTCGTGATCGCGGCGGCGGGCGGCGTCGGCTCGCTGGCGGTCCAGCTGGGCAGGCATTTCGATGCCGGTCGGGTGATCGCCGTCGCGTCGAGCGAGGACAAGCGCGCGCTGACGCTGTCGCTCGGCGCCGACGCAGCGATCGACGCCTCGCCGGAGGGGATGAAGGAGCGGATCATCGAGGCGAACGGCGGCCGACCGGTCGACGCCGTCTTCGAGATGGCTGGCGGCGCCGTCTTCGACGCCTGTCTCGACGCGCTCGCGCCGTTCGGCCGGCTCGTCACCTACGGGATTGCCTCGCGCGAGCAGAACGAGGTCAGAAGCGGCGCGCTGATGCGCAAGTCACGCGCCGTCGTCGGCTTCTGGTTCATGCACTGCATGGGGCATCGCGACATGGTCGAGGAGCCGCTGGCGGAGCTGTTCGGTCTTGCCGCGCGCGGCGAGATCAGAGTCGTCGTCGGCGAGACCTACCCGCTCTCCGAGGCCGCTCGCGCCCAGGTCGACCTCGCCGAACGCCGCACCACCGGCAAGCTGCTGCTCGACCCGCGCGCCTGACCGCCCGTTCGGGCGCGTCGGCCGTATTGCACCAGCGAGCGGTGCGTGGGAGGCTGGTGCATCCCCCGCACAAGGAGCGTCGAGATGACCGCGCCCTCCGCTGATCGCGCCGGCACCGGCCCGGTGCACCTCGCGACCGTTCGTCCCGTCCAGCTTGCGGCGGCAGTTGCCGTGGCCATGCTGATCCTCCTCTGCGTCGGCTCCGGACGCGCGAGCGCCGACGACCAGATCGTGATCACCGGTGGGGTCGTGGTGCCCGTCGGCCGCACGGTCGGGGACGTCGTCGCCTTCGACGGACCGGTGCGAATCGCCGGGCATGCCACCGGCGACGTCGTCGCCATCGGCGGGCCGGTGCGGATCACGGGGCGCGTCGACGGAGACGTCGCGGCCGTGTCGGACCGAGCGGTTCTCGCCCCGACGGCCCGTGTCGGCGGCGATCTGCTCTACGGCGACGAGCGCCCGGTGGTCGCTCGCGGCGCACGCGTGGATGGGTCGATCAAGGACAAGAACTGGGCCGACACGCTCTCGAGCCCGGGTTGGGGCCTGGCCGGCCCGCTCGTGTGGTGGCTGGCGGTGACGGTCTCGACGCTGCTCATCGGCGTGTTGCTGCTGCTGCTCGCGCCGCGGATGCTCGCAGCGGCCGAGCGCAGCGCGCGGGAGCATCTCTGGCCCGCCGTCGGCTGGGGCGTCCTCGTCGCGATCGCGCTGCCGCTCATCGCGATCCTTGCCCTTGTCACGCTGGTGGGCATCCCGCTCGGCGTCGCGCTGCTGCTCTCGCTCGTGCCGCTGATGCTGATCGCCTACGTCACGTCGGCCTGGATCCTCGGACGCCGGATACTCAAGCCGGGCGCGTCGCCCTGGCTCGCGCTGCTGGTCGGCTGGGGCGTGCTGCGACTGCTGGCGCTGATCCCGGTCGTCGGCTTCCTCGTCGGCCTCGTGGCGACCGTGGTCGGGCTCGGGGCGCTCGTCGTGGCCCTGTGGCACGCGCGCGGGCCGGCCGAGCCGGCGTCTGCGCCGGAGGCGCCGGGACGTCCCGCTCCGGTCTGAGCTGCTGCGGTCGCGAGCGGCACCGCGCCGCCTCGCGACGCGCTTCCGACTAGTCTCAGGTCGCGTGACGACCTTCGCCGAGCTCGGCCTTTCCGACACCCTCCTCGACGCGCTGCGTGACGTCGGCTACGAATCGCCCAGCCCGATCCAGGAGGAAGGCATCCCGCCGCTCCTCAGCGGGGCCGACGTGATCGGCCAGGCGCAGACCGGCTCCGGCAAGACCGCCGCGTTCGGCCTGCCACTGATCGAATATGTCGACCCGAGCGTCAGAGAGGTCCAGGGCCTCGTGCTCACGCCGACGCGCGAGCTGTGCATTCAGGTCACGCAGGCGCTGCGCGCGTACGGCGCGCGCAAGGGCGTCGACGTGGTCGCAGTGTTCGGCGGCGCGCCGATCCGCTCGCAGCAGGCGCAGCTGCGCGCCGGCGGGCACATCGTCGTCGGCACGGTCGGGCGCGTGAAGGACCTCATCTCGCGCCACTCGCTCGTGCTGCACGACTGCCGCTTCGTCGTGCTCGACGAGGCCGACGAGATGCTCGACCTCGGCTTCCTCGAGGATGTCGAGAAGATCCTCTCGCTCACGCCCGGCAGCCGGCAGACGGCGCTGTTCAGCGCGACGATGCCGCCCGAGATCCGCAAGCTGTCCGAGCGCTACCTCTACAACCCGGTGCTCGTGAAGGTCAGATCCGCGACGCTCACGGTGGACAGCGTCGAGCAGTTCTCGCTGGAGGTCGGCGGCAAGGAGAAGGACGACGCGCTCGCAGACGTGCTCGAGGCGGAGCGGCCCGACCAGGCGATTGTCTTCGTGCGCACGAAGATTCGCTGCGACCAGCTCTTCCGCCGCCTGCGCGACCGCGGCATGAACGTGAAGGCGCTGCACGGCGACATGAGCCAGGGCCAGCGCGACGGCGTGATGCTCGCGTTCAAGAGCGGGCGCCTGCCGATCCTCGTCGCGACCGACGTCGCGGCGCGCGGGCTCGATATCTCGTCTGTGACGCACGTGATCAACTTCGACGTCCCGACGTCGCCGGACGTGTACGTGCACCGCATCGGCCGTACCGGCCGTGTCGGTCGCTCGGGCCGCGCGATCACCTTCTACGAGCCGCGCCAGCAGCGCGACATCGAGGCGATCGAACGCCATACGTCGACACCGATGTCGCCGTGGACGGCCGGTGCCAAGGTCGCCGCGCTGAAGGTCGAGGCGAAGCCGAAGCGGCACTCCAAGCCGCACGCCTCCGCGAACGGCGACGACGGCGCACGCACGCGTCTTGTGCTCGCCGGTGGCCGGGCCGACGGCCTGGAGCCGAAGGACGTCATCCACGCGATCACCGCCGCGACCGGTCTTGACGGCGAGTCGATCCGCAACGTCCGGCTGCTCGACCGCTTCGCCTTCCTCGACGTTCCCGCCGACGAAGCCGACCGCGTCGTCGAGCAGGTCGACGGCAGCGAAGTCGGCGGCCGCCGCCTGCGCCTCGAGCCGGTTCGCGGCTGACCGCGAGGTCGGCGACGTGCCGAGACGCAGCGCGGGGATCCTGCTGTTCCGGCGCGCCGCAGGCGGAGAGTTGCAGGTGCTGCTCGTGCATCCGGGCGGGCCGTACTGGGCGAGAAGGGATGCGGGGGCGTGGAGCATTCCGAAGGGGGAGGTCGATCCCGGCGAGGAGGAACGCGTGTGTGCGCTGCGCGAGCTGGAGGAGGAGACCGGTGCGGCGTACCGCGATGCGGCCGACGGCGACCTGCTGCCGCTTGGCGAGGTTCGTCAGAAGAGCGGGAAGGTCGTGAGTGCGTGGGCGCTCGAAGGCGATCTCGACGCGGACACGATCGTCAGCATGACGTTTGAGCTCGAATGGCCACCGCGCTCCGGCCGCATGCAGACCTACCCGGAGGTGGACCGCGCGGGCTGGTTTCCGCTCGCCGCTGCACGCAAGAAGCTGCTGCCCGCGCAGGCGCCGTTCGTCGACCGGTTGGCGGAGCTCGTCGGGTAGTAGGGTCGAGACTCCGACCCCGACGAGGAGGCCGCCGATGTCGCAGGCCACGATGCACACCACCCACGGCACGATCGTGCTCGAGCTGTTCGACGACGACGCGCCGAGAACCGTCGCCAACTTCCGCGAGCTCACGGAGAGAGGCTTCTACGACGGCATCATCTTCCACCGCGTGATCCCGGACTTCATGATCCAGAGCGGCTGCCCGCAGGGCACCGGCACCGGTGGTCCGGGCTACACGTTCGTCGACGAGATCAACGACAACAAGATCATCCGCGGCACGCTCGCGATGGCGAACGCCGGCCCCAACACGAACGGCTCGCAGTTCTTCATCGTCACCGCCGAGGCGACGCCGTGGCTCGACGGCAAGCACACCGCCTTCGGCCGCGTGGTCGAGGGGATGGACACGGTCGACAAGATCGAGGGCGTCGAGACGGGCGCAGGCGACCGGCCGGTCGACCCGCCGTCGATCGAGCGCATCGAGCTGGCCGACTGAGGTCGGTTGGGACCGCGCCGCCGGGCTCCGGCGGCGCGGGCGGGTTCGCCCCCTGACCGACGACGGCGCATGGGGCCTTGCCCCGATCAAGCGCCGCCGCACGCCTGCCGATGACGGGGCAATGGTCGTGTGGCGCAGGACGGTCCTCGCCGGTGGCGTGCTCGCCGCGCTGCTGCTGGCTGCCGTCTTCGCCGCCAGACCCGCTGACGCCCGCCGCTCCCTGCCGACGACCTCCGTCGGCGTCGGCGCACGCGAGTATCGCCTCACGGCCTACCGCACGAGCGTGCCACGTGGGACCGTGCGGTTCAACCTCGCCAACTACGGCGAGGACCGGCACGACCTCGTGGTCCGCACCAGAGGGGGCCGCGAGCTCGCCCGCACCGCCGAGGTGAGAGCCGGCAAGCGCGCGACGCTCCAGGTGCGCCTGGGGCCGGGCACCTACCGCCTGATCTGCGACCTCGCCGACCACGAGGTGCGCGGCATGCACACGACCCTGCGGGTGACGAGATGAGCGCGGTCGGCGTCGCCGAGACCGCGCAGTCCGTCGTGGCGGACGAGCCGGTCGCCGAGGTTGCCCGCCGCAGACGCACGCGCAGAGCCGCCAGACGCAGACACGGCCGCCAGAAGGCGCACAGACGGCCGCGGCAGGGGAGCGTCGGCAGTCCTGGCTGGAACGAGGCGCACGTCCGTCGTCTGTTCTGGCGCGCGGGCTTCGGGGCGACGCCGGTCGAGGCGCGCCGCTGGGCCAAGCGCGGCAAGGCCGCGACGCTCGACTTCGTCGTGAACGGACCGCCTGGCGGCGCGAAGCTGCGCGGGCCGGAGCCGCGCGTCGACGGCCGCACGCTCGACCCGCTCAACGAGTGGGGCGACAACGTCCTGTGGTGGCTCGACCGCATGGTCCGCACCACGTATCCGCTGCAGGAGAAGCTGACGCTGTTCTGGCACGACCACTTCGCGACGTCCGAGCAGGAGACGCCGCTGATGCTCGCGCAGAACCGCATGCTGCGCCGTCGCGCGCTCGGCTCATTCCGCGACCTGCTCGGCGACGTCACGCGCGACCCGGCGATGCAGCTCTTCCTGTCGCTCGCGGGCTCGACGAAGGACGCGCCGAACGAGAACTTTGCGCGCGAGTTGATGGAGCTGTTCACGCTCGGCACCGGCTACTCGGAACGTGACGTGCGCGAGGCGGCGCGTGCGCTGACCGGCTTCACCGCCGACTGGCACGACAACGGCACCGTGACGATCCAGTACGAGGCCGACGAGCACGACGACGGCGTCAAGACGCTGCTCGGGAGACGCGGGCGCTTCGCCATCAACGACGTGCTCGACCTCGTCACCGCGCATCCGAACCACGCGCCGTTCCTCGTGAACAAGCTGTGGAGCTTCTTCGTCGCGACGCCGCCGAGTCGTGCGACCGTGCGCGCGCTCGCCGCGACCTACCGTGCGGGCGGACTGAGAGTCAAGCCGCTCGTGCGGGCGATCCTCGAGCACCCGCAGCTCTACCGGAACCTCGATGAACCGGACCTCGTCAAGTGCCCGGTCGTCTACGTCGCGGGCGCGCTGCGCACGACCGGGTCCCACATCTCGCAGAACTACCCGACGTGGCTGCTCGAGACGATGGGCCAGTACCCGTTCTATCCGCCGAGCGTCGCCGGCTGGGACTGGGGCCCGGCGTGGATGTCGTCGAACTCGATGCGCCAGCGCTTCACGCTCGGCAACTACGTCGTCAACTACGGCCGTCCCAGAGTGCGCAGAGGCAGCGCGCCCGCGACGCTCACCGCACAAGAGGCCTACGACCTCGCGTGGAGAGCCGTCGCCGAGCCGCAGGTCTCCTCCGCGACGAGAGCGGCACTCGTCCACCTCGCCGCCCACTTCTTCGACGACCTCGACCCCGACTGGCGCGACAAAGCCGACTGGCGCGGCGAGGCACTTCAAGCCACGCTGCGCCACCTGTTGCTCGTCTGCCCCGACTCGCAACTGCACTGATGCCACGATCGATTCACAAGGGCTGCGACGACTTCCGCCAGACGAGCGCTGGTGCGCGCGAGCGCTGGCTGGGCGGTGGCATGACGCGCCGCCAGGCGCTGATGGGCGCGCTCGGCGGTGGCCTGACGATCTGGGCGAATCAGGCGATGCCGTGGGCGCGGGTGTTGGAGGCGGCGAGCGCGCAGGCGGCTGACGCCCCGGCCGCGCGCGTGCTCGTGAGCGTCTTTCTGCCCGGCGGCTGTGACCTGCTCGACACACTCCCGCCGATCGGCGCTTACGGCCAGTACGCCGACCTGCGGGGCGGCATGAAGCTCGAGGCGCCGCCGGCGCTCGGGGCGACCGGCCTCGGCATTCATCCGTCGCTTGCGGAGGGGCTGAACGGCGGCGTGAAGGGCCTGTTCGAGGCCGGCAAGATCGGCTTTATGCCGGGGATCGACTACGCGAACCCCGACCTCTCGCACTTCCACTCGCGCCACTTCTGGGAGACCGGCCTCGTCACCGAGCGCGCCGCGCCCGGCTGGCTCGGCCGCTGGCTCGACCACCACGGCTCGCGCGACAACCCCCTGCAGGGCCTGTCGCTCTCCTCGACGCTCTCGCCGGTGCTGGCGACCGCCTCCGCGCCGGTCGCGGCGCTCGAATCGCCCAACGACGTCGGGCTCGACATCTGGGGCATCGGCGGCCAGCAGGAGCGCCAGATGCGCGCGGCATGGGCGCGCATGTCCGGTGCGCGCGTGAGGGGCGACGGGCCCGAGGCCGTCCACACCGCCGCGCAGCTCGCGAAGTCGGTCGGCGACCGCCTCGCGCCGTACGCGGAGCACGACGACGTCGACCCGCTTGCGCCCCCGGTCGCCTATCCGGAGGAGGACGACCTCGGCCGGCGCCTGTCGCGCGTCGCAGCGCTCGTCGCGCAGCCGCTCGGCGTGCGGCTCGCCTCGGTGGAGGCGAACGGCGACTTCGACACGCACGACAGCCAGCCGACCGAGCTGGCCGACTCGCTGAGATCCGTCTCGCAGTCGCTCGCCGCCTTCCAAGCCGACCTGGAGGCGCGCGGCGTCGCCGACCGCGTGCTGACGCTCGTGTGGTCGGAGTTCGGCCGCCGCCCGGAGGGCAATGAGTCGAGCGGGACCGACCACGGCGCCGGCGGGATCGCCTGGGTGCAGGGCACGCATGCGGCGTCCGGGATCCTCACCGAGTACCCGTCGCTGACGGCGCTCGACCGCGACGACAACCTCAAGGTCACGGTCGACTTCCGCAAGGTCTATGCGTCGCTGATCGAGGGCTGGCTGGGGACCGACGCCGCCGAGGTGATCCCGAACGCGGGCGCCTACGGGCGGCTGGCGCTGACGCGCTGAGAACTGCCGTCCTGTCCTGAGCTTGCCTGGCCGGACCAAAGCAGGACAGCGCTAGCGCGGTCCGATCCTGGCCGGCTGGCCAAACGTCGCTCGGACTCCGGTAGGCTTGACCGCGGGTCAAACCGGACCCCCGACCGAGCACCGAGAAGGAGCGCGCCATGGCCACCACCGAGCAGGCACCGGCTGCCGTCCAGAACGGCGCCGGCACGCACAGAGGCATCGCCGTCGAGAACCCGGCGACGGGCGAGACGATCGCGACCGTCCCCGCCCTCAGCCGCGACGAGGTCACGACGATGGTGGAGCGCGCCCGCGTGGCGCAGCCCGCCTGGGACGCGATCGGTTTCGAGGAGCGCGCGAAGGTCTTCCTGCGCATGCAGAAGTGGACCGTCGACAACGCCGACCGGATCATCAAGACGATCGTCTCGGAGACCGGCAAGACCTACGAGGACGCCCTGCTCGCCGAGGTCATGTACTGCGCGAACGCGTTCGGCTTCTGGGCCAAGAACGCGCCGGAGTACCTCGCCGACGAGAGCGTCAAGTCGTCGAACCCGATGACGAAGGGCAAAAAGCTCGTCGTGCGCTACGCCCCTGTGGGCGTCGTCGGCGTGATCGGCCCGTGGAACTTCCCGCTGACGAACTCGTTCGGCGACTGCATCCCCGCTCTGGCCGCCGGCAACGCCGCGGTCCTCAAGCCGGCGCAGGTGACGCCTTTGACGTCGCTGCTGATGGAGGAGGGGCTGCGCGCCTGCGGGATCCCCGAGCACGTCTTCCAGGTCGCGACCGGCACCGGCCGCGAGGCCGGCGAGGCGCTGATCGACGCGGTCGACTTCGTCATGTTCACCGGCTCGACCGAGACCGGCATCAAGGTCATGCAGCGCGCTGCGAACACGCTGACGCCCGTCGGCCTGGAGCTCGGCGGCAAGGATCCGATGATCGTGCTCGCCGACGCCGACATCGACCGCGCCGCCAACGCGGCTGCCTACTACTCGATGAACAACGGGGGCCAGGTCTGCATCTCGGTGGAGCGCGTCTACGTCGAGGCGCCGGTCTACGACAGATTCGTCTCGAAGGTCGCCGACAACGTGCGCGCGCTGCGCCAGGGCGTGCCGACCGGGCCGGGCACCGTCGACATCGGCTCGATGATCTACCCGCCGCAGATCGACATCGTGGACGCGCATGTCAGAGACGCCGTGGCGAAGGGCGCTCGTGTCCTGACCGGCGGCAAGCGTGGCAACCGTCCCGGCGCCTTCTACGAGCCGACCGTCCTGGTGGACGTCGACCACTCGATGGCGTGCATGATGGAGGAGACCTTCGGTCCGACGCTCCCGATCATGAAGGTGCGCGACGACGAGGAGGCGCTGAAGCTGGCCAACGACTCGCCGTTCGGCCTGCAGGCGTCGGTGTGGACGAAGGACCTCCAGCGCGGCGAGCAGCTCGCGCGCCGCGTCGAGGCCGGCGCGGTCTGCGTCAACGACGCGCAGGTCAACTACACGACGCTCGAGCTGCCGATGGGCGGCTGGAAGACCTCCGGCCTCGGCTCGCGCCACGGCGCCGGCGGGATCCGCAAGTACACGAAGCAGCAGACCTTGCTCGTGACCCGCTTCGCCGGCAAGAAGGACCCGCACATGTTCCCGTACAGCCCGCGCAAGACGAAGCTGTTGGGGCGCCTCAACCGGTTCCTCTACGGGCGAGGCAAGCGGGCCTAACGCCTTACACAGGCGGGGATTTGCAGTCCCCGCCAGTAGGCGTTCTCCTGCATGATCAGCGGGTCGAGCGCGGTCTCGAGGCGGCGGTAGGTGTCGATCACGTCGTCGCCGGTTTCGATTGCGCGCTCGTGTCTGGCGATCAGTGCAGCCTCCTGGCCGGCGAGCTGGACCGCGCGGTCGTAGCGGTCGCGCAGTTCCTCCGGTGCCTTGAGCGCTCTGAGCTGCGCGACGGCGGGGCGCAGGTGGGCGAGGCCCTGCTGCAGGAAGCGGCCGCCTTGCGACGGCGTGCTCGGCACGGCGATGCGGTCGGTCGCGGCGGCCGTTCTCGCGCAGATCGCGGTTGCCTGGGTGTGCAGCTCCGGGGCGGTGAGGCTGTCATCGCCACAGGCGCTGAGCGTGAGCGCGAGCAGCAGCGAGAGGACGGCGAGCGGCGCGAGACGGTGGGACATAGCGGCGGCGGATGCTAGCCGCCCACGGTGTCGCGTCAGGTCGCGGCGTCCAGCGCCACGCCGAGCAGCCGCTCCATCTCGACGATCGTCGTGGAGGTGTCGACGTGGTGGATCGTCGCCATCCCAAGCTCCTCGGCCGGCGGCAGGTTGAACGGCAGGTCGTCGACGTAGACACAGACCTCGGGCGCGACGCCGGCGCGCTCGGCGCCGAGCCGGTACATCTCCGGCGCCGGCTTGCGCATGCCGACCTCGCCGGAGATCACGACGCCGTCGAACAGCTCCTCCAGCATCGCGCGGTCGTAGCGACGCGTGCCCCAGGAGTTCGAGATCAGGCCGGTGTGGATCCCGGCCGCTCGCGCGTTGCGAACCGCCGCGAGCATCGCCATGTCGGGTCCTACACGTGCGAACAGGCGGTCGATCAGGCCGGTGTGGTCAACGCCCAGCAGTCCGCCGAAGCGCTCCTCGAAGGCCGGCTCCTCGATCTTCCCCTCCTCGAACGCGATCAGCACGTCGCGGAACGCTCTGTCGCCGCGGAACGCCTGCACGAGCGCGTCGGGCGCAAGCCCGGCCTCTCTGCAGAACTCCCCGAACGAGGTGAACAGGTTCGTCGTCAGCACGCCGCCCCAGTCGACCAGCAGGCCGCTGCGCACGTCACTCGCCATGCGCCACCGTCCAGGCGTGCTCGGCCAGCGCCGGAACACCCGCGTCAAGCAGCTTGAAGAAGGGGTCGTCGGTCGTGCCGGCGAGCAGCCGCTTGTACGAGCCCTCGAGGAAGATCGCCGCCTTCCACAGCGCGAGCGTCGCGTACCAGGCGACGTCCGTCATCGAGCGGCCCGACCGCTCCTCGTAGCGCGCGATCAGCTCCGCGCGCGTGGGAAAGCCGGGCTGCGTCGTGACGGCGCCGCGCGTGAAGTTCGTGTCGGGGTCGCCGGGCTGGGCCCATGTCGCCGTCAGGTAGCCGACGTCGGCGAGCGGGTCGCCGATCGTCGCGAGCTCCCAGTCGAAGATCGCGTTGAGCCGCGCTGACATTCCCGGCGCGAACATCACGTTGCCGAGCCGGTAGTCGCCGTGGACGATCGTCGCGGGCCCGGACTCCGGGCGGTTGTCCGCGAGCCATGCGGTCACGCGGTCGAGCGTCGCGATCTCGCGCGTTCTGTTGTGCTCCCACAGGCCCCCGAAGCGGCGCAGCTGGCGCTCGAGGTAGCCGGTCGGCTTGCCGTAGCCCTCCAGCCCGCAGGCCTGCCAGTCGACCGCGTGCACCTCGACGAGCGCGTCGATCAGCTCGTCGGCGATGGCGGCGCGGCCGGCAGACGTGTCGAGCGCGGGCGGGACCCGACTCGTGATCACGTCGCCCTCGACCCGCTCCATCACGTAGAAGGGCGCGCCGATCACCCCCTCGTCCTCACAGGTGGCGAGTACGCGCGGCGTGCGCACCGGCTGTCGCTCCACGGCGCGCAGCAGCCGCGCCTCGCGCAACACGTCATGGGCGGACGGCGGCAGCGGTGGGCGAGGCGGGCGGCGCAGCACCACCTCGCTCGCGCCGCGGCGGATCACGTAGGTGACGTTCGAGTGGCCCTCGCCGACCGGCTCGGCCTCGATCGGACCGTCGCCCGGCGCAAGCTCGTGCTGGTCGAGGAAGGCGGCGAGCGGCTCGCGGATCAGCAGCGGTGCGAGCTCCAGCGCCGCGGCGTCTGCGTGGGTGTCGACGATGGCGCTCATCTGAGGCGAACGCTATGCGAACACGTGGTGAGCGGGCGCCGGATGGGGGAGCCGGCGCCCGCTCGGGGGGAAGGGATGTGGACGCTCGTGTGCGGCTAAGCCGCGCTGCGGAGATACGTGCTGCTGCCGACGATCGCGTCGAACCCGCCGAGCGTCAGCGCGGCCGGGTCGCCGACGAGGCCGACGACGGTCGCGCCGGTGGCGGTCTCGACGGAGGTCAGGAGCGCCGCGAGGCGGTCGCGCCGGGTGGACGCGATGCGCCGCTCGCTCCAACCCCAGTTGGGGTCGTCCGCTTCGATCAGCACCGTGACGCGCTGGGGATGGTGTGCCGCTGCTGCCGCGACGAGCTCTTCGTCACGGCCTTGGGGCCCTGCGATGAGGAGGATGTCTTCGTTCGTCATGCTCCGCACTCTTTCGCTCTCCCGTAAAGCCGTCATAACAGTGACGGAATGCCTCCTTAAACCTGTGTGACGAGCATTGGATGCTGGCCTTCGTGGCCTTATTTGCCGGGCCGGTTAGCCTGAAAGGCGCATGCCGGAGCTGCCTGAGGTTGAGATCGCTGCGCGGCTGATCGGAGCCGCGGTCGCCGGCGCTCGAGTCGAGTCGACGCTGGCGCCGGGCGTGAACGCGCTGAAGACGTTCGATCCGCCTTTGCACGCCTTGGACGGAACGCGGTTGACGGGTGTGGGGCGACGCGGCAAGCACCTCGTGGTCGAGAGCGATGCGGGGCTCGTGTTGCTGATCCATCTGATGTCCGCCGGACGGCTGCAGCTGTTCGACAGACGCGCCGGGCTGAGAGATCGCACGTCCCGCGTGCTGCTGCGATTGGACGACGGCCGCGAGCTGCGGCTGCGTGAGTTCGGCACGAAGCAGGCGGCGTGGGCACGTCTGCTGCGCGCCGAGGAACTGGAAGCGCAGGACGTCGTCGAGACGCTCGGGCCGGAGGCGTGGCCGGACCCGCCGCCGCTCCTGCCGCTGCTGGGCAGAGCGCCGCGGCCGCTGCATACGCTGCTGCGCGACCAGCGTGTGATCGCCGGTATCGGCCGCTCCTGGGTCGACGAGATCCTGTGGGAGGCGAAGCTGTCGCCGTTCAAGCGCGGGGCGGATCTGAGCGCCGGGGAAGCGGAGGCGTTGCGGGAGGCGATCGTGCTGCGGCTCGGCGAGGCGCTGGCGCACTACGAGGCGACGCTGACGCTGCCGCTGCCGGACAGACTGCCGCTGCCACTGAAGATCCACCGCCACGAGGGCAAGCCCTGCCCGCGCTGCGGCACGACGCTCGAGGCGGTCCACTTCGAGGACTACGTGATCGCGTACTGCCCGACGTGTCAGACGGACGGACGCGTGCTCAAGGATCGGCGACTGTCACGGCTCTTGAAGTAGCCTGCGGCGCATGATCGAGACAGGCGCCATCGCACCCCAGTTCACGCTCCCCGACCAGGACGGCAAGCCGGTCAGTCTGGCCGACTACGCCGGCAAGACGGTCGTCCTCTACTTCTATCCGAAGGCCGACACACCCGGCTGCACCGTCCAGGCCTGCGGCGTCCGCGACCACCTGCCGAACTACGCCGAAGCCGGCGCCGTCGCGATCGGCGTCTCGCCGGATCCCGTCAGCAGAGTCAAGAAGTTCGTCGACAAGCAGTCGCTCGACTTCACGCTGCTGGCGGATGAGGACCATGCGGTGTGCGAGCAGTACGGCGTGTGGGCTGAGAAGAGCATGTACGGGCGACGTTACTACGGGGCCCTCCGGGCCACTTTCATCGTTGGGCCGGACGGCGTCGTCGCCCACGTCATCCCCAGAGTCACGCCGAGAACGCATGACGACGAGGTGCTGGCGGTCCTGGAGCAGTTGGCGGCGGCGTAGACAGCGGGTCTGACCGCCGTGAAGGGCGTGCCCGCCCCGGGCCGGCGACGGCGAGCGCCGCCGGCCTTCGCACGACGCGGTCAAACCGTGCGGGCCGCTCTCCAGGCCGGGCTCTCGACGTAGTGGTTGTCGAAGCGCTCCTGTGTGTCGAGGATCTCCTGCAGCGTCGCCTCGCCGCTGTGCAGGCGGTCGAGCAGGCGGTAGTACTCGAAGCGCTCGCGGCCGGGGGCGAAGACGAACAGCACATCGGCCTCATGGCCCTGGGGCGCCGCGAAGGCGTGTGGGACGTACGGGGGGACGACGAGCGTGTCGCCGGCTCGGAGGATCTTCACCTGATCGTCGACGAGCACCTGCAGCGCCCCGCTCAGCACGAAGAACAGCTCCGTCGCGCCGGTGTGGAAGTGCGGCGGCGCGCCGTCGGCGCCCACTCTGAAGGTCGAGCGGTTCGCCGTCAGCGCGCCGTCGGTCTGGTCGGCGTCGGCGAGCAGTCTGAGGATGCACCCGGGGTCATGCACGAGCGCCTCGGCCTGCGCCTCCTGGATCAGCAGGGCGTCCTGCCTGCGGTGCGTCGCCGTCGCGCTCATCGTGATCTCCTGTCGTTCATGCGGCTTGATTGCCGCTGGAGATCTGACGGGCGAGGCGAGCGCCCTGTGACACCCGGTCGAGATTTTTCCTAGACGTGCCCCAGCTTGTCGGGGTTGCGCACGATCCGCACGGTCTTGATGCGGCCGTCGACGACGTCGATCGACAGCACGTCCCAGACCGTCCCGTCGGGTCTGCGCAGGACCCGGCCCGGCTGTCCGTTGACGTGGACGCGCTCCAGCTCGAACGTGCCGAGCGCGTGTCGTCTGGCCGTGATCTCGGCGACGAACGCGGCGACGGTCGCGCCGCCGACGACCGGTTCGGTCGCGGCCATCGCCTTGCCGCCGCCGTCGCCGTAGAGGACGGCGTCGTCTGCGAGCAGCTGCTCCAAGGCCCCGACGTCGCCGCGCTCGGCGGCCGCCAGAAAGCGCTCCAGCAGCTCGTCGCGCAGCGCCTCGTCGGGGTCGAAGCGCGGTCGGCGCGCGGCCAGGTGCCGTTTTGCGCGCACGACGATCTGGCGGCAGTTGACCTCGGAGCGGTCGATGATCTCGGCGATCCGCGGATAGTCGTAGTCGAACACCTCACGCAGCAGGAAGGCGGCGCGCTCGACGGGCGTCAGCTGCTCGAGCACGACCAGGAACGCCTGCGACAGCGAGTCGACCAGCTCCACGCGCGCGGCGGGCCCCGGGGCGGACTCGGCGATCACCGGCTCCGGGATCCAGGGCCCGACGTAGCTCTCGCGCTGCACGCGGGCGAGCCGCAGGTGGTCGATCGAGAGCCGCGTGACGACCGTCGTGATCCAGGCGGCCGGCTCGTCGAGCCGCTGCTCGGACTGCGACAGGCGCAGCAGCGCCTCCTGCACGACGTCCTCGGCCTCGGCGACCGACCCCAGCATGCGGTACGCCACGGCAAAGCCGTGGCGTCCCAGCGCGTCGAGGTCGTGTTCGCAGTTCGCTCCGGTGGTCATGGTCAGCTGGCGGCGACGGCGACCCGCCGCCCGTCGCGGTCGGCGGCTGCCGCCGCCGCGGCTTGCGGTTCGTCGCGGTCGGCGGCGACGACCCTCGCGTCCCGTCGTGCGCCGCGGCGCAGAGCCAGGAAGGCGAGGATCGGCGCGGCGAGCATCGCAACGTACAGGCAGCGTGCGGCGTCATGGGCGCCGACCACGCCGCCCGGGTCGCTGAACCCGGCGAGGTTGATGATCGTGCCGCCGATCGCGGCGCCCGCGGCAGCGGCGCTGAGCTGGACGGTCGTGACCGACGCGCCGGCCAGGTCCTGCTCGTCCGCCGGCACGGTCTCCAGCACGCCGGTGACGAGGTGCGGCCAGGCCATGCCGATGCCCCAGCCCAGCAGCGCGAACCCGACCGCGATGCTCGCGATCACCGGGGCGCCCCCGTCGTGCAGCGGGCCGACGAACGCGAGCAGCCCGAGGCCGGCCGCCGACACGAGCGGCGAGACGGCGAGGATCGTGCGCCGGTGGCGCTCGGCGCCGCTGAGCAGGAGCGAGGCGGACGTCCAGCCCGCGGCCATCGCGGTCGCCAGGTAGCCGGCGGCCAGCGGACCGAGTCCCTGCAGGTGCTGGGCGAAGTAGGCGACGAAGATCTCCGGGGTTGCGGCGACCATCAGCAGGGCCATCGTGACGTAGAGCCAACGCAGCCGGCCGTCGCCCGAGAACGTGGCGGCGGGCAGCAGGCGGCGCGCGGCGTGGCGCTCGTGACGCAGCCAGACCGCGAACAGCACGCCCGCGGCGAGCACGCCAGCGCCGTTGACGATCGCCTCGGTCGAGATGCTGGCGGCCGAGACGACCAGCACGGCGCTGCCGAGCAGGCCGACGCTGCGCAGCGGAGCGGCCGGCGGCCGCTGCTGGCGACCCGCATCACGCGGGAGGCGCGCGGCGCCCCACGCGGCGAAGAACAGCGTGACGGGAACGACGATCCAGAAGGCGAGGCGCCACTGGTGCAGCTCGGCGAACGTGCCGCCGATCGCCGGACCGCTGAACGTGCCCAGTCCCCACATCGCGGACACGAGGCCCATCGCGACGGCCCACAGCCGCTGCGGCAGCACGAGCCGAACCATCGAGTAGGCCAGCGCGAACAGCAGACCGCCGCCCAGGCCCTGCACGAAGCGGCCGGCCAACAGAACGGGCATCGACGGCGCCACCGCGCAGACGACAGTGCCGGCGCCGACGACCAGGATCGCCGTGCGATAGGCGCCACGTGCGCCGTTGCGACCCAACAGTGTCGCGGCCGCGGTCGAGCCGAGCACCGCGGAGAAGACGAAGACGGTCGTCGCCCACGCGTACATCGAGAGACCGCCGATGTCGGCGGCGACCGACGGCATGACGGCTCCGGCCAGATAGACGTTGGCGCTGTGCAGCGCGATCCCGACCGCGATGATGATCGCGATCGACCGGTTGGCTCCGGAGAACAACGCCGACCAGCCGGCGGCTCGCTCGGAGTCGGCGCCAGCCACGCTGTCGGCTCGGTCAGTTGAGGTGCGGCTCGAAGAGTTCATGGAGGCTTGACGGCCGGGTCCGCGCACCTGTGACACTCGCTCGACGCTCCCCTCATCTCTGCATGCCGACTGACGCTCGAGGCGGACCCTCCCTTGGAGGATGTCGATGTACGGGCGCAAGTACTGGGGCGCTCTGCGCGCGACGTTCGTGATTGGGCCCGACGGCGTGGTCGCCCACGTGATCCCGAGAGTCACGCCGAGAACGCATGACGACGAGGTCTTGGCCGTCCTGGAGCAGTTGGCGGTAGCGTAGGTGGCGACCTTGCCACGTGGAGAGACGCAGAGCGTTTCGTGCTTTGAGATGAACCCGCCTCGCTCCATACGAGCGCTGCGCTGCTGGCTGCTCGTCGGCGTGCTGCTCGCGACGGTTGCACTGCTCGCGCTGCTGCTGGCCGGGTACGTGCTCGGGTTCCTCTACCTCGCGCCGGTGCTCGTGCTGTGCACGATCCTCGGACTCGGCTGCTACCCCGCGGACCGGCTGCTGCTCGGTCGCGCACACGAGCCGACGCGTCCCGTCGCACGACGGCTCGGTCGGCTTCGACCGCGCCGCGCCGCGCTGCCGCGCGGTGGTGGACTGCTCGCAAGGCGAATGGCGGGACGCGCCCCGCCGTGGACGCCGGCGCCGGCTCAGTGCCGGTCGTAGTCCCGTCCATTCACTCCAAGGAGCACTTCATGAAGGTTCGTACTGTCCTCGCGGCGGCCGTCGCCGCGATCGTGCTCGCGCTGCCTGCCGCGGCGTCCGCACACGTCACTGTCAACCCCGGGATCGTCACTGCCGGCAGCTTCAGCGTGCTCGGTGTGCGGGTCCCCAACGAGCGCGACGGAGCCTCGACCGTCAAGGTCGAGCTGCGTCTGCCGCACGGATTCACGTTCCTGTCCTACGAGCCGCAAGTCGGCTGGAAGGTCAAACTGCTCAAGCGCCACCTGGGCACGCCGATCGAGGTCTTCGGGGAGCAGGTCGACAGCGAGTTCTCGAAGGTGATCCTCACCGGCTCGCGCAAGGGCCTCGGCAAGATCGCGCCCGGCCAATTCCGCGAGTTCCGCCTCTCGACGCTCGTGCCCGGCAAGGCCGGCGACGTCCTCGCGTTCAAGGCGCTGCAGACCTACTCCGACGGGAAGGTCGTCAAGTGGACCGGTGCCCCCGACGCCGACGCCCCGGCACCGCAGATCACGCTCACCGCGCCCGCCGCGACGTCGAGCCTGACCGCTCGCGCCGCGCACGCGCAGGTCATCCGGCGCACCCCACGGCCGGGGTCGACGGTCGGCGACGTCAGGACCGTCTCGGTCAAGTTGGGCGACGACATCCTGGGCGGCAGCATCACCGTCGCCCGCGGCGGCAGAGCGCTCACGCCGGCGGTCAGCGGGCTCAAGCCCGGCAGCAGCGCGGTTCTGCGCGCCACCTTCTCGAAGAAGCTCCGCAGAGGCACATACAGGGTGAGCTGGCAGGCGCTCGTCGGCGACGGACATCGCCAGGAGGGCGCCTGGAGCTTCGCCGTCAGCTGACTCCGGTGCAGCGGGCCGGCGCCGCAGGACGGCCCGGCCCGCAGCCGGCCTGCGTGCTCCGCCCGGTCCGGCTCGCCCTTGGTCGAGCGGAGGTACGGTGTCGTCATGGCCTCCGGCGACGCACTGCCGTACGTCGACCCTCGCGCGCCCCGGGGCCCGATCTACCGGGCGTACGTGCGGTTCCTTGGAACGCGCCTGGCTGCGTGGCTGTCCATGAAGATCGTGTGGAAGGTCGACCCGCCCTTGATGCGGCTGACCGGCGGCCGGCTCGGCATGGGTCTGATGGTTCCGACCGCGCTGCTGGAGACGACCGGTGCGCGCAGCGGCCGGCCGCGCAGCAACGGTGTCATCTACTTCAACGACGGCGAGCGCGTGACGATCGTCGCCTCCAAGCTGGGGGCGCCGGAGCACCCCGCCTGGTTTCACAACGCGCGGGCGAATCCCGAGGTCGTGCTCGGCGGCCAGCCGTTCCGGGCGCAGGTCGTCGAGGACAAGACCGAGCGCACGCGGCTCTGGGGACTGGCCGACCGCGTGTTCCCGCCGTACGCGATCTACCGCGAGCGCGCGGCACGCGTCGATCGGACGATTCCGATCCTCCAGCTCACGCCCCGCTGAAAACACCGTCAAAACTGGTCGGGATTTGCCACAATGGGCGTACCGAACCAAGGAGACGTCACAGATGGGCCTGACCATCGGCGATACCGCCCCCAACTTCACCGCCCAGACGACTGAAGGCGAGATCGACTTCCACGAGTGGATCGGCGACGGCTGGGCCGTCCTCTTCTCCCACCCGCGCGACTTCACGCCGGTCTGCACGACCGAGCTGGGATACATGGCCTCGATCAAGCCGGACTTCGACAGCCGTGGCGTGAAGATCGCCGGCCTCTCGACCGACCCGATCACCAACCACGAGAGATGGTCGGCGGATATCGCCTCCTCGCAGGGGACGGCGCCCAACTATCCGATGATCGCCGACACCGATCACGCGATCGCGAAGGCCTACGGGATGCTCCCGGCCGAGGTCTATGGCGACCCGACCGAGCGCACGCCGGCTGACAACGCGACGCTGCGTAACGTGTTCGTGATCGGCCCCGACAAGAGAATCAAGCTGATCCTGGTCTACCCGATGACGACGGGCCGCAACTTCGACGAGGTGCTGCGCGTGATCGACTCGCTGCAGCTGACCGCCAAGCACCAACTTGCGACTCCGGCGCAGTGGAAGCCGGGCGAGAAGGCGATCATCGCGGGCTCCGTCAGCGACGAGGTGGCGAGAGAGCGCTACCCCGACGGCTGGGAGCAGCCGCTGCCGTACATGCGGATCGTCCCCACGCCGTAGTCGGAAGGCGGGCGCCCTTGTGCGCCCGCCGATTCGCCCACCGTGCGCGGCACCTGGATCAGGCGCCGACGCCCTGCAGGCCGGGCGGGTTCGCGGCGTCGACGAACAGGTCGACCGCCAGCTCCGCCCCGGCGACGTACGAGTAGGGGGAGAGGTCGGTGACGCCTTCCTCCACCAGCACGTCCTCGCACAGGAAGGCGTTGCCGGTGCACTCGCGCGAGGGCCGGTTGAAGATCGCGTAGGCAGCATCGGCGTAGACCTCGGGCCGGCGTGCGCGCGCCATCGCCTCGTCGCCCCCGAGCAGGTTCTGGACCGCCGCGGTCGCGACGAGCGTGCGCGGCCACAGCGCGTTGGAGGCGATCCCGTCCTCCCGCAGCTCAGCGGCGAGGCCGAGCGCGACCAGCGACATGCCGTACTTCGCCAGCGTGTAGCCGATGTGCGGGCCGAGCCATCTCGGGTCGAGGTCGAGCGGTGGCGAGAGCGTGAGGATGTGCGGGTTCTCGCGGCCGCGCAGGTGAGGGATGCACGCGCGGCTGACGGCGAACGTTCCGCGCACGTTGATGTCCTGCATCAGGTCGTAGCGCTTCATGTCGAGCGCCTCAGTGCGCGCGAGGTTGATCGCGCTCGCGTTGTTGACGCACACGTCGATCCCGCCGAAGCGCTCGACCGCCTGCGCGACGGCGGCGTCCACCTGCCCGTCGTCGCGGATGTCACCCACGATCGGCAGCGCCTGCCCGCCGGCCGCCTCGATCTGCTCGGCGGCGGTGTAGACGGTCCCCTCCAGCTTCGGGTGCGGCTCGGCCGTCTTGGCGATCAGCGCGACGTTCGCGCCGTCGCGTGCGGCACGCAGCGCGATCGCGAGGCCGATGCCACGGCTCGCGCCGGAGATGAAGATGGTCTTCCCTTGGAGGCTCATGCGAGCATCCTCTCGCGCTGGCCCTCCGTAGGCGCCAGCAGCGAGCCGACGCCTGCTACTGCAGGCCCTCGCGCGCCTCGCGCACGAGCGTGACGGCCTCGGGGAAGACGACCGCCATGACGGAGCGGATCTGGTGCGCCTGCTCCTCGGTCGTGCCCTGGATGTTGACGCGGTTGATCGCCGCGACGGTCAGGTCGACGGCAAGCTTGATCGCGTTGTCGGCCCAGGCCAGTCTCTGCTGGCCCTGCATGCTTTCGGCGAGCTCCGCCATGCGGCGCTGCAACTCGTCTGGGTCGCCGAACAGGCCTCCGAATCCCTCCATGGGGCGAATGCTACCCACCCGCCGGCTTTTCCTACGGCGCCGGCTCGGCGGCGGCCGCCGCGTGCGTCGATGCGTCCGCCCGACCGCGCCCGACGCCCGGCCGCAGCACGCCCGTGTCGCGCGTGAGCCGCTGTGCGAGCGTCACCGGCACGATCGTCACGACGATCACCATCAGCACCACCACGTTGACCTGCGGCAGGTCCTGGCCGAGGCGGATGTTGCCGAAGATCCACAGCGGCAGCGTGTTCTGCGCGCCGGCCGTGAACGTCGTGACGATCACCTCGTCGAACGACAGCGCGAAGGCGAGCAGACCGCCCGCCACCAGCGCTGTGGCGATCACCGGCATCGTCACGTGGCGGAACGTCTGCCAGCCGTCGGCGCCAAGGTCCATCGATGCCTCGACCAGCGACGTCTGCGTCCGCCGCAGCCGCGCGAGCGCGTTGTTGTAGACGGTCACGATGCAGAAGGTCGCGTGGCCGATCACGATCGTCGTCAGCGAGAAGTTCACGGTTCCCCAGGCGAAGAACGAGTTCAGCGCCATGCCGGTGATGATCCCCGGCAGCGCGAGCGGCAGCACGAGCAGGAACGAGATCGTCTCGCGGCCGAAGAAGCGGAAGCGGTGCACGGCGAACGCCGCCATCGAGCCGAGCACGATCGCGATCGTCGTCGAGATCAGCGCCGCGCGCACGCTCAGCCACAGCGCCTCGCGCATCTGCTCGTTGTGAAACGTCGAGGAGAACCACTTCGTCGAGAGGCCGTCCAGCGGCCAGCTCTGCACGTTCGAGGGGTTGAACGCGTACAGCACGATCAGCAGGATCGGGAACATCAGGAACAGCACAATCAGCGCGCTCCAGATGGCGAGGGCGGTACGCGTGAGGCGGGTCGTTCCGTCCATCGCCTACAACGCCTCGAACGCGCCCATTCGGCGGGCGACGAGCAGGTAGACGCCCATCACGAACAGCGGGATCGTCGCGAAGGCCGCCGCGAACGGGACGTTGTTCGCGATCCCCACGCTGCTGTAGACGACGTTGCCGATGAAATCTGAGCCGGCGCCGCCGACGAGTGTCGGCGTGATGAAGTCGCCGAGCGTCAGCGAGAAGGTGAAGATCGAGCCGGCCACGACGCCCGGAAGCACCATCGGCAGCAGGACGCGGCGGAAGGTCGTCCAGCCGCGCGCGCCGAGATCGGCGCTCGCCTCCAGGAACGACGCGGGCACGCGCTCGAACGCCACCCACACCGGCAGGATCATGAACGGCAGCCAGAGGTAGCTGAACACCATCCACATCGCCCAGTTGGAGTAGGCGATGTCGACGCCGGCGAAGCCGAGCTTGTGGAGCGTCCAGTTGAGGATCCCGTCGTGCGCGAGGATCAGCCGCCAGGCGTAGACGCGCACGAGGTAGCTCGTCCACAGCGGCACGAGCACGATCACGAACAGGACGGTCTGCAGCCGCTTTGGCGCCAGCCGCGCGGCGAAGTAGGCGAACGGGATCGCCAGCAGCGCGTCGGTGATCGTCACGGCCGCCGCGATCCCGATCGTCCGCAGCGCGATCGTGCGGTAGGTCGGCGAATCGACGATCGTCCGGAAGTTGTCGAGGTTCCAGTTGTGGACGATCTCGCCGGTGAACGAGTCGACGCTCCAGAACGCGCTGACGAAGAGGATCGCGAGCGCCGTCAGGTAGATCAGCACGAACCATGCGCCGGGCGCGCTGAGCAGCAACGTCGCACGCAGCCAAGTGCGGCGGAACAGCGCCGCGGACACGCGCCGGCGGGCGGACCGGAGACCCGGCCCGCCCGCGCTGACGTCGGCAGCGCTCACGCGTCTACCCCTTCATCTCCGTCCACTTCTGCTGCCAGGTCGTGTAGTCCGTACAGTCCTGACTGCCGTCCCCGCAGTCCTTCGACGGCGTCTTCCAGAAGCGGATGGAGTCGAAGTACGAGGCTGGCTCGTTCGCGTGGTACTTCGCGCACGCGCCTCTCTCGATTCTGTCCATGTACGAGCAGGCCTTGAGGTTCGCCGGCGTCTCACCGAACGAGATCGCCTGCTGCGCCTGCACTCTCGGCGTCGAGATCCACTGCATCCACTTGTAGGCGCAGTTCGGGTGTCTCGCATTCGCACTCAGCATCCAGGTGTCGGCCCAGCCGGTCGCTCCCTCTCTCGGGATCAGGTCCTTCACGGGCGCGCCACTGTCCTGCAACGTGATCGTCTGGTAGGGCCACGAGGCGCCCACGACGGCGTCGCCGTTCTTGAACAGGTCGATCTCGTCGGAGGCGAGCGACCAGTACTTCTTGATCAGCGGGCGCTGCTCTCTCAGCAGCGAGATCGCCGCGTCGAGCTGGTCGGTCGTCAGCGCGTACGGATCTCTGATGCCCAGCTCCGGTCTCGTTCTCGACAGGTAGAGGGCGGCGTCGGCGATCTGGATCGGGTTGTCCGGAACCGTGACCTTGCCCTTGTATCTGGCGTCGTAGATCGTCGACCAGCTGTCCGGCGTCGTCGTCACGTCTCTCGTGTTGTAGAGCAGCGTGTTCGGCCCCCACTGCAGCGAGACGCCGTAGTGCTTGCCGTCGACCGTGTTGTGCGACGGGGACTTGAGCTGCGGGATGAAGTCCTTCCAGCCCGGCACGAGCGCGACGTTCACCGGTGCCACGTCGCCGCCGCGGATGAGCCGCAGCGACGCGTCGCCGGAGGCGGACACCATGTCGTACTGCGAGCCGCCGCCCTGGCGCATCAGCGTCACCATCTCGTCGGAGGAGCCGCCGTACTTCGCGTTGACCTTGCAGCCGGTGTCCGCTTCGAACGGCTTGACCCACTCGGGCTCGGTGTAACCCTCCCACGCGATCACGTTGAGCTGGCCCTCAGTTCTGCCAACCGACGTCGGCAGGTTCGACGTGGTCGAGCTTCCGCTGTCGTCTCCACCGCACGCCACGATGCCCATCAGGCCGAGCGTGACGAGCACGACCATCAGTCGTGCGATGACGGGGTGTGCTGTTGGTGCGCCGGCGCGTCCTCCAACGCGCTGGCGCCTGCGATCGTTCCTCACTGCGGCACCTCCTCGTGCGTTCGCTGCGCTTCCGCCGCGGAGTCCACGGCGGTCATGTGCTGCGGTCTCCAGGCGAGACGGACGCGGCGGCCACGCTCCTCCGGTGCGGCCTCCTCGCTCGACTCGTCGTTCTGTCGCATCGCGACCAGCGTCCCGCCGCCGTCGAGCGCGACGACGTAGCGCGTCGCCGAGCCGAGGTAGACGACCTCCTGCACCGCGCCGAGCTCCGACTGCTCGCCGTCCGGCACAGGGTCCTGCTCGGCCAGCAGGCGGATCTTCTCGGGGCGTACGGTGCAGCGGCGCCCATCGCGCTCGACGATGTTCGAGGTCCCGACGAAGCCGGCGACGAACTCGTTCGCCGGGTGCTCGTAGATCTCGCGTGGCGTGCCGATCTGCTCGATCTGGCCGGTCGAGAAGACGGCGATGCGGTCGCTCATCGTCAGCGCCTCGTCCTGATCGTGCGTGACGTAGATGAACGTGACGGCGTCGCTCAGCTCGCGCTGGATCCGCTTAAGCTCGAGCTGCATGTCCTGGCGCAGCTTGAGGTCGAGCGCGCCAAGCGGCTCGTCGAGCAGCAGGACGCGCGGCCGGTTCACGAGCGCGCGCGCGAGCGCGACGCGCTGGCGCTGGCCGCCCGAGAGCTGGATCGGCTTGCGCGCGCCGAGGTCCGCGAGCTGCACGAGCTGCAGCGTCTCCTGTGCGCGTGCGGCACGCTCCCTGCGCCCGACACCCTTGACCATCAGCCCGTATGCGACGTTCTCGACGATCGTCATGTGGGGGAACAGCGCGTAGTCCTGGAAGACGGTGTTGACGTCGCGCTGGTAGGGCGGCTGGCCGGTCACATCGGCTCCGTCGAGCGCAACCGTGCCGGCGTCGGGCCGCTCGAAGCCGGCGATCAGCCGCAGCGTCGTCGTCTTGCCCGAGCCGGACGGGCCGAGCATCGTGAAGAACTCCCCCGGCCAGACGTCGAGACTGAGACGCTGGAGCGCGACGACGTTGCCGTAGACCTTGCGCAGCCCGCTCGCAGACACTGCGGGCACGCTCTGCTGCTCAGCCTGCACGTCGGACAACGCAGCTCCTCCCGGGCTCCGGGGACGTCGTGGCTCCGGTCTACCCATGCTCGCCGCTCCCTGACCATTCGGCCACATACATTCCGGCGCATCGGCGGTAGGTCGATTGTCCGAACTGGACTCTTCGCCATCCTCTAAGTTACGTTGCTCGCAACGCCGCGACGGGGGAGAAGGTGGCATGCGCATCGCCGTGATCGGCATGCACAAGGGGGCGAACACGTTTTACCGCGCGCTCAATCCGGCGCGCGTGCTCGACGACCGCGGACACACGGTGCAGTTCTGGGGCGTCCAAGAGCCGACGATGGGGTTCGACACGCTCCGCGGCTTCGACGTCGTGCTGATCTACCGGCACTGCGGCGAGGTGGCGCAACAGCTCGCCGTCGGGCTGAAGAAGGCCGGAGTTGCGATCGTCTACGACGACGACGACATGGTCGGAAACGTTACGGCCGACCACCCGCATCGCCGCGACTTCGGCGGACTGAGGGGGGTCGCGCTCAACCAGCGCGTCAGGAGAATGCTGCGCGCCGCGCACATCGTGACGACCCCGAGCCCGACCCTTGCGGCGCAGTACCGCGAGACGACCGACGACGTCCGCGTAATCGAGAACTACGTGCCCGACGGGTTCGCCTCCCTGCGCCGGACCGCCCATGAGGGAATCGTGGTCGGATGGGTCGCCGGACCCGATCACGAGGTCGACCGCGATCGTCTGCGCCTCCGCGACACGCTCGATCGCCTGCTGTCGGAGCACCGCGATGTACGCGTCGTCACGGTCGGCGTCGCGCTGGGACTTGACAGCAGACGGTATGAGCACATCGTCTACGTGGAGTTCCCCGAGCTCGGCGCCGTGATCGGCGGGTTCGACCTCGGCCTCGCCCCGCTCGTCGACGTCCCGATCAATCGCACGCGCGCGAGCTCGAAGGTCAAGGAGTACGCGGTCCTGGGGGTTCCGTGGCTGGCCTCGCCGGTGGGGACGTACCCCGGCCTCGGCGAGGCCGAGGGCGGCCGGCTCGTGGCGGATGACGACTGGTATGAGGCGATCGAGCGGCTCGTGACGCACCACCGCGAGCGCCGCAGGCTCGCCAAGCGCGCCGCGCGCTGGGGGCGGAGCCAGACGATCGGCAAGCACGCGCAGGCCTGGGAGATCGTGCTGCAGGACGCCGTCGAGCGCGCTCGCGCCGAAGCCTGAGGCGCATCTGGCGGCGGCCCCGAGGCGGTACGCCGGTCGAGCGCGAGCTCGCGTTCTCAGGCGATCTCGTACGCGACGCCGTGCGGGGCGAGCGCGTCGAGGAAGGCACGCGCGTCGTACGCGCTCGCCGGGCTCAGCACGCCGGCACGGTCATATCCCGGCTCCGCCATCAGCGCGGCGCCATGGACGGCGGTCGCCGCGGTGAGCGCGTAGACGTCGCCGCCGGTCGCGACGCCGCGGCGCGTGCGGCCGTCCTCGCCGTGCGCGAGCGCCACGATCGTGAACCGGACCTTCCCGCGCGAGGAGGCTGACGGGCCCTCGGGGAAGCGCGCGAGCAGTGGCTCAAGCATCCCGCCGAGCGGGGAGCGCAGCGCGAGCGCCATGCCCGGCCCGAGCAGCGGCATGAGCGGCGCCGCCTTCGGCGTGCCGGCGAACGTCTCGACCGTGATCAGCGAGGTGACCTTGCGCGTGCGCACGTGGCGGGGCACGGTGAGCAGCTCGCCCGACGGATAGCGCGTCACCGGCTGCTCGCCGACCGGCGCCGGGAAGGCGAAGCGGGCGCGCGGTGAGCGCAGCGGCGCTGGGCGCCAGTCGCCGTCCTCGTAGAGGACGCTCGGCGCGGCGAGCATCCCGAGCGCGCTGCGCAGCGTGCCCCGGGTCGGCTGCACGCCCTGCGGGGCGTACGCGAGCACCAGCTCGCGCAGCGGCTCGACGCCCTGTGCGGTGAGGTGCGCGAGCAGGTCGCCGGGCACGTAGTCGAAGCCCATCGCCGGCACGAGCGCGGCGCCGGCGGCGCGTGCGGTCTCGTCGTAGCGCTCCTGCAGCAGCTGCATGTACGGCTGCTCGCCGGTCGTGTCGACGTAGTGGGTGCCCGTCTCGGCGGCTGCGCGCGCGACTGGCTCGCCATAGCGGACGAACGGGCCTGCGCACGCGATCACGGCGGCGGCGTCCGCGAGCAGCGCGCGCATGCCGGCTGCGTCCTCGAGTGCGACGACGCGCGTGGCGGCGCCGCCCAGCTCGTCGGCGAGCTGGGCGAGCTTCTCTGCGCTGCGGCCGGCGAGCAGCATGTCGAGCCCGCGCCGGCGCAGCTCGTGCGCAACGAGCGTGCCGGTGTACCCCGTCGCCCCGTAGACGACGATCGGTCCCTGTTGCGCCATGTGGATGTCAGCCTCCGCGCTGATGGAAGTAGAAGTCGGGCAGCGCTGCGCGCGTGACCTGCGAGGCAAGCCGCGCGACGAGCTCCGCGTCGCCGGTGCGCGCGGCGAGGTCGTCGAGCGTGACGATCCCGCTGAGGCGGCCGTCGTCGACGATCGGCAGCCGGCGGATCCGATGCTGCACGAGCAGGTCGCACGCGGCCGACACGTCCATGCCCGGTGCGCCGGTCACGACCGGCGTGCTCGCATGGCCGATCGCGTGGTCCTCGCCGCTGCGGCCGTCGGCGAGCACGCTCACCGCCAGGTCGCGGTCGGTCACGATCCCGACCGGCTCGCCATCGCGTACGAGCACGACCGAGCCGACGTTGCGCTCCCGCATCAGCGCGGCGACCTCGCGGACCGGCGTGGCCGGATCGGCCGTCACGACCGAGGCCGTCATCAGCTCGCGGATCTCCATCCCTCCGAGAATAGGCGCCTCACAGCGGCCGTGGGGCGGTGTGGACGCCCCAGCACTAGCATGTGCGCCTCATGGCGACCGCGGAGACCCTGCAGGCGGAGGCGCGCGAGCGTCCGCGGGCGACGATCGTCGCGATCGTCGCCGGCATCTTCACGCTGGCAGCGCCGATCATCGGGCTCGTCGTCCTGCAGGACGCGCCGAGCAACCTGATTGGCGAGGCGCTGCAGCGGCAGGAGCATCTCGTCGGCCTTGCGTTGAGTGCGGCCTGCTCGGTGATCGGGCTTGCCGCGATCACGCTCACGCTCGACTTCCTGCTGCGCGCGACCCGCCGGCGTCGGCCGGACCTGCCGTGGCAGCTGCGCCCGCTGCTGTGGGCCGGCGGGATGGGGCTCGTGATCCTGCTGATCGCGCTGCAGGTCGTCATGACGGTGAAGCTCAACCACTTCGCGGACCAGGGCAGTCAGACCTATGAGGAGGCGCGCGCGGTCAACAACCAGGGCGGCGTCGCCTACGTGGGGATCCTCGCGCAGTTCGCGTTCGCCGGTGCGTTCGTGACGATCACCGTGAGCGCGATGCGGGTTGGTCTGCTCACGCGCTTCCTCGGCTACCTCGGCGTGATCTCCGCCGTGCTGTTCGTGATCCCGCTCGTGCCGGTCCCGATCGTCCAGGTCTACTGGCTCGGCGCGCTCGCGATGCTGTTCGCCGGCCGCGCGCCGAACGGCACCCCGCCGGCCTGGCAGAGCGGCGAGGCGATGCCGTGGCCGAGCCCCGCCGAGATGCGCGAGCAGCGCGTGCGCGACGCCGAGGCACGGCGCGGCGACGATGTCGAGGGATCATCGGTCGCCGAGCCGGACGACGAGCCGAACGGGACCAGCCCGAACCCGGCCACGTCGCGCCGCAAGCGCAAGCGTCGCTGAAGAGGGTTTCGCTCTTCGGTCACCGCGAGCGGTGACCTGCGAGCGATGTCACTCCACGGTCACCGGCAAGCGGCGACCTGCGGGCGACGTCGCGCTAGAACGCGATCGCCGGCGCGTCGGGGAGCCGCGCAAGGGCGGCTTCCATCTCCTCGACGCTGAACTCCGGGTCCTCGAGCCCACCGGCCAGGTAGGCGTCGTAGGCGGACAGGTCGAAGTGGCCGTGGCCGGAGAGGCCGAGCAGAATCACCCGCTTCTCGCCGGCCTCGCGTGCGGAGAGCGCCTCGTCGATCGCGGCGCGGACTGCGTGCGCCGCCTCCGGCGCGGGGATGATCCCCTGCGTGCGCGCGAACTGGAGCGCCGCGGCGAACGCGTCGTTCTGGCCGTAGGCACGCGCCTCGACGAGCCCGCTGTGCACGAGCGCGCAGACGAGCGGCGCGTCGCCGTGGTAGCGCAGGCCGCCGGCATGCACCGGCGGCGGCACGAAGTCATGGCCGAGCGTGTACATCGGCAAGAGCGGCGTGAGCCCACTGGCATCGCCGAAGTCGTAGCGGTAGGCGCCGCGGGTGAGGGTTGGACAGGCGGTCGGCTCGGCGGCGAGGAAGCGCGTGCGCGCGCGGCCGCGCAGCACGAGCCGCACGAACGGGAACGCGAGCCCCGCGAAGTTCGAGCCGCCGCCGACACAGCCGACGACCACGTCCGGCGCCTCGCCTGCCATCTCCAGCTGCGTCATCGCCTCCTGCCCAATCACCGTCTGGTGCAGGCAGACGTGGTTCAGGACCGAGCCGAGCGCGTAGTTCGCGTCATCCGCTCTGGCCGCCACCTCAACAGCCTCCGAGATCGCGATCCCGAGAGAGCCGGTCGGGTGCGAGGACTGGCTGCGGCCGGAGTCCGTCCGCGAGCTGGGGGAGCGGTGCACGCTCGCGCCCCACGTCTCCATCATCGAGCGGCGGTAGGGCTTCTGGTCATACGAGGAGCCGACCATGAAGACCTCGCACTCGAGCCCGAACAGGCCGCAGGCGAACGCGAGCGCCGAGCCCCACTGGCCGGCGCCCGTCTCCGTCACGAGCTTTCTCACGCCCGCGCGCGCGTTCTCGTAGGCCTGTGCGACGGCGCTGTTGGGCTTGTGCGAGCCGGCCGGCGAGACGCCCTCGTACTTGACGTAGATGTGCGCCGGCGTGTCGAGCGCGCGCTCGAGCCGGCGCGCCCGGAACAGCGGCGTCGGGCGCCACAGCTTGTACGCCTCGCGCACCTCCTCGGGGATCTCCACGAGCGGATCGGACGCGACCTCCTGGGCGATCACGCCGGGTGGGAAGATCGCTGCGAGGTCGTCCGGCCCGGCTGGCTGCAGCGTGCCGGGGTGCAGTGGTGGCAGTGGTGGCTCGGGCAGATCGGGCGCGAGGTTGACCCAGTGCGTCGGCAGGTCGCTCTCGTCGAGCGGGAACGTCGTCGCCTCGTGGTCCATCCAAACCTCCGCCTCATTCTGCTGGCTGTCGCGCGATCGTAACCGAGCGGACTGGCCGGGCGGGTGGATCTTCCCGTCCCGCGTGCCGCTGAACGCTACGGAGGAGTAGAACACAGGGACGTGGGGCCGCCGACCCGCGCCCAGAGATCCGTCATCACGAGAGGAGCGAGATGTCAGACGGCGCAGCCACCGAGCGCGGCACGACGCTTGAGCAGGAGCTCGAGCAGATGCTCGAGATCGAGCGGTTCGAGCCGCCGGAGTCGTTCCGCGCGAACGCCCTGCTGAGCGATCCCGCGCTGTACGACGAGGCCGCCCGGGACCCGCAGGCGTGGTGGGCAAAGCAGGCCGAGGCGCTGGACTGGTCGCAGCCCTGGGACACGGTGCTCGACGACTCCAACCCGCCCTTCTGGAAGTGGTTCACCGGCGGCAAGCTGAACGCCTCGCACAACTGCCTCGACCGCCACGTCGAGGCCGGTCGCGGCGACCGCGTCGCCTACCACTGGCGCGGCGAGGAGGGCGAGGAGCGCGACGTCACCTACGCGGACCTGCACCGCGACGTGCAGCGCTTCGCCAACGCATTGAAGGACCTGGGGATCGAGGCCGGCGACGTCGTCGGGATCTATCTGCCGATGATCCCGGAGGTCGTCGTCGCAATGCTGGCCTGCGCGCGCATCGGCGCCCCGCACAACGTCGTCTTCGGCGGCTTCTCCGCCGAGTCGGTGCGCGAGCGGATGGAGTTCTCCGAGGCGAAGGCGCTGATCACCGTCGACGGCGCGCGGCGCAAGGGCAAGACGGCGCCGATCAAGCAGCAGGTCGACGAGCACATGGGCGACCTCGACACGCTGCAGTCGATCGTCGTCGTGCGCCACACGGGCGTCGACTGCGAGATGCGCGACGGGCGGGACGTCTTCTACGACGAGATCTGCGCGGCTGCGGACCCCGAGTGCCCGGCCGAGCCGCTGGATGCCGAGCACCCGTTGTTCATCCTCTACACGTCCGGCTCGACAGCGAAGCCGAAGGGGATCCTGCACACGACGGGCGGCTATCTGACCGGCGTGGCGGCGACGCACAGATACGTGTTCGACCTCAAGCCGGAGACGGACGTCTACTGGTGCGCGGCCGACGTCGGCTGGATCACCGGTCACTCGTACATCGTCTACGGGCCGCTGCTGAACGGCGCGACCTCGGTGATGTGGGAGGGCGCGCCCGACTACCCGCATCAGGGGATCTGGTGGGAGTTGGTCGAGCGCTACAAGGCGACGATCCTCTACGCCGCGCCGACGGCGATCCGCACGTTCATCAAGTGGGGCGCCGAGATCCCGCAGAGATACGACCTCAGCTCGTTGCGGCTGCTGGGATCGGTCGGCGAGCCGATCAACCCGAAGGCGTGGCTCTGGTACCACAAGGTGATCGGCGGCGGGAACTGTCCGATCGTCGACACGTGGTGGCAGACGGAGACGGGCGCGATCATGATCACGCCGCTGCCGGGCATCACCGCGACGAAGCCCGGCTCGGCGACGACGCCGTTCCCCGGCGTGTTCGCCGAGGTGGTCGGCGAGTCCGACGGGCAGCCGGTCGAGACGGGGCAGGGGCTGCTGATCCTCACGCACCCGTGGCCGTCGATGCTGCGGGGCCTCTACAAGGAGGACGAGCGCTTCGTCGAGACGTACTTCTCGCGCTTTGGCAAGGAGACGTACCTCGTCGGCGACGCCGCCCGGCGTGACAAGGACGGCTACATCTGGGTGATCGGCCGCATCGACGACGTCGTCAACGTGTCAGGGCACCGGTTGTCGACGGCGGAAGTCGAGTCGGCGATCGTCGCCCACGAGCTGGTCGCCGAGGCGGCGGTGATCGGTCAGTCCGACGAGGACACCGGCCAGGCGATCTGCGCGTTCGTGACGCTCACCGGCGACGTGGACGGCACCGACGAGGTCGAGGCCGGCATCCGCGAGGTCGTCGCCGAGCGGATCGGCAAGTTCGCCCGTCCGAAGCGGATCGTGTGGGCCGACGATCTGCCCAAGACGCGGTCGGGCAAGATCATGCGGCGCCTGCTGCGCGACATCGCCGAGGGGCGCGCCCTGGGTGATGTGACGACCTTGCGCGACCCGGCCGTGATGGGGCAGCTGCAGGGGAAGATCGCCGAGGCGCAGGCAGCGGAGAACTGAGCGGGCGGACCCGCGCGGTCGCGCCCTCGGGCGCCGGCCGCGCGGTCGTCCCGCCACTATCCCGCTCGCTTCGCGCACCACCTCAGCGCGTCGCCGCTGGGCGCTCCGATGCTGACCCATACGCCGTCGCCGTTCGGCAGGCGTGCGCACGGTGGTCCGGCCCCGGGCAGTTCGGGGCGACGCAGCATGAGCGCCTGGCGCGCTTCGAGCGTGTTGAATTCAATCGCTTCGGTCGGGACGCGCAGCCGCGCCATCCGCGCGAACAGGAGCAGGCCGTTCGCGTTGTAGTCCGGGTCCCAGATCGGCGCTTCGTCGTCCGATCCCACGACCTCGCGTACTCCTTCATGTCGCAGCGCCTTCATCACGCCGAGGATGTCGCCGCCTTCCCGTGGACCGGAGACGAGCAGGTTGTTCGAGGAGTAAACGACGATCGTCTCCAGCGGGGGGACCCCCTCGCCGCGGGGCGCGAAGCGGGTGCCCGGCAGCGGCGTCTCGCTGCGGGTCCCCACGCCGAACGTCGCCCCGAGCGTCGTCGCGACGACCGCGCCCGCCAGCACTGCGAGCACCACGGTCCGCGGCGTGCGCGGCAGTCGCGGGATCCAGCCAGTTGCGAGCACCGCGACGTAGACGATCAGCGGCATCGTGTAGCGCATGTCGTGATGCGGCAGGACGGTGATCGCCAACCACGCGAGCGCCAGACCGCCGATCAGCTCGGGGACGAGATCCGAGGTCTCGCGGTGCCGTGCGACCGCGACGACGGCGAACACCACGCCGACCACCGCGAACGTCAGCAGCGGCGCGAACAGCAGACCGTTCGCCGTCGCCCAGAAGTACCAGAGCAGGTTGTCGAGCGACAGCAGCGGCGGCTTCGCCAGGATGGGCACGGTCGGCCCGCCGCCGGCCACACCCGTGAAGGTTTCCACGTCGGAGAGATGGGCCGCGTACCACGGTGCGGCGATCACGAATGCGACGACGAGGAACGCGGAGATCCCGCGCCAGTTGCGCCAACCGCCGCGCAGCAGCACGAGCAGCAGGAAGCCGGCCACATAGAGCGCGAACGACTGCTTCTCGATCAGCCCGAGCCCGACGACCGCACCGACCGCGGCGGAGAGGCCGACGCGGCGGAAGCGGTCGCTCGCGGCGACGAGCCACACGCAGGCCGCGACGAGCGCCGCTTGCGGGGCGTCCAGCATTAACACGTGGAACTGCTCGGCGATCAGTGGCGAGCCGAGCGCGAAGACGACGGCCAGCGCGCCCGCCATCCTGCCGAACGCCAGGCGCCCGACGTGGTAGCAGCCGAGTGCGAGCAGCGGGACGAACACGAGGTTCTCCGCGATCACCGGCGCTGCGACGGTGCGGCCACCGACGAAGATCCCCAGGCTGCCGATGAATGGCGCCAGCGGCGCGTACACGGAGTGGTACACGAGTGGGCGGAGCAGGTCGCCGGACAGCACGCGGTCATGGAAGTAGAACGCCGTCATCAGGTGCTCGGCCGAGTCGCCGTAGGGCATCGCGCGATCTTGCGTGAGCCACCAGAACGTCAGCAGCAGAAACGCCGCAGTCGCGGCGAGCGCGACCCACGCGGCTGCGCTCCAGGCGGAAACGCGCATGGAGACGGGCAGACGCCAGCTGGCCCGCATAGGCCGCTCCCCCAACGACATCGGGTGAGCATAACGGCAGCCCGAGCCGCGATTGGTGGTACCGAGCGCTTGGCGCGCGTGGCCGTCAGGCGCTGGCCGCGTCCTGCTTCGCCTGCGTGCGCATCTCGGACAGAATGCGTTCCAGGCGCGGCTCGGTCTCGCGGTCGACGTGCGTCATCGCGGCGCCGACGGCGGGGTGGACCTCGGCGATCGCGGCGTGGAGGGCGTGGGCGACGGCGCGGTAGGACGGGTGGCCCTCGCGGCCGGAGCGCAGCTCGATCAGCTGCATCGCCGCACGGGCGTTCATGTCGAGCACGTAGCGGATGCGATAGCCAAGGCAGACGGCGTAGGGCGCGGCCTCGCGCAGGCCGGCGGCGGCGAGGCGCTCGTACTCGACGCGCGAGGTCTCGAGGGCGCGGCGGTAGTCGTCGCCGCAGCCCGCCAGCTCGACCTCCTCCGGCACCTCGGCGCCGAGGTGCGGCGTCAGCGCCTGCCACTGGACGGTCAGCATCCGGTGCCGCTGCAGGTCGCGGAACGCGCCGTAGTCGGAGACGATCTCGAAGCGGTACCGCAGCGCCTCGAAGCCGCGCCCGGGGCGGTGGCGGCGATTCTCGCGGGCGCCGACGAGGTCGCGCAACAGCGCTGCCCGCTGCTCGCCGTCGAGTGCGGCCGCGGCTGTGTGCGCCCGCTCCTCCGGCACGCCGCTCGCCTCGTACAGCAGCGCGGCGATCAGGTCGTTCTCCTCGCCATCGTGGCGCAGCAGCCGCACCGACGGACCGCCCGCCTCGGTGGCGCCCTCGTCCTCGGCGAGCCCGAGCCGCGCCGCCCACGCTGCCCCCGCCTCCGCGCGCGTGCGCAAGTGGTCGACCCACGCACCGCCGCGGTCGGGCCGCTCGATCCGCGTGACGAACGAGGGGATCGTCGACTGCACCGCGGTCAGGATCATCCGCCCGTAACGCTGCGCCTCCGGCAGCGGGTGCGCGAGCAGATGGAGGATCAGCTGCTCATAGGTCTGGCCGCTCGCGAAGATGCCCATGTGCGAGAGCGACGCGGCCGGCAGCAGGCCGCGCAGCAGGTCGAGCGCCTTCGCCTTGATCGCACGTGCGTGAGCGGTCTCCGCCTCGCCCTCGTGGCGGGGGAACTGCTGGGCGGCCCAGGCGGAGACGCGTGGCAGCAGGGCGGCGTACGTCGAGAAGAGCGAGTCCATCGCCGCCTCGTACCGGGGCCCGAGCGCGTCGTCACGGAAGTAGCGGTAGCGACCGCCGCCATCCATCGGCGCGTCGTAGGCGATGTAGCGCGTCGACTGCTCCAGATACGCGCCGAGGCGCGGCCGCTGCAGCACCTTCGTCAGCACGTTCGAGACCCACTCGCACGCCACATGCGCGCCCCCGAGCTGTGCAACCGAGTCGTCGCCGTAGCCGAGGAAGATTCTCTCGTAGAGCTGAGCCGCGCGGTCGCCCTCGGCGGCCGTGTCCCAGCCCTCCGGCAGCACCGGCAGCGACTCGGCGAACTCGTCGAGGAACAGCCGGCGCAGCGTCCCCGGATAGCGCGAGTAGCGCGCGAACAGCGCGCCCTTCACTGTCTCCGGCAGGTTCAGGAGCGCGAACACCGGCCCGTCGAGATCGCTGACGTGCGGCGCCAGTCGCGCGCGCTCTGCCTCGGTGAACGTCTCGCTCGGGTACTCCACGGGGGCGGACAGGCTAGCGCCAGGTCCGGCGGCCGAACGAATGGGCCTCGGAAGAGTGGGTAATGCATCGACATGGCCAAGCTGCGACTTCCCCACCGTCATCGCGCCGATCACGACGCTGACGCCGAGAACGTCACTACCCGCAACGACGACGGCACGCGCGATACGCCCGTCGGCGCCGAGCCTTCTGGCGACGCACCGCAGCGGCGCCGCATGGACTATCGCCCGACCGGCGCCGACGCCCGCACCGGCTTCTTCCCGACGCTGAAGCGCACCGTGCTCGAGTTCCGCGAGGACGGAATGACCGACTGGGCGGCGGCGCTCACCTACTACGGTCTGCTCGCGCTGTTCCCGGCGCTGATCGCACTCGTCTCGCTCGTGGGCCTGTTCGGCGATCCCGTCACGACGACGAGAAAGCTGACCGACATCGTCACATCGGTCGGACCCAGCACTGCGGCCGACACCTTCGCCGATCCGATCAGATCGATCACCTCGAATCGCGGAGCGGCCGGGGTGCTCTTCTTCGTCGGTCTCGGCGTTGCGCTGTGGTCGGCGTCCGGATACGTCGGCGCGTTTATGCGGGCCTCGAACATCGCGTACGAGACGCCCGAGGGACGACCGTTCTGGAAGCTGCGGCCGCTGCAGATCGTCGTGACACTCGTGATGGTGATCCTGCTGGCGCTGCTCGCGCTGTCGCTCGTGATGACCGGCCCGGTCGTCGACCAGGTCGCCGGGCCCCTCGGGATCAGCAACGCGGCGACCACCGCTTGGGACATCGCCAAGTGGCCCGTGATGCTCGCGGTCGTGATCCTGATGATCGCGGTCCTCTACCACGCCTCGCCCAACGTCAAGCTGCCCGGCTTCAAGTGGGTCACGCCGGGTGCCGTCGTGGCGGTGGTCGTGTGGCTGATCGCCTCCGCGCTGTTCGCGCTCTACGTCGCGAACTTCGCCTCCTACGACAAGACATACGGCACGCTCGGCGGCGTCGTGGCCCTGCTGGTCTGGCTGTGGATCACGAACCTGGCGCTGCTGCTCGGTCTCGAGATGAACGCGGAGCGCGAGCGCAGCCGCGAGATCGAGGCGGGCGTCCCGGGTGCGGAACGCGAGCTGCAGCTCGACGCGCGCGACGAGCCGAACCGCAAGCGCACTACCTGACGTCGCCGCCCGTTCCGTCGCCGGGGATCGGGCCCTGCTCCGGTCCTGCGGCGCGCCACTCCGCGCGCCCGCCCATCAGCGCCTCGAGCTCCGCGCGGCGCGCCGGAGCGGGTACCGCCCAGCCGGGCTCGTAGCCGAAGATCTCGTGCAACGGCGCGCTGCGGAAGCGCTCGGAGACGACCTCCAGTCGACCCGGGTCGACGAGCGCCGGATGCATCGCCCCACAGGCGCGCGAGAGGGCGAGCAGCTCGCCGCGCAGCGCGCGCACGTAGCTCGCGTGGCGCACTGACTTCAGCGCCGGGTCGAGCCCGCGCGACAGCCACGGGGACTGCGTCGCGACGCCGGTCGGGCAGCGTCCGGTGTGGCAGCGCTGCGCCTGGATGCAGCCGATTGCCATCATCGCCTCGCGCCCGACGCTCACCATGTCGCAGCCGAGCGCGAGCGCGAACAGCGCTGCGTCGGGAAAGCCGAGCTTGCCGCTGCCGACGAACACGACGTCCTCCGCGATCCCTGCGCGGGCGAACGCTGCGTAGACGCGCGCGAAGCCGAGCTTGAACGGCAGCGCGACGTGGTCGGTGAAGGTGAGCGGCGCGGCGCCGGTGCCGCCCTCGCCGCCGTCGATCAGCACGTAGTCGACGCCGCGGTTGCGGTCGCGCGCCATCAGCACCGCCAGCTCGTCCCAGAAGGCCTCTTCGCCGACGGCCGACTTGATCCCGAC
>Ga0126313_10000087_pt1 | contig 37023 bp, 37 predicted proteins | sample Plot105A_FD_89954 | JGI IMG/M metagenome (GOLD analysis project Ga0126313, IMG submission 89954) | Serpentine soil microbial communities from UC McLaughlin Reserve, CA, USA - Plot105A | ecosystem: Environmental > Terrestrial > Soil > Grasslands | place: USA: UC McLaughlin Reserve, Lake County...
AGGCGCAGCGCCAGCCGGTCATGTTGTAGCCCTTGGAGAGCGAGAAGACCTCGACGCCGACCTCCTTCGCGCCCGGCGTCGCCAGGAAGGACGGCGCGACGTAGCCGTCGTACGTCGTCTCGCTGTAGGCGTTGTCGTGCACGACGAGGACGTCGTGCTCACGGGCGAACGCCACCACCCGCTCGAACAGCCCCTCCGGCACTACCGCGCCGGTCGGGTTGTTCGGGTAGTTGAGGAACATCAGCTTCGCCCGCGCTGCGTCGGACGCCGAGATCGCATCGAGGTCCGGAGCAAAGCCCAAAGACGGCACCAACGGCATCAGCACCGACGACGCACCCACCAACGTCGGCCCGCCCGTGTACACCGGGTAGCCCGGATCCGACGCCAAAGCGATGTCGTCGGGATCCAGGAACGCCAGCGACAGGTTGAAGATGCACTCCTTCGCCCCGATCGCCGGCATCACCTCGGTCTCCGGATCGAGCTCCACACCGAAGCGCCGCGCGTAGAACGCAGCCACCGCCGAGCGAAACTCCACGCGCCCACGGTTCGACGGGTACTGGTGCGTCGACGCATCCGCCACCGCCGCCTGCGCCGCTGCCACGATCGGCGCGTACGTCGGTGTATCCGGATCCCCGATGCCGAGCGAGATCACGTCGACGCCCGCCGCCTTCTTCTCGGCGATCTTGCGCTCGAGCTGGGCGAACATGTACGGCGGGATCTGGTCGAGGCGCTTACTCGGTTGCATGGAGCTCCTTCAGGAAGTCGTCGGAGAGCGTTCCGGCGAACACCGGGACCGCCCAGCCGGTCAGATTCACGTGCAGATCCTCCCCCACCTCGACGGTCAGCTCGCCGCCGTCCAGCTCCACCACGACCGGCGAGTCACCGCCGCGCAGCACGTGCGCGATCGCGGCGCCGGTCGCCCCGGTGCCGGAGGAGAGCGTCTCGCCGACGCCGCGCTCGAAGATGCGCGCGCGGATGCGGTCCGGCGCCAGCGTGGCGTACCACGAGACGTTCGTGCGGTTGGGGAACAGCTCGCTGCCCTCGACGAACGGCCCGATCGCCGGCAGGTCCAGCCCCGCCAGCTCGTCGACCGAGTCGACGAGCATCGAGCACTGCGGGTTGCCGATCGAGACGTGCTGGAAGGCCCACAGGCGCCCCGGTGTGCCGATCTCTCCACGCCCGTCATCGGCCCCACCCGGGTAGTCCTTCGAGGTCAATCGTGCGCGACCCATGTCGACCCGGCACGTCGTCGGCCCGGTGATCGTCGGACGAATCTCACCGGCTGCGGTCTCGATCGAGAAGACGTCAGAGTCCGTCCACCCTCGTGCCCGCAGGTAGAGGATCGCCTCGCGCGCCCCGTTGCCCGACAGCTCAGCCTCGGAGCCGTCCGGGTTGAAGATCGTCAAGCGCGCGACGAAGCCCGCCTGCGTGGGAGATGACAGCAGCAGCATCCCGTCGGCGAAGACGCCGAAGTGGCCGGCACAGATCGCCCGCACACGGGCGGGCGTGAGCGTGAACGGCAGCTCGCGCTCCTCGACCAGGATGTAGTCGTTGCCCAGCGCCTGCCACTTCTCGAACTTCACGTCACGGCCTCCGGATACAAGTCGAGCCTCGCGCAGCGGGGCGGCGGCGCAGCCTATCTGCTCACGAACCGCCCGCGCCCGCCGATGATCCGGATAGGTTTGCTCAAGGCGATTCCCCCCAATCCCCTACAACGGAGGGCTGTATGACCCCGATCTTCGCCGACTACGGTCTTGGCGAGGCGCTCCTGACGGTGCTCTCGATCTTCTTCATCGTGATCTGGATCTGGATCCTCATCACGGTGCTGATCGACCTCTTCCGCGATCACGAGCTGTCCGGCTGGCTGAAGGCCGTCTGGGTCTTCTTCCTCGTGTTCCTGCCCGTCATCACGGTGCTGATCTACCTGATCGCCCGTGGCGGCGGCATGCGCGACCGCACGATCGCCGAGCAGAAGCACCTGCAGGAGGCCCAGCAGGAGTACATCCGATCGGTCGCCAGCTCCTCGCCGGTCGACGAGCTGCACAAGCTCGACGAGCTGCGCACCAGAGGTGCGATCAGTCAGGACGAGTTCGAGCGGCTGAAGGCAAGAGTCCTGCAGTGACGTCGCGCGCAGGCGATCGCTCGCGATCGCCGTGGCGCGAAACCGCTCACCCGAGGATCTCCTCGGCGATCGCGTCGGCCGTCCGCCCGGTCACGTCGATCGTCCGCACGCCGGCCAGCTTGCGCATCCACGTGAGCTGCCGGCGTGCGTAGTTGCGCGTGCGGCGCTGCATCGCCTCGACGTCGCCGGTCAGCAGCTCGTCGAAGCCGAGCGCCTTGCGCGCGGTCTCCGAGGCGCCGGCGACGTGGGCGCGTCGCACCTCCTCGCGCGCTCCGGCGGCGACCATCTCCTCCACCCGCGCGTCGATCCGCGCGTACAGCGCCTCGCGCTCCATCGTCAGTCCGGCGAGCAGCGTCGGGTGGCGAACCTCGTCGGTCCAGAGCTGCGATGGGCCCTCGGGCGGTTCCAGCTCGCCGGCGTCGAGCAGCTCGTGCGCGCGCACGATCCGCTGGCGGTCGTTCGGGTCGATTCCCTCCGCAGCCCACGGTGCACGCCGCGCGAGCTCGGCGTGGAGCGACGCGACCCCCCGCAGCTCCAGCTCGTGCTCCCAGCGCTCGCGCACCCCCTCGGGTGGCGGCGGGCGCAACTGCAGCTCGGTGAGCGCGGCGCGCAGGTAGAGGCCCGTCCCGCCGACCACGATCGGCCGGCGGCCGGCCGCCAGCGCCCCGTCGATCTCCGCATGCGCGAGCGCCGCGTACTGGCCTGCGCTGAACGTCGCGTCAACCGGCAGGAACGACACAAGCCGGTGCTCCAGCGCGCCTCGCTCCTCGGCGCTCGCCACGCCGGTCAGCAGTTCGAGGCCCGTGTAGACCTGCAATGCGTCGGCCGAGATCGCGACCGGATCCTCCCCTGCGGCGCGCAGTCGTGCGGCCAGCGCGACGGCCACAGCCGTCTTGCCGATTCCCGTCGGACCGAAGATCGCGATGACGTCTGGGGTCACGCGCCGCAGTATGCCCGGGACCCTGGAGACCCGCTGATCGGCCTGGCGTGCCGGAGTATGGTGACACGCAATGGGCGTCCGTATCGGCACCGGCATCTCCACTCACGAGGACCCGCGCGTCGGCGCGATCGAGGCAGCCCAGGCAGCTGGCGCCGGGCTCGATGGCGCGAATGCCGACCTCGTCGTGCTGTTCGCTTCCGGCGGGCACATGGAGAGCCCGGAGTCGACGCTCGAGGGCGTCCACGAGGCACTGCGCCCGGGAACGCTCATCGGCTGCGGCGCGGGCGGCGTGCTCGCCGCCGGCACCGAGCACGAGGAGGGCATGGCGGTCGCGGTGTGGGCCGCCTCGCTCGATGGCGGCAGCGTGCAGACGTTCCATGCGATGGCGTCCGTCCATGAGGACACGGTCACCGTCATCGGGATGGAGGACCTCGCCGGCTCGCGCGGCGCGATCCTGCTGCCCGACCCCTACACCTTCCCGACGGACCCGCTGCTGCAGGACCTGGCGGCACGCGCGCCCGGCGTCCCGGTGCTCGGTGGACTCGCGAGCGCGCGCCGGCCTGACGAGACGAGCGTCCTGTTCTACGGCGACGAGGTCGTCGACGGCGGTGCCGTCGGGGTGCGCTTCGACGACGTCGAGCTGCTGCCCTGCGTCTCGCAGGGTGCGACGCCCGTCGGTCCCGAGCTGACGATCACCGAGGCGGAGGGCAACGTCATCAGCGAGCTCGCCGGCCAGCCCGCGCTCGACCGCATACGCGCGGTGATAGAGGAGCTCGACCCGGTCGATCGCACGCTGATCGCGGGTGGCCTGCTGGTCGGGCTCGTCGTCGACGGCGGGCGTCCGGAGTACGGACACGGCGACTTCCTCGTGCGCCAGCTGATGGGGGCGGACCCCGTCGGCGGGACGCTCGCGGTCAACGCACCGGTGGAGACGGGCCAGGTGCTGCGCCTGCACGCCCGCGATGCCGCCTCAGCCGACCGCGACTTCCAGGAGCAGCTGCGCCTGCGCGTCTCGGCGTTGGGCGGGGCGCCAGCCGGCGCGCTCGCCTTCTCCTGCAACGGCCGCGGTCGCGCGATGTTCGGGATCGAGGATCACGACGCCGGTGCGCTGTCGGAGGAGCTGGGCGGCGCCCCGTCTGCGGGCTTCTTCGCGGCCGGTGAGATCGGTCCGGTCGGTGGCGCGAGCTTCCTGCACGCCTTCACGGCGACGGTTGCGCTGTTCGCCTGACGGCGCCGCTCCGCGCGCCCCTGTGACACGCTTGGCGCCATGACCGAGATCAAGGGAACCGTCCTGCTGACCGGTGCCAGCGGCGGCATCGGGCACGCCATCGCCCGCGCGCTCGCGGCGCGCGGCGCGCAGCTTGTGCTGACCGGCCGCCGCACCGACGTGCTGGAGCCGCTCGCCGCCGAGGTCGGCGGTCGCGCGCTCGCCGTCGACCTCGCCGACCGCGACGCCGTCCCGCGGCTGGCCGAGGAGGCCGGCGACGTCGAGATCCTGGTCGCCAACGCGGCGCTGCCGGCGAGCGGCACGCTCGACGACTACACGCTCGAGCAGGTCGACCGTGCGCTCGACGTCAACCTGCGCGCGCCGATCCAGCTCGCGAAGCTGCTGTCCGAGGGGATGGTCGGGCGCGGCCACGGCCACCTCGTCTTCATCTCCTCGCTGTCGGGCAGAGCGGCCGCCGGAGGCAGCGCCCTGTACTCGGCGACGAAGTTCGGCCTGCGCGGCTTCGCGCTCTCACTGCGGGAGGATCTGCGGCCCACCGGGGTCGGTGTGTCGACGATCTTCCCCGGCTTCATCCGCGACGCGGGCATGTTCGCGCGCGCGGACGTCTCGCTGCCGCCGGGCGTCGGCACGCGCAGCCCCGAGGACGTCGCCGCCGCGGTCGTGCGCGGGATCGAGCGCAACAAGGCGGAGCTCGACGTCGCGCCGCTGGGCCTGCGCGCCGGCTCGATGCTGTCCGGCATCGCGCCCGAGTTCGCCCTGAACAGCAGCCGCCGCATGGGCGGCGCGCGCATCGCCGACGGGCTCGCGGCCGGCGGCCGCGACCACCGCTAGCGCGGCGTCGCCGATTCCTCCTGACGCCGGCTCAGACAGCGCCGACGCGCTCGCCCGCAACCTGCGCGACCGCTGCGAGGATCTGGTCGGCGAGTGAGGCACCATCGCGGGCGTGCTCGGGCGTCGCCTGGATCCGCACGACGACCTGCTCACCGTCGACCTCCTCCAGCGCGATGTGCGGCAGCGCCCGCAGCGGCACGTCGATCGCGCCGCGCAGCAGCGCCTGCACGTCGCTCGGCTTCGTGCCGTGGCGCAGCACGACCCGCACGTCGACCGCCTGCGGCTCGCGCAGCGGCACGACGGCCGCGCCGAGCACGACGCTGTTGGGGACCATGATGCGGTCCTCTCCCCGTGCAAGCGTTGTGTAGAGCAGCCCGAGTGAGCTGACGACGCCCTCCGCCTGGCCCGCGAGGCCGCCCGCCTGCAGCCGCACGCGCTCGCCGACGCGGAAGGGTCGCGCGCTCAGCAGGACGGCGCCGGCGATCAGGTTGCCGAGCGTCTGCTGCGCTGCGAGGCCGATCACGACGGCTGTGAAGGCGCCGCCGACGGCGAGCGTTCGCGGGGTGAGGCCCGCGATGCGCAGCGCCACGACGGTGACGATCGCGATTGTGACGAGCCGCAGCAGGAAGCCGACAGTGCCGGCCGTGGCGGGATCCATGCGCTTCATCAAGTCCGGACCCACGACGCGGCCCAGGTCGCGCGCGAACGCCCAACCGAGCGCAACGAGCATGACCGCGGTGAGCAGTCTCACGGGCGTGTCGAGGTCGAGGCCGAACAGGCGGTCGCGCTCGGAGTAGACGACGAGGACCGCGGCGAGCAGCGGCAGCAGCACGAGCGCCTCGCGCCGTGCCTTGCGCGTGGCACTGCGGGCAAGCTGCCGCGAGAGGCCGACCTCCTCCCATGCGTGCGTGCGCGTCTGGAGCATTGCCTCCAGTGCGCGCTCTCGGCTTTGTCTCAGTCGCGTCCGCATCACCTCATCTCTACCGCGCGCGGCCGCGAAGTCGCGGTCGTGCAACCGTGCGATCGGTCACAGAAAGGGGCTGTACCCCGTGTGCGCGTGCCGACACGGGCGCATGTGCGGTCTTTTCATCCGCCGGACGTGGTGGGAACATGTGTTCGATGCGCTGGGACAACCTCACTGTCTCCGCCGACGAGCAGGCCCGCCTCCCCGGCTACCGCGAGAGCGCCGTCGTGCGCCGCTTCGACGCGCCCGAGGCGCTCGACACCCGCTTCTACGAGGTGCGCGCGAGATCGGCACTGAACCGTGTGCCGAGAGCCTCCCGGATGCCGTTCAGATGGACCGTCAATCCGTATCGCGGTTGCTCACATGCGTGCATTTACTGTTTCGCCCGCCCCACCCACAGATATCTCGACTTCGACGCCGGACGGGACTTCGAGCGCGAGATCGTCGTGAAGGTGAACGTGCCGGAGGTGTTGCGGGCCGAGCTGGCGCGGCCGTCGTGGCGTGGCGAGCACGTCGCGCTCGGGACGAACACCGACCCGTACCAGTGGGTCGAGGGGCGCTACCGGCTGATGCAGGGGATCTGGGAGGCGCTGCGCGACGCGCGCAACCCGTGCTCGATCCTCACCAAGTCTCCTTTGGTGCTGCGCGACCTGCCGCTGCTGCGCGAGATCGCCGCGGTCGCGGACGTGAGCGCGTGCCTGTCCGTGCCGACGCTCGACGAGAAGGCGTGGCGGGCGACCGAGCCGCACACGCCGAATCCTCGCGCTCGGCTGGAGGCGGTCGGCGAGCTGAACCGCGCCGGCATCCCGTGCGGCATCCTCGTCGCACCGCTGATGCCGGGCATAAACGACGACCCGGCGCAGGTCGAGCGGATCCTCGAGCTCGCCGCCGCGAACGGGGCGACCGGCGCCGGCGGGATCGCGCTCCATCTGCGCGGCGACGTACGCGGCGTGTTCATGGACTGGCTGCGCTCGCAGCGCCCCGACCTCGTGCCGCGCTATGAGCAGTTGTACGCCCGCGGCGCCTATGCGCCGAAGGCGGAGCGCGAACGGATCGGCGGCGTGCTCGCCGCCGCACGACACAAGCACCCGCTGCGCGGCACGCGCGCCGGCGGGTTCCGCCGCAACGCCGACTCACCTGCGCTGGATCCGCACCCGGTGCCGCCGGCTCCGTCACTCATACGACAACAAACGCTGTTCTGAGGTCTCGCGGCCGAGGCTCACGCGGGCAGCAGGACGGGGAGGTCCGCCATCGCGCTCAGCGGCTCGGCCCCGAGGGAGGTCAGACGCTCGGCCACCGCAGCGTCGCCGGCGTTGTAGCCGACCGTCCGCATGCCGGCCGCGAGCCCCGCCGTCACGCCCGGGAGGCTGTCCTCGACGACAACGCACGCATCTGGCGCGAACCCGCAGGTAGCGGCGGCGTGCAGGAACAGGTCGGGCGCCGGCTTCGGGCGCGCCACGTCGTACGCGGAGAAGATGCGGCCGTCGGGCACTGCGCCGCGCAGGCCGGCAACCCGCAGCGTCAGCTCCATCTTCTGCCGCGCGCCGCCGGAGGCGATGCACGCCTCCCAGCCTGCCGCACGCACGCCGGCCAGCGCCTCGGCAGCGCCCTCGATCGGCCGCAACTCCCGCGCGAAGGCAGCCGCGCGGTCGGCGAGAAAGCGCTCCATCCAACCGTCCGGGACGGGCCCGCTGAGATGCGTGGCGACTCCGCGCTCGATGTCGGCGAGCGCGACGCCATGGAAGGCGTCCTCGACCTCACGCGCGGTCATCGTTCCGCCGGCCGCGGTGATCGCGCGCGTCAGCTCGCGCATGTCGATGCCCATGCTGTCGACGAGCACGCCGTCGCAGTCGAAGATGACGAGGCCGCGAGCGGTCATGCGGGAATCCGCGGTGAGCCCGGATGGAGCGGCATGGCGTGGACCGATCGACCGACCACTCAGCGCGCCGCGCGTGCGAGCAGGGACTCCTCGCCCGCCAGCGTCTGGCTCGTCGCACTGGCGATCTCGACCTGCACGTACTCGCCTGCCTGCGCGAGGCCGCTGAAGTTGACGGCCTTGTTGTGGCGCGAGCGGCCGCGCAGGCGCGTCGGATCGGTGCGCGAGGGACCTTCGACGAGCACGTCGAGCGTGCGCCCGACAAAGCGCTGCGCGCGTTCCCGCGCGCGCCGCTGAACGACCTCGACGAGTCGTTCCATCCGCTCGACCTTCACCGCATGCGGAACCTGATCGGGCAGCGTCGCCGCCTCCGTCTCGCGGCGCGGCGAGAAGACGAACGTGAACGCGCCGTCGTAGGCGACCTCCTCGCACATCGACAGCGTCTGTGCGAAGTCGTCCTCTGTCTCGCCGGGAAAGCCGACGATGATGTCGGTCGTGATCGCCACATCGGGCACGTGCTCGCGCAGGAGCGCGACGCGGTCGAGGTAGCGCTCGCGCGTGTACGTGCGGCGCATCGCCTTGAGGATCCGCGAAGAGCCCGATTGCAACGGCAGGTGAACGTGCTCACACACCGCCGGCAACTCGGCGTGCGCGCGAATGACGTCCTCCTTCATGTCCTGTGGATGCGGCGACGTGTAGCGGATCCGCTCGATCCCGTCGACCGCGTCGACGGCTCGCAGCAGCTCGGCGAACGTCGCCGGCGGGAAGCCGCGGTGGGCGAGATCGCGCCCGTAGGCGTTGACGTTCTGCCCGAGCAGCGTGACCTCCGTGACGCCCTCCGACGCCATCCGCTCGACGTCGGCGACGAGCACCTCCAGCGGGCGCCCGACGTCACGGCCGCGCGTCGACGGGACGATGCAATACGAGCACGCCATGTTGCAGCCGACGGAGATCTGCAGCCAACCCTGGAACTCCCGCGCCCGCTTCTCCGGCAGGTCGCCGGCGAAGCCCTCGAACTCGAAGTAGCCCTGGGCGCTCAGCGAGTCGCTCGTGAGGAACTCCGCGAGCTTGTGCACCTGGCCGGGGCCGAACGCGACGTCGACGAACGGGAAGCGCTCGAACACCTCGTCTTTGACCGACTGCGCCCAACAGCCGCCGACGCCGATCACGGTGCCCGGCCGTTCGCGCTTGACGCGATTGGCGACGCCGAGGTGCGAGAGGAAGCGATTGTCCGCCGCCTCGCGGATCGAGCACGTGTTGAAGAGGATCAGGTCGGCGTTCTCCCGCTCCGCCGCCTCGACGTAGCCGAGCGACTCGAGCATCCCCTTCATCCGCTCCGAGTCGTGCTCGTTCATCTGGCACCCGAACGTGGTGACGTGGTAGCGCTTCATGCCGGTCCTAGGGTACCTCGGCCTATCTCGCGTACTCGACCGAGCGTGACTCGCGGATCACGGTCACCTTGATCTGGCCGGGGTATTCGAGCTCCTTCTCGATCTCGCGCGCGATCTCATGCGAGAGCAGCGCGGCGCGGTCGTCGTCGATCGTCGTTGGCGCGACCATCACGCGGATCTCGCGGCCGGCCTGCATCGCGTAGACCTTGTCGACGCCGTCGTGGCGCGTCGCGATCTGCTCGAGGTCGCGCAGGCGTCTGACGTAGTGCTCGAGCGACTCGCCGCGCGCGCCGGGCCGTGCGCCGGAGAGCGCGTCGGCCGCCTGCACGATCACGGCCTCGACCGTCTGCGGCTCGACCTCGTTGTGGTGTGCCTCCATCGCATGTGCAACAGCCTCGGACTCGCCGTGGCGCCGCGCGAGGTCGCCGCCGACGAGCGCGTGCGGCCCCTCGACCTCGTGTGAGACGGCCTTGCCGATGTCGTGCAGCAGCGCGGCCCGGCGCGCGGTTCTCGGCGAGGCGCCGAGCTCGTGCGCCATCAATGCAGCCAGCCGTGAGCACTCGACCGAATGTGCAAGGACATTCTGCCCGTAACTCGTGCGGAACTTGAGCCGGCCGAGCAGGCGGATCAGCTCGGGGTCGAGGCCTTGGACGTTCGCCTCGAAGACGGCCTCCTCCCCCAGCTCGATGATGTGGTCTTCCAGTTCCGACTTCGCCTGGTAATACATCTCCTCGATCCGCGCCGGATGGATGCGCCCGTCTGCCAGCAGCTTCTCCAGCGTCATGCGCGCGATCTCGCGTCGGACGCCGTCGAAGCCTGAGAGGACGACCGCGTTGGGCGTGTCGTCAATGATGAAGTCGACGCCGGTGAGGTTCTCCAGGGCGCGGATGTTGCGGCCTTCGCGGCCGATGATCCGACCCTTCATGTCGTCGGAGGTGAGCTGCACGACGGAGACCGTCGTCTCGGTCGCGTGACCGGCCGCGATCCGCTGCATGCAGACGGAGAGGATGTTGCGCACGCGCCGGTCGGCGTCGCGCTTCGTCTCCTCCTCGATGAGGCGAATCAGCTTCGCCGAGTCGTGCCGAACCTGGTCCTCGAGCTCCTTCAACAGAAGCTGCTTCGCCTGTGCGGCGCTGACGCCGGCAACGCGCTCGAGCTGGCGCTCCAGCTCGCGGTGCCCGTCGGCGAGGTCGGCCGCCTGCTGCTCGAGCGTCTGCGCACGTTCGTCGACACCGCGCTCGCGACGGGCCAGCTCGGCGCGCTGCGCGTCGAGTGCCTCCTCCTTGCCGAGGACGCGCTCCTCGATCCGCACGAGCTCTGCCCGGCGTGCGGTCACCTCGGCGTCCATCGGCGCGTCGGCCGGCGCAAGCTCGCGCCCGTCCTGCAGCGCTACCGGCCGTCGGCGTCCGTAGAGCACCGCGGCCAGCACGAGTCCCACTGCCAGCACCGCCGCCGCGATCACCATCTCCATTGGGTGGTCCTCTTCCTTCAGTCCGGCGGGGGAGCCGGCCTGGTCACGATCCGTTTGGGTAGCGTCGGACGGGCCGTGCGAGGTGCACGAGGCGAATCCGGGTGCGGCGCGCCGAGACGCCGCCAGTCACGCGCCGGCTAGGCCGGGTGTCGCGTCGATGGTGCTCGTCGCTGCATCTGCATGGCGGGCGAGCGGAGTGGTCGGGTCGCGGCGATCAAAAAGGTCTGATTTCAGGGATTCGGGCTATTTGCTGCTGTTTCATGCCCTTGCGGGCCATCGTTCGCTGCCCTGGATCGTAGTACCGGTGCCGGGGAGGCGCAATCAGGCGCCGTCGTGCCCGCCGGCGTGCGCGCGGATCGCGTCCCATGCAAGCTCGTGGTCGTAGCCCTTGCGGACCAGTACGCCGTACGCGCGCCGCCGCTCGCGCGGGTCGCCGCCGAGCGCAGCGAAACGCCGTTGCAACAGCGCGCACGCCGCCTCCAACTCATCGCTGCGCCCGCGCACCGCGACCGCCTCGCGCACGAGCGCCGCCGGCACTCCGAGCGTCAGCAGCCGTCGCTCGATCCGATCGGCACCCCACTCGTCGAGCAGCCGCCGGTCCTCGGCGAACTGGCGTGCGAAGCGTGCATCGTCCAGGTATCCCTCTCGCTGCAGGTGCGCGAGCGCCTCGTCGATCGCGCACGGCTCGACCCGCTTGCCTTCGAGGTAGCGCCGCATCTCCAGCACCGTCCGGTCGCGCTGCGTCAGGTAGCGGAACGCGAGGTCGAGCGCGTGTTGGAGACGCTGCTCAGGATCGAGCGCGCGTGACGGCGTGACGGCCGGAGCCTCCATGGCGCCATCTAGGCCGCGGCCGCCGGCTCCAACTCCGCCCCAGCGTCGGCAGTCTCCGCCGCCTCGATGGGCGCGACGAGGTCGCGACTGAGATCCAGCGCGGCATAGATTCTGTCCTCGATCGCTCTCGCGGTCTCGGGATGCTCCCGCAGGAACGCCTTCGCGTTGTTGCGGCCCTGCCCGAGACGCTCACCGTCGTACGAGAAGAACGAGCCCGACTTCGTGACGATGTTGTGCTCGATCCCGTAGTCGATCAGACAGCCGGTCGTCGAGATGCCTCTGCCGAACTCGATCTCGAACTCCGCCTGCTTGAACGGCGCGGCGACCTTGTTCTTGACGACCTTCACGCGCACGCGGTTGCCGACCGCCTCGGTGCCGTCCTTGATCGTCTCGATGCGACGGATGTCGAGTCGCTGCGAGGAGTAGAACTTCAGCGCGCGACCGCCGGGCTGCGTCTCCGGCGAGCCGAACATCACGCCGACCTTCTCGCGGATCTGGTTCGTGAACATGCAGAGCGTCTGCGTGCGGTTGAGGTTCGCCGTCAGCTTCCGCATCGCCTGCGACATCATGCGCGCCTGCACGCCGACCGTCTGGTCGCCCATCTGGCCCTCGAGCTCCGCGCGCGGCGTGAGCGCGGCAACCGAGTCGACTGCCACCACGTCGACGGCGCCGGAGCGCACGAGCATGTCGGCCACCTCGAGCGCCTGCTCGCCATAGTCCGGCTGGGAGACGAGCAGCGAGTCGATGTCGACGCCGATCTCCTTCGCGTACAGCGGGTCCATCGCATGCTCGGCGTCGATGAACGCGCACGTGCCGCCGAGCTTCTGCGCCTCGGCGAGGATGTGGTAGACGAGCGTCGTCTTGCCCGAGGACTCCGGGCCGAAGATCTCAATGATGCGCCCGCGCGGCACGCCGCCGATGCCGAGCGCGACGTCGAGCGACAGCGCGCCCGTCGGGATCGCGTTCACTCTCACCTGTGCGCCCGGGTCGCCCATGCGCATGACCGTGCCCTTGCCAAACTGGCGCTCGATCTGCGTCAGCGCGCCCTCCAGGGCGGCGCCGCGGGCCTTGGCTGCCTTGTCTTGCTCGGTCATCGTTGGAAGCTCCTTCTGCTCACGTGAGGGTATGACGCTACGCCTGTCGTCGGACGGAACAGAAGCGAACACCCGTTCGCGCCCGGACATCGATGGTAGGCGCCCGTCTGCGGCATGGCAACGCATGAAGCGCGACGATTCTCAGGCGAGTCTGCGGACGAACAGCGGAGCGGTTATCTGACTTGACGAGGTCCAGGGATCACCTGACGAGGACGCAGGATCGAAGGCGTGCCTCGCACGTCGAGATCCGGGGACACGGTCAGGCGGTCATCCGGGTCCGTCAAGCTGGCCGAGCAGCAGGCGACGCAGCAGGTGCAGCGCGACCGTTGTCGTACGGTCGCGCACGTCCGGCCGCGAGCCCGGCAGGTCGAGCTTGCGCGCGACGCGTGCGCCGGAGCGGTCGGCAACGGAGACGTGCACGCGCCCGACCGGCTTGTCGGGTCTCCCGCCACCGGGTCCGGCAATGCCCGTCACGCCGATGCCGACGTCGGCGCCGAAGCGAGCCAGCGCGCCGTCCGCGAGCGCGTCCGCGACCTCGGCCGAGACGGCGCCCACGCGTCTGATCAGCGCTGGATCGACGCCGGCCGCTGCGACCTTCGCCTCGTTCGAGTACACAACGGCACCGCCCAGCACATAGGCGGAGGAACCGGGACGGTCGGTCAGCCGGCCCGCGAGCAGCCCGCCCGTGCACGACTCGGCGACCGCGACCGTGCGCAGCGGCGGCCCGCTCAGCAGGGCCGCGACCTGCTGGTCGATCGTCTTCCCGTCCTCGGAGAAGAGCTGCGCCGCATGACGCGTACGGATGAAGTCCGCGAAGGCGCTGTAGGCCGCCTCTCCACCGGGCTCGTACAGCGTCGCGATCTCAATCTCCCCGCGCCGCAGGCACGTCGTGATCTCCAGCGGTGCGAGGTCGAGGCCGGACTGCTCGGCCACGACGAGCGTCTCGGCGATCTCCGACTCGGGAATCCCCATCAGCCGCAAGATCGCCTGCTCGTAGACGGTCGCGCCGGCGGTCGCGGCGCGGAACGACTCTGTCTCGCGGGCCGCGGCCCACATCGGCTGCAGCTCGCGCGGCGGGCCGGGCAGCACGACGACGGTCGGGCCGTCTCCGGAGGCCGGCGGCACGACGACGCCGGGCGCGGTCCCGACCGGCTCGAGCACCGTCGCTCCCTCCGGCACGTGGGCCTGCTTGCGCGTGCCACGCGCCATCGCAGCGCGGTCGATGTTTGGCCAGCGCTCCGCGAGCGGCGCGACGATCGCCGCGATCCGCTCCTCCAACGCCTCGTCGAGCATGAGCGGGCGGCCGGCGAAGTCCGCGACCACCTCCGTCGTGAGGTCGTCGGCCGTCGGACCAAGACCGCCCGATGTGACGATCAGGTCGACCCGCTCAGATGCAAGGAACCGCAAGCTGGCGGCCATGTCCTCACGACGGTCCCCGACGACCATCAGATGCGCGAGATCCACCCCGATCTCGCGCAGGCGCTCCGACAGCCACGGGCCGTTGCGGTCGGAGATGATCCCGCTGAGAACCTCGGTTCCCGTGATGACGATGCCGGCGCGGGCGCTCACGACGTGCAGGTGGGCGCCTGGTCGACCGGCAGGGTGCGCGCTCCCGCCGGCGTGATCTCGTATGCGATCGCGGTCGACGAGGCGGGCACGGCCAGCGCTCTGCCGTTCACACGCACCTGCACCGCGTTGTTGCCGAGCGTCATGCGCAGCTTGCGCGCGCGGTAGACGGGCACCTGTTGGCCGGTGGTGAACTGGCTGCCGGGGATCAGGACTCTGCCGCCGCCGTCGACAAGACAGACGTACACGGTCCCAGTCGGGACGAGCTTCACGCTTGCGCGCGTCGGGGTCGTGGAAGCGCTTGTTCTCGTTCTCTGTTGAGAGGTCACCGTCGTCGCCGTGCGGTCACCTGCCCCCGCGGTGGATCCGTCGGTGGAGCTCGGGGAATCGTCGCCGCCTCCGCCGAGCGACCCGACCAGCCCCAGCACAAGCACGATCAGCACGAGGACCCCGCCGACGATCAGCCACCGCGGCGCCACGCGCGGACCGCTCGGCCCCGTTCCTCGTCGATCACGCCCGAGTTGCGGGCTGATCGGCGCGAGCTCGTGCTCGCTCGGCCGCTCGTAGCGCAGCTTGTACTCCTCCACCAGCGCCCGCGAGTCGAGGTCGAGGTAGTCGGCGTACTCGCGCAGGAAGCTCTTGATAAAGGTCGAGCCCGGGAGCAGGTTCCACTCCTCGTTCTCGATCGCGCGCAGGTACTTGGCGCGGATCTTCGTGGCCTGCTCGACCTCGGTGATGTCGATCCTGGCGCGCATGCGCGCCTCGCGCAGGGTTGGACCGATCTCCGGCATCGGGACGGGAGGCTATCGATCCGCTGGGGAGAGCTGTGACGGAATTCCTGCAGTGGCGCGGGAAATCGCGCGCCGGTGGTGTGTTATGCCGGTGCGCCGGCGGTGAGGCCGTCCAGTACCGCGGCGTTGAACTGTTCCGCGAGCTCCAGGTTGGCGCCGTGCGGTGCGTCTTCGAGCACCGTCAGACGCGCACCCGGGATCAGTCGCGCCAGCTCGCGTGACTTCCAGACCGGCACGAGCAGGTCGTGCTCGGCGCCGATCACGTGGACTGGCAGATCGAGCTCGCCGAGGCGGTCGCGCAGCTCGTGGCGCGACGTCGCGAGCACCTGCCGCACGAACGCGTCGGTCTCCTGCTCCGGACCGCCCAGCAGCGCCTGGCGCACGAACCCGACCATCTCGGCGTTCTCATAGAAGGCCTCGCTGAAGCACAGCAGCATCAGTTCGTCGACGCGGTCCTCGCGCGACATGGCGTGCACGCGCTGCGACCACAGCCGCCCCTGGGTCCGTCCCCATGCGCCACCGCCGCCGAACGTCACGCAGAGCGCGGCACGCCGACGAGTCTAAATCGCGGTGTCGTCCGCTGCGCCGGCTTCCGGCACAACGACGGGGTCGGGCAGCGGCGGATCGGGGACGGCTACCGGCTCTGCGGCAGGCGGTCCACCGGGTCTCTCCGACAGCGCGACGAGGATGCGCGGCACGTCGGCCTCGGTGATCAGCACCTGACGCGGCTTGGAGCCCTCGTAGCCGGAGATGATCCCGCGCCGCTCGAGCATGTCGATCAACCGACCGGCGCGCGTGTAGCCGAGCCGCAGGCGCCGCTGCAGCATCGAGGTTGAGGCCGTCCCCATCTGCGCGACGAGCCCGATCGCCTCCTCCAGCAACGGATCCTCATCGGGGTCGAAGCCGTCGTCGTCGCCGGAGGCGGCCTCCGACTCGTCGACGACCTCCTCGAGCAGCTCCTCGTGGAACTCCGGCTCGCCCTGCTTGCGCCACGACTCGGTCAGCTCGGCGATCTGCTCCTCGTCGACGTACGCACCCTGGATCCGCTGCAGCTTCGAGGTGCCGACCGGGCTGAACAGCATGTCGCCCTGGCCCAGCAGCGACTCGGCGCCGTTCTGGTCGAGGATCACGCGCGAGTCCGTCTGTGAGGACACCGCGAAGGCGATGCGGGACGGCACGTTCGCCTTGATCATGCCGGTGATCACGTCCACGCGCGGGGACTGCGTCGCCAGCACGAGGTGGATGCCGACCGCGCGAGCCTTCTGCGCCAGGCGGATGATCGAGTCCTCGACGTCGGCCGGCGCGACCATCATGAGGTCGGCGAGCTCGTCGATCACGCAGAGGATGTAGGGCAGCGCCGGCTCGCCACGTGCGGCGCGCGCTCTGTTGAGCTCCGGCAGCGAGCGGGTCCGCGCGAGCGACATGATCCCGTAGCGCTCCTCCATCTCCTTGACAAGGTTCTGCAGCGCGTTGGCCGCCATCCGCGGGCTCGTGATGACGGGCGTCAGCAGGTGCGGGATCGACTCGTAGTGGTTCAGCTCGACCTGCTTCGGGTCGACCAGCACGAGCCGCAGCTGGTGCGGGTCGGCGTGCAGCAGCAGGCTCGACAGCATCGCGTTGATGCAGCCGGACTTGCCGGCGCCGGTCGTGCCGGCGACCAGCAGGTGCGGCATCTTCGCGAGATCGACGCCGATCGCGCGGCCGGCGACGTCCTTGCCGAGCCACACGGTGAGGGGCGACCAGTCGGCCGGCGGCTCCTGGAAGACATCACCGAGGTGGACGATGCGCCGCCTCGCGTTCGGCACCTCGACGCCGACGGCCTGCTTGCCGGGGATCGGCGCGAGGATGCGGATCTCGGTGGCGGCGAGCGCGTACGCGAGATCGTCCTTGAGCTGCGCGACCTTGCCGACCTTGATGCCCGGCGCGAGGCGGATCTCGAAGCGCGTGATGTGCGGGCCGGCGGTCATGCCGACGACCTTGGCCTCGATGCCGAAGTGGCCGAGCGCCTCGATCAGCTGTGCCGCGATCTTCTCCTGGCCGGCCGTGTCGGGCCGCGACTGATCGGCGGTGGAGCGCTTGAGGAAGCGGCCGGTCGGGATTCTCCACACGAACGCGGGGTCGTCGGTGACGGATGCGCGGTAGCGGCCCTGCGGGGTGAGCTGTGAGGGATCGACGTCCTCGGCGCCGGTGGTGACGCCGGGCTCGTCGGGCTCCTCCAGTTCGAGCTGCTCGATCTCCTCGGCGACGGTCTCGTGCTCGGCGGTCGGGGGCTCCTCGGCCAGCGGAAGCGGGTCGTCGTTGTCGACGTCGGGGCCGAACGCGTCCTCGACCGCGGGAGCGTCCTCGCCGTAGAGATCCGGGTAGCGCTCGCGGCCGTCGAGCGACGGCGCCTCGACATGGGTGGCGCGAACGACGAGCCGCCCGTCTTCGGGCTCCGGAGGGACCATCGGGGCGGGCGCACGGGTGGGCTTCGGAGCGGGCTCTGGGGCGCTGCGCCGCGGCCCGATTGTCGCCGCGCTTCGCGTCGTCTCGGCAGCCCGCTGCAAGATGCCCGCGATCGTCACGCCGCTGATCAGCAGCAGCCCGGCGAGCAGCAGGAAGATGGCGATGATGTGCGAGCCGACGTCGGAGAAGAGGTTCGAGGTCGTCCAGTAAAGGGTCGCGCCGAACGCGCCGCCGTTGGCGTCAAGGGTCGTGCTGGCCCACACGCCGTCGCCGGTGTCGGTTCCCAGCCCGAGGGTGCCCGCGGCAAGTGCGAGGGCGACGCCCGCGAAGAGACACAGCGCCCCGGCGCGCACGGGTTGCGCGGCGGGGATGAGCGTGCGCCCGAGGATCAGCATCCCGCCCGCCACCAGGGCGACCGGCACGGCGTAGGCGACCTGGCCGAGCAGCAGCTGCAGGCCGTCGCTCGCCGCTCCGCCGACCGAGCCGCCGGCGGCACCGAGGTAGAGCACAAACGCAAGGAAGACGCCGAGCGCTGCGAGGCCCAGCCCGAGCAGGTCGAGCTGGTGCGGCGACAGCTCCGGCAGATGCGGACGCCGCAGCGAGGCGCCGGTGCGGCGCTTCGCACGTGGTCTTCTGGTCGAGCGCGGGCGCGCGCCAGACGATCTCGGCCGTCTGGGAGCGACTCTCGGGCGGCGGCTGGTCTTCGTGGCCATCTGTGCGCTTGCTTCGACATGCACCGATGAGCCCCTGCCGACCAATGAACCCGTGGGCCCGCTCACCAATGAGCCGTCGAATCGCCGCTCACCGCTAAGAAGTGGCTAAAAAGCGGCCATACCGCCCGCGCGGGCCTTTAGGATCGCTGCATGAGCGACATCTCGCGCCCGCCCCGTGTGCTGGTCGTCGAGGACGACGACGAAATCGCGCAGACGCTGCAGCGCTCGCTGCGCATGGAGGGTTACGAGGTGCGGATCGCGAGCGACGGCGTCAGCGCGCTCGACGACGCGCACGCGTTCCTGCCGGATCTCGTCGTGCTCGACCTGGGCCTCCCCCGCCTCGACGGCATCGACGTCGCGAAGACGCTGCGCGAGAACGACGACGTCCCGATCTTGATGCTGACCGCGCGCGACGCGCTTGAAGCACGCGTCGAGGGGCTCGACGCCGGCGCCGACGACTATCTCGTCAAGCCGTTCGAGCGCCAGGAGCTGCTCGCGCGGCTGCGTGCGCTGCTGCGCCGCCGGCCGCCGCGCGGCTCTGCCCCGCTCGTGTGCGGCGACCTGCAGCTGAATCCAGATACGCACGAGGTCGAACGCGCCGAGCGCACGATCGAGCTGACGCAGCGTGAGTTCGAGCTGCTCGAGTACCTGATGCGCAACGAGCGGATCGTGATCTCGCGCCAGCGGCTGCTCGACGAGGTGTGGGGCTACGACCCGTTCTCGACGACGAACACGATCGAGGTGTTCGTCTCGAACCTGCGACGAAAGCTGGAGGCCGGTGGCGAGTCGCGGCTCCTCCACACGATCCGCGGCGCGGGCTACGTCCTCCGCGCTTAGCGGCGCCGGCCGCGCGTATCGGCGGCTGCCGACGCGCTGGCGTCTCGCCGGCGGCTCGGCCGCCCTGACGTTCGTGATCCTGTGCGGCTTCGCCACGATCGTCGGGCTGCTGACCACCCGCCAGATCCGCATCCAGTTCGACGACTCGGTGCGCGAGACCGCCAACTACCTGCAGTCGCGCGCAGACGTGAGATTCGACCTGGACACGGGCGTGGCGAGCTGCGGCCGGCTCGGCGACCTCGCGAGCAGCGAGGGTGCGAAGGTGCGCGTCTACCTGCTTGCGCAGCCGCCGCACTTGATGTGCGGCTACGGCGGAGCTCGTCCCCTCTCGCCCACCTTCTCGCTTGCGCAGTCGTTCCCGAACGACCAGCTCGGCTATCGCGTCGAGGTGCGTCAGGTCAACGTCGATCCGATCGGTCAGGCCGTCCTCGTCTATGCCCGCCCGCTGTCGGCGATCGACAGGACCGCTGCGAAGGTCCGCTTCTTCCTGATCCTCGGTGTCCTCGGCGGCACCGGGCTGGCACTGCTCGCCGGCGTGATGGTCGCCCGTCGCGCGATGGCCCCGATTGCCGAGCTGACGGCTAGCGCGCGCGAGATCGAGCGCACGCGCGATCCCGGCCGTCACATCCCCCAGCCGGAGGCCGACGACGAGGTCGCCGAGCTCGCGCACACGCTCGAGGACATGCTGCAGGCGCTCGACACGGCCCGCGCGGAGACGGAGACGACGCTGCTGCGCCAGCGCGAGTTCGTCGCGGACGCCTCGCACGAGCTGCGGACGCCGCTCACGAGCGTGCTCGCGAACCTCGAGCTGCTCGCCGAGCAGGTCGAGGGCGAGGACGCGCAGGCCGCCGTCGCCTCCGCGCTGCGCTCTTCTCATCGGATGCGCCGCCTCGTCGCCGATCTGCTGCTGCTCGCGCGCGCCGACGCCGGCCGCAGCGTGCCGCATCGCTCCGTCGACCTCTCGCAGGTGCTGGTCGAGGTGGCGGCCGAGCTCGAGCCGCTCGCCGAACGCGGCCGGCACCATCTGACGATCGCCGCGCACGAGCCGCTCACGATCGACGGCGCGCGCGACGAGTTGCATCGCCTTGCGCTCAACCTGATTGAGAACGCGCTGCGCCACACGCCAGAGGGCACCCACGTAAACGCTGCGCTGGCGAGCGCCGGCGACGATGTCGTGCTGACCGTCGAGGACGACGGGCCGGGCATACCCGAGGAGCTGCGTCCGCGCTTGTTCGAGCGCTTCGTCCGCGGGCGCGGCGACAGCGGTGGCGGCTCCGGCCTCGGGCTCTCGATCGTGCGTGCGGTGGCCGTCTCGCACGGCGGCTCGGTCGAGATCGAGCGCACGGCCACCGGCGGGGCGCGCTTCGTCGTGCGCCTCCCCCGCGCTGGCACCGCGGCACCCGTGCCGGCTGCCTGACGCGCGTATTCGCAGCCCGACCGCTGCCGGATCACCGCTTGGTCCGCGTGGCGCAGCACACCGGAATCACACTGGGAATCGATGATCCGGGAGAAGAGCAAGGCCGCACTCATGGACGATCCCACCCATCGTCCGACTCGAAGGAGGGGCCTGTGCCCCAAGCTCTCACCGACATCATCTCGCTCGAGGTGCTCGACCAGGACGGCGCCCTGCGCGAGACCTCAGACGCCGTTCGCGGCGACACGCGTGCTGACCTCTTCCGCAAGGCCGGCGTGGCCGGCGGGGCGCTCGTAGCGAGCGGCGTCCTGTTCGGCGGGCTGCCCGGACTGGCGTCCGCGGCGAAGCCGTCGAAGAGACAGGATGTCGCGATCCTCAACTACGCCCTCACGCTCGAGTACCTCGAGGCGGCCTTCTACAAGGAGGCGGTCGCGAAGGGAGGGTTCTCCGGCGAGGTCGGCGACTTCGCGAAGCTCGTCGCCGCCCACGAGGCGGCACACGTCGCCTATCTGAAGAGAGCCCTCGGCAGCGCGGCGGTGAAGTCGCCGATGTTCGACTTCAAGGACACGACGACCGACGAGACGAAGTTCAAGGCCACCGCGTTCGCGCTCGAGAACACCGGCGTCAAGGCGTACGCCGGCCAGGCGACGAACATCAAGCAGCCCGCCGTCGTCCAGGCCGCCGTCTCGATCCTCACGATCGAGGCCCGCCACGCCGCCGCCATCGCCGCGATCCTCGGCCACATCCCCGGCAGAGACGGCATCACCCCCGACGGAGCGTTCGACAAGGCGCTGTCGAAGAGAGCGATCCTGAGAGCCGTCGGAGCCACCGGCTTCATCGTCTGACGCACCCGGATCGGTGCTGTCGGTCGGTCAGACTTCTACGACGACCGGCAGCACCATCGGGCGGCGCTTGAGCTTGTCGTAGACGAACGCCGCGAGGTCGTCGTGCAGCTCCTGTTGCACAAGATCCGACTCGCGGATCCCGTCGGACGCAGCCCGCGCGAGCGAGTCCTCGACGGCACCGCGGATGTCCTCTATGAGCTCGTCGGCCTCTGCGACGAACGGCACGCCGCGGAAGATCACCTCGGGCGGGGCGACCGACTGGCCGTCCTGCTCGGAGATCGTCGCGACGACGATGAAGATGCCGTCCGCGGAGAGCATGCGGCGGTCACGCAGCGCGACGTCTGCCGGGTCACCAATGTCGACGCCGTCGACGAAGATCATCCCCGACTGCTCTCTGGCGCCGAAGCGCGCGCCTCTGGCGTCGATCTCCAGCGGCAGCCCGTTTTCGCCGCGGAAGATGTTGTTCGGGTCGATCCCGACCGCCTCGGCGAGCTGCCCGTGCAGGTGGATGCGCTTGAAGTCGCCGTGCATCGGCAGCACGTAGCGCGGCTTCGTGAGGTTGAGCATCAGCTTCAGCTCCTCGCGATAGCCGTGGCCGGAGGCGTGGATCGGCGCGTCGGCGGTCGTGATCACGTCGCAGCCGATGTGGTAGAGCCGGTCGATCGTGTCGTTGACGGCGCGCTCGTTGCCGGGGATCGGCGTCGCGCTGAAGACGACCGTGTCGCCGTCGTGCAGCTGGATGTGGCGATGGTCATTGTGCGCCATCCGCCGCAGCGCCGACAGCGGCTCGCCCTGCGAGCCCGTCGAGATGATGACGAGCTTGTGATCGGGGTAGTCGTCGATCTCGCGCGGCTGCACGAGCATCCCTTCCGGCACGTCGATGTGGCCCAGCGAACGGCCGATGTTCACGTTCTTGCGCATCGACCGGCCGACCAGCGCGACCTTGCGCCCAAGCGCCGCGGCCGCATGGACAACCTGCTGCACGCGGTGGATGTTCGACGCAAAGCTCGTCACGACGATGCGGCCCTCGCAGCGCGCGAACGTCTCCTCCAGGTGCGGCCCGACGCCGGCCTCGGAGGGTGAGTAGCCCGGCCGGTCGGCGTTCGTGGAATCGCCGCACAGCAGCAGCAGGCCATCGCGGCCGAGCTCGGCCAGGCGCGACATGTCGGCGGGCCGACCGTCGACGGGCGTCTGGTCGAACTTGTAGTCGCCGGTCAGCAGCACGGTCCCCAGCTCGGTCGTCAGCGCGACCGCGTTCGAGTCGGGGATCGAGTGCGTCATGTGGATCAGCTCGATGTCGAACGGTCCGCATTCGATCGTCTCGCCGTCGGCGACGTCCTCGAGGTCGATGCCCTTCATGCGGTGCTCGTCAAGCTTCGAGCGCGCCATCGCCATCGGCAGCGGGCCGCCGTAGATCGGCGGCGGGTCGCTCTTGAGACCCAGCTCGCGCAGCACCCACGGGAGCGCGCCAAGGTGGTCCTCGTGACCGTGGGTGATGACGATCGCCTCGATGTCGTCCGCGCGTTCTCGCAGGTAGGAGAAGTCGGGCAGCACGAGGTCGATCCCGAGCATGTCGGCCGTCGGGAAGCGCAGGCCGGTGTCGACCACGACGATGCGGTCGTCGTATTCGACGACCGTCATGTTCTTGCCGATCTCGCCCAGGCCGCCAAGCGGCAGGACGCGCAGAGGTCCGCTTGCCACTAGTTGACCGTCGCCAGCAGTCTGTAGTGCTCGAGCGCCGCGCGGATCGTCGCGAGCTCCTGCTCGTCCGCCTCGACCATCGGCAGGCGCAGGCCGCCGACGTCGTGGCCAAGCAGATTGAGCGCTGCCTTGATGCCGATCGGGTTCGGCACGACCGCGAGCGCCTCGAACAGGTCGCCCAGCTCGTCGTGGATCGCGCGCCGGTTGTCCGGCTCGTCGACCATCCGGCGGAACTGGTCCCCGACGATGTGGCTGGCGACGAGGATGCCGCCGGCGCCGCCCATCTCCAGCACGTCACAGAACGTCTCGTTGTCGCCGGCGTACAGGTCGAGCCCCTCGATCGGCGCGAGCGCGTCACCGTGCTGCTTGACGGCGACGGCGAGGTCGATCTCCTGCGCGAGGTGCGCGAGGAGCTCGTTCGACATGTCCGTCCCGGTGCGGAGCGGGATGTTGTAGAGAATGATCGGCTTGTCGGTGACTGCCGCGCACGCCTTGAAGTGCGCCTCGATCCCGCGCTCGTTCGGGCGGTTGTAGTAGGGCGTGACGTGCAGGAGGGCGTCGGCGCCCAGCGCGGTCGCCCGCTCGGTCAGATGGACCGCGTGGCGCGTGTCGTTGGAGCCGACGCCGGCCACGATCGTCGCCTTGCCGCCCATCTCCTGGACCGCCAGCTCGATCATCCGCAGGTGCTCTTCGTCGGTGAGCGTCGCTGCCTCGCCGGTGGTGCCACAGATCACGAGCCCGTTGGAGCCGTGCGCGACGAGGTGGCGCATGAGCCGCACGGCCGCCTCCTCGTCGACGCGCAGCTGCGCGTCGAACGGGGTCACCATGGCCGTGAGGATCGTGCCGAGTTGGGGCATTCCGGCCATTATCGCAGGGCGTCCGTGAAACGCCGCGGCACCCGCGGCGTCCCGACACGCCCCTCCTCCCACAGCGAGATGACGACGAGCTCGTGCTGCTCGCGCCGGCAGACGAACAGCAGGTCGCGGTCGACGAGGTCGCGCACGTAGACGGAGCCGCGGGCGCCCGTGGCTCCTGCCGGTGCTTCGTCGCTCCAGCGCCCCGCCTCCCACGCGCGGCTCACCCGCCCGGCTATCTCCGGTCTGGGATCAAGCGCGCCGGTGCGCGAGCCAACGCGCTGGCGAAAGCGCTCGACCGCATGATCGGTGACGGCGACGAGCACGGCGGCAAACGTAGCAAGCCTCGCCGGCGATCTCCCACCGTGATCAGGCCGATCGCCAAGCCCCGTGGCGAACGCGTCCGCGCCGACTTAACGTCGCAGACGCACACCGCATCCATCGCCGCTCACGGCGGCGGAAAGGAGCATCACCATGGAGCATCTGCCCACGACGGTCACCGAGGTCGAGCTGACCCTCGACGACGTCAACCTCGAGCTCGACAGCCCGGAAGGCTTCTCGGGCACGTACGGCGACGCGGAGGACTGAGCCATGTCTCGGGCCCATGCAGCTCGCAATGAGGTGGATGGGCCCGAGGGCGGCTCCACCACGGTCGAGCAGATGCTCGGAAGCTGGGAGCCAGCTCCAGGCGCCGCACGGGAGCTGCGGCGACTCCACGCCGCTGCGCTGAACACGCACGTCGCACGTGCCTTGGCGGCGGCCGACGACAATCCGCAGAGCGCGCAGCGCCTGCAGGAGCTCGCCGAACAACTGCGCACATCGTCTTGGACGACCCCGGAGGTCGCCTTCACGCAGTACGCAATCCTCGCGAAGGGCCGCACGCCGACTGGCGAGCAGCACAGCCTCGTGCTCGACTCGCTGTCCGCGATCGCCGCCGGCCCGGCGCCTGCGACCGCGGTTGGAGGACGCACGTCGATGCCGGAATGGGCGCCCTACGCGATGAGACTGTTCGAAGACGACCAGGTGCGGGAGCAGCGGCAGGTGCGGTGGGAGCTGGTGCTCCAGGACGAGATCGCCGAGCGGGAGTGTCGCGCCGCGTTGGAGCTGCTCGCCGACGCGTGGCCCGCGATGGCGGGCGTCGTGGAGGCCTATGTGCGCGAGATCCTCTGGTACACGTGCGGCGACGTCCCCGCCTCGCGCTCCCTGTGCGTGGCGCAGGCGTTCGGCGCGGTGTTCCTCCACCGCAGGGCCGATCGGATCGAGGCGGCCGAGCACCTGGCCCACGAGGCGACGCACTTCGAGCTGATCGCCCGCATGGCGATCGATCCGCTGATCGAGAACGGCGATGCGCCGGCGCGTTCCCCGTTCCGCGCTGAGCCGCGCCCGCTTGGCCGCGTGCTGCACGCCTGCCTTGTCTCCGCGCGCCTCACCGCGGTGCTGGAGCGTCTGCAGCTCGTGCTTCCTGCAAGCGATCTGCCGACCGTCCAGCGTCGCCGCGCTACCGCGTACGACGACTTCGCCGTCGCCATGTCGTCACTCAAGGCCACGGCCCAGTGGACCCCGCGTGGCCAGCGGCTGTTCGAGAGCATGCAGGAGCTGCTGGCGCGCGGGCCGGGCGACGTCGCACCGTCCTGAGCGGCGCGACCGTTGACCGACGCAGCAGCCGCGGTCGACCTTCCGGTGCGGCGCCGGCTCCGCCGACCGGTCGATGCCCAGGAGCGCCGGCTCTACCGGCTGCTGATCGTCGCGGCGGTCGCCGGGCGCGTGCCGACGTCGGCGATGGCGTTGATTCCCACGCTCCTGGTCCAGAGCGCGGGCGGATCCCTGCAGACCGCGGGCATCGCGACGGCGGCGTTCCTGATGGTCTCGGGGCTGTCCGCCCCGCTCCGCGGCCGGCGAGTGGATCGGGCCGGCTACGGAGGCGGTCTCGTCGTCCCGGCGGTCGCCTCGTGCGTGATCGCCGTCGTTGTGGCCGCGCTGGTCGGAGAGACCGTGCTCGCGGGTCCGTTGGGCATCGGACTGCTCGCCGCGATCGGCATCGCATGGCCGCCGATCGGCATCGCCGTGCAGAAGGGATGGCGGACGCTGCGCCCGTCCCCCGCCGACCAGGAGGCGGTCTTCGCCCTGGACGTGGCGCTCCAGCGCATCTCGCTGGTGCTGGGTCCGCTGCTTGCCGGTGCGCTGACCGCCGTCGCCTCGCCACGCGCCGCGCTCGCGGCGGTCGCTGTTCTCAACGCGGCAGCCGTCGGGCTGATCGGCGCCCTGCCGCTCGGGCGTGCCGCCGCGGCCCCGCGCATGCGAACGCGTCGGCGGCGTCTCCCGCAGGGCCCCCCGAGGAGCCTGCGGACGCTGCTTCCGACGGTGCTGCTGACGGATGCGGCGATCGGTTTCGTGCAGGTCGGCGTGCCCGGCTTCATGGCGAGCCATGGCAGCGCTGCGCTCGCCGGACCGATCGTCGCCGTGTTCCTGCTCGCGAGCGCCAGTGGTGCGCTGCTCCTGTCGAGGCTGTCGTTCGCGCGCCCGATCGACGCCCGCTACCAGCTCGTGGTCCGCGCGTCGGTGCTCGGACTGGCGCCGCTGTCGCTCGTCGACACGCGCGCCGGCTTGGCCGCGGCCGCCGTGTTCGCAGGGCTCGCCGTGGCCGCGAAGGTCCCGACCGCCGTCGCGCTCGCCGCTCGCCTGACGCCGGCGGATCACCACGCCGAGACGATGGGCTGGCTGATCTCCGCGAGCTGGGTCGGCGTCGCGATCGGAGCGGCGGTTGCCGGCGTCGTGGGCGACGCGTTTGGCCCGCGCGCCGCGCTGACTGGCGTTCCGGTCTCCGCGGCGATTGCCGCCGGATTCCTGTACCTGCGTCGGCATCGCCTCCGTGCCGACGTGGAGGCCGCCGATGCGGCTGCCGCTTCCTGCCCCTACAGCAGGTGCTCGAGCCCGACGACTGGCGACTCGGTCAAACCGCCGACTCTGCGTACGGCGAGCAGCACGCCCGGCATGAAGGAGACGCGGTCGATCGTGTCGTGACGGATCGTGAGCGTCTGGCCGACGTCGCCCAGGATGACCTCTTGGTTGGCGACGATCCCCGGCAGACGCACCGAGTGGATCGGCGGCGCGTCTCCCCCGCTCGCCTCGGCCATCAGGCTCGCGGTGCGCGCAGCGGTGCCGCTCGGCTTGTCGAGCTTTCTGTCGTGGTGCAACTCGATGATCTCGGCCTTCGCCATGTGCCGGGCGGCCTCGGCCGCGAACTTCATCATCAGCACGGCGCCGATCGCGAAGTTCGGCGCGAAGAAGACGTTCGCCCCCTGCGCGCTGCGCAGCGGCTCGATGTCGAAGCCGGTCGTGCCGATCACGACGTGGACGCCCGCCGCGACGCACTCCTGCGCGTTCGCGAGCGCGGTGTCGGGACGCGTGAAGTCGACCACCACGTCCGCGTTCGGCAGCACTTCGGCGAGCGTCGTGCCGAGCGCGGGGTCGGCACGGCCGGTCAGCTCCATGTCGTCCGCTCCCAGCACCGCATCGCAAACGGTCGCGCCCATCTTGCCCGCGGCGCCGGCGACGGCGACGCGGATCACGACGCCACTCCGGCAGGCGCCAGCGGCGCGACCGCGGCCGCGAACGCGTCGTCGTCGGGGCCGATCCCGGCAACGGCAAGTCGCTCCGGCGCGAACAGCTCGCCGGCGAGCTCCGCGAGGTCGTCGTGGGTCACGGCGTCGATCTGCGCGATCAGCTCGTCGACGGTCAGCAGCGGCACGCCGCCGAGAATGTGCGAGCCGAGCCGGTTCATGCGCGCGCCGGTCGACTCCAGCGACAGCACGACGCGGCCCTTCAAGTTCTCCTTCGCACGCGCCAGCTCCTCGGCGCTCGCCGGCTCGCGGCGCAGGTGCTCCAGCTCGCGCGCGATCACTTCCAACGCTGCTGCGAGGTTGTCGGGCCGCGTGCCGACGTAGAGGCCGACCTGGCCCGTGTCGGCGTACTGGCCGGTGAACGAGGACACCGCGTACGCGAGCCCGCGCTGCTCGCGCACCTCCTGGAAGAGGCGCGACGAGGAGGTTCCGCCGAAGATCGTGTCGAGCACGCGCAGCGCGAAGCGGCGCTTGTCGTCGCGCGCGAGCCCCAGGCCGCCGAGACAGACGTGGTACTGCTCGGTGTCCTTGCGCTCGAAGCGCACCTGGCGCGCGAGCTCCCTGCCGACCGGTGCCGGGTCGTCCGCGAGCGCGTCGGAGCTCGGCACACGTGCAACGGCCAGCTCCACCAGCGCATCGTGGTCGACCGAGCCGGCGGCTGCGATGACGATGTTGCGCGGCACGTAGCGCGCGCCGTGGAAGGCGGCGATCTGCTCGACCGGCGTGCCGGCGACGACCTCCGCCGTGCCGATGATCGCCCGTCCGAGCGGGTGCGCGCCGAAGACCGCCTCGCCGAGGACGTCGAAGACCTTGTCCTGCGGATCGTCCTCGTACATCGCGATCTCCTCGAGGATGACCTCCCGCTCGGAGTCGATGTCGCGGAAGGCCGGGCGCCACACCATCTCGCTCATCACGTCGAACGCGTCGGCGAGGTGCGCGTCGATCACGCGCGCGTACAGCGAGGTCGTCTCCTTGCCGGTGCCGGCGTTCAGCTCGGCGCCCATCGCGTCGAACAGCTGGTCGATCTCCAGCGACGCGTACTTGTCCGAGCCCTTGAACAGCAGGTGCTCGATCAGGTGCGACAGGCCGGCCTCCGGCTCGCGCTCATGGCGCGAGCCGGTGCCGATCCAGTAGCCGAGCGAGACGGAGCGGACGGAGGGCATCGCCTCCGTCACGATCCGCACGCCCGAGTCCAGCTCGGTGATCCGGTGGTCGGTCACCCGTGATGGGTGCTCGATCGAGATCCGATCGCGATCAGCCGCGATCCGAATCGCGCCGCGGGCGCTCGCGGTCGCCGCCGCGCCCGTTGCGGTCGCCGCCGCTGCGGCCACGGCCGCGCGGGCCGCGGTCACCGCGGTCGCCGCCACCACTGCGCGGGGGACGGTCGCCGCCGCCGCTGCCGACGGCCGCAAGCTCCTCGACCGTCTTGCCCGCGACGTCCGGGTCCTCGGCGAGGCGCAGGCCGATGCGGCCGCGCTCGCGGTCGACCTCGACCACGCGCACCTGGATCTCGTCGCCTCTGTTGAGGACCTCCTCAACGGTGTCGACGCGTCTGCCGGGCGAGATGTTCGAGATGTGCAGCAGGCCGTCCGTGCCCTTTGCCAGCTCGACGAAGGCACCGAACGTCGTCGTCTTGACGACCTTGCCGGCGAACGAGTCGCCGATCTCGACCTCCTTCGTCATCGAGCGGATGCGGTCGGCCAGGGCGTCGCCCAGCTCGCCGTTCTGCGCGTAGATGAGGACCTGGCCCTCGTCGTTGACGTCGATCTGCGACTCGAACTCGTCGCACAGGGCGCGAATCGTCTCGCCGCCCTTGCCGATCAGCAGGCCGATCTTCTCCGGGTCGATCTGGACCGTGGAGATGCGCGGCGCCCACTTCGACAGCTCCTCGCGCGGCTCGGTGATCGCCTCGGCCATCTTGCCGAGGATGAACGTGCGGCCCTCCTTCGCCTGCGAGAGCGCGTCGCGCAGGATGTCGAAGGAGACACCGGTGATCTTGATGTCCATCTGGAGCGCGGTGATGCCGTTCTCCGTACCGGCGACCTTGAAGTCCATGTCACCGAGGTGGTCCTCCACGCCGGCGATGTCGGACAGGACGATGTAGTCATCGCCCTCCTTGATGAGCCCCATCGCGATGCCGGCGACGGGCCGCTTGAGCGGCACGCCGGCGTCCATCAGCGACAGCGACGAACCGCAGACGGAGGCCATCGACGACGACCCGTTCGACTCGAAGATGTCCGAGACGACGCGGATGACGTAGGGGAACTCCTCCTGCGACGGGATCATCGGCACGAGCGCGCGCTCTGCGAGCGCACCGTGGCCGATGTCGCGGCGCTTGGGGCCGCGCATGAAGCCCGCCTCCCCGACCGAGAACGGCGGGAAGTTGTAGTGGTGGAAGTAGCGCTTCGACGTCTCGAGACCGAGCGTGTCGAGCCGCATCTCCTCGCGCGTTGTGCCGAGCGCCGCGACGCTGAACGCCTGCGTCTGGCCGCGCGTGAACAGCGCCGAGCCGTGCGTGCGCGGGGCTACGGAGACGTCAATGGAGATCGGCCGGATCTCGTCCGCTCTGCGGCCGTCGGGACGGACCTTCTTGATCGCGATCCGCTCGCGCACGAGGGTCTTCTCGAGCTTGTCGAACGCGCGCTGGACCTCCATGCGCGTCAACGCGTCCTCGGCGTCGGGCGCGTACTTCTCCAGCACCTCGGCCTCGACGACCTTCGTCGCGTCCTGGCGATCGAGCTTGTCCTGCACGGACGTCGCTCTGTCGAGCTTTCTGCCGTGCGATCTCTGGATCTGCTTGAACAGTCTCTCGTCGACCTGCGGGACGACGACGTCCTTCTTGGCCTTGCCGGCCTTTCTCTGCAGCTCCCACTGGACCTTGCAGAGCTTCTTGATCGCGTCGTGCGCGATGTCGAGCGCGTCGAGGATCTCCGCCTCGGGGATCTCGTTGGCGCCCGCCTCGACCATCAGGATGGCCTCCTCGGTGCCGGCCACGATCAGATCGAGGTCGGTGTTCTCGAGCAGGTCCTCCTCGTCGGGATTGACGACGAAGTTGCCGTCGATCTTGCCGATGCGGACGGCGCCGACGGGCGTCGGGAACGGGATGTCCGACACCATCAGCGCGGCGGAGGCGCCGTTCATCGCGAGGATGTCGTACGGGTTCACGTGGTCGACCGAGAGCGGGATCGAGACGAGCTGCGTCTCGTAGCGCCAGCCCTTCGGGAACAGCGGGCGGATGGGGCGATCGATCAGGCGCGCCGTGAGCGTGCCCTTCTCGCCGGCGCGGCCCTCGCGCTTGAAGAACGAGCCGGGGATCTTGCCCGCGGCGTACATCCGCTCCTCGATGTCGACGGTGAGCGGAAGGAAGTCCACGTCGCGGAGGTTGCCCGCGGTGGCGGTGCCGAGGACCATCGTCTCCCCGGCCTGAACGACTACGGAACCGGAGGCCTGCTTGGCCATCTTGCCGGTTTCGAAGGAGATCTCCTTGCCCGCGATCTCCACGGCGACGCGCGTAACGGCGTCAGACATATATGTGCTCCTTTTGAGCTCCGCCCGTCGGTCGGCGGAGTGCAGCTCGAGTCTTTTCTGTATCCGAACCCGTCAATCGTAGCGATCCAACCGCGAACTGCGTTCGTACTCCCTGCATGCGCGCGCATTTGTTGACACGTGAGCAGTCTCTTCCAGGTCCGCCGGAGGAGGTCTTCCACTTCTTTGCGGCCGCGCGCAATCTCGAGGCGATCACGCCGCCGTGGCTGGGCTTTCGTGTGGTCACCCCCGAGCCGATCACGATGGAGATCGGGACCCTGATCGCCTACCGCCTGCAGCTGCACGGTGTGCCGGTGCGCTGGCTGACGCGCATCGAGGCGTGGGAACCAGGCGTCCGCTTCGTCGACGCCCAGCTCCGCGGCCCCTACCGCTTGTGGCACCACACGCACGAGTTCGCCCCGGACCCACGCAATCCGGGCGCGACGCTGATGCGCGACACCGTGCGCTGGGCGCTGCCGCTCGGCCTGCTCGGGGCACCGGCGCTGCCGCTCGTCAAGCGCGACCTGCGGCGCATCTTCGACCACCGCGCCGAGCGCGTCGCTGCGCTGCTCAGGTGAGGGCGGCATCCGGGCCCGCCTGCATCGTGCCGTTGCCGAACGCCGTCGGCGTGGTCACGACGCCGGCGCGGATCCCGCTCTCGAAGTCGCGCCGTACCCGCGCGGCCACGGCGTCGGAGCGGCGGTCCGCGTCAAAGCGGTCGACATCGAGCCCGAGCGCGGCGGCGCGCGCCCACAGGTGCGGGTCCTCGAGCCGGCCCTGGTCGGCGAACAGCGCGTCGTGCATCTCCCAGAAGCGCCCCTGCAGCCCGGCCGCCTCCGCAGCGCAGGCGGCCGCCCATGCGCGCGGATGCTTCGACTTGACGGGGAAGTGCCGGAACACCCAGCGCTCGCCGCTGCCCGCGAGCCGTTGGCAGAGCACGGCGCAGTAGGGGCATTCGTAATCGGCGTAGACGACGCGCGGCGCGCCGTCGTGCCCGCCGCCGCGGACATGGTCGTCAGGGACGAGCGGCGGGACAGGCGCGCTACCGAGGTCGCTCATCGGCGGACGCGGCCCGCCTGCCGACTCAGCGTGCGGCGAGCGCGTCGAAGATCAGGTTGGCCCCGGGCAGGACGCCCGGATGCTCGCCTTGCCAGCTCCACTGCACGACGCCATCGGGGCCGATCATCACGAGCGCGCGCTGCGGCATGCCGCCCTTCTCGTGGTAAACGCCGAACGCTCTGCACGTCGCGCCCTTCGGCTCCCAGTCGGACAGTTGCTCGATCGAGATGCCGAGCTTCTCCTTGAAGGCTCGCTGCGCCTCGGTCGAGTCGCACGAGACGCCGTAGAGCGTTGCGCCCTGACTCGAGAATTGGTCGAGCACTTCCTCGTAGAGGTTGAGCTGGTCGGTGCAGACGGCGCTGAAGGCGAACGGATAAAAAACGAGGACCGTCGTCTTCCCGACGAGGTCCTCGCGTGTGAAACGTCTGTAGTCCTCGCGGCGGAGCTTGAAGTCGGGCGCCGGTGTGCCGGGCTCGACGATGCTCACTTGCGGAGGCCGAGCTCTCTGATCAGCGCGCGGTACCCCTCGAGGTCCTTGCGCTCCAGGTAGTTCAGGAAGCGGCGGCGACGGCCGACCAGCATCAGCAGGCCGCGTCGCGAGTGGTGATCCTTCTTGTGGCTGCGCAGATGCTCGGTCAAATCGTTGATGCGCTGAGTCAGCATGGCGATCTGAACCTCGGCCGAACCGGTGTCCGCATCGCCCTTGCCGAACTTGGAGACCAGCTCCTGCTTGCGCTCGCTCGTAAGGGTGCTCATCGGCGGGGAACCGTAGCAGAACAGCGCCCGCGCAGGCTGCTCAAGCGCCGCAGATCTCGCGCGTGGCGGCCACGTCTGCGTGCATCTGCTCGATCAGGGCGTCGACCGAGTCGAAGCGCCGCTCGCCGCGCAGCCGCGCGACGTACTCGAGCGTCAGGTGCTGTCCGTAGAGGTCCCCCTGCCAGTCCAGCAGGTACGCCTCCACGAGCACGACGAGATCCGTCTTGAAGGTCGGACGGACGCCCACGTTGACTGCGGCGACACGCGTCTGATCACCGAACGAGGCGCGGGCGGCGTAGATGCCGTGGCCAGGCTGGATGAGCGCCGGATCGGGCACGAGGTTGGCTGTCGGGAAGCCCAGCTCCCGCCCACGTCTGTCGCCCGAGACGACCTCGCCCTCCATCGCGAACGGTGCACCGAGGAAGTGCTCGGCGACGTCCACCTCGCCGGCCAGCACGAGGCCCCGGATGTGCGAGGAGGAGACGACCTCGCCGTCGGCCTCCACCAGCGGCACGACGCGCGTCTCGAAGCGCTCGTCTGAGCTCAGCAGTCTGGTGTCGCCCCCGGCACGGTGGCCGAAGCGGAAGTTCTCGCCCACCGAGACGCGCGTGGCTTGCAACATCTCGACAAGGACGTGGTCGACGAAGTCCTCTGCGCTGCGCTGCGCGAACGTCTCGTCGAACGGGATCACCACGAGCTCCTCCACGCCGAGCTCGGCGACGAGCTGCGCCTTGCGCTCGAGCGTCGTGAGCAGCTTGGGCGCCATGTCCGGGCGCACGACCGCGAGCGGGTGCGGCTCGAACGTGAGGACGGTGTCATTGCCCTGGATCACGGCGCGATGGCCGAGGTGGACGCCGTCGAACTCGCCGACAGCGACGCGCCGCGGGCGCTGCTCGACGTCCGGGAGGAGGGTGATCCGCATGGCGCGGAAGCGTATCTGTCAGCCGCGCAGGCCGACGACGGGCTTCAGCAGCGCCTCGCCATCCGGCCCCGTGCGCGGCTCCGCGATCGCGATCAGGCCGTCGGCGTCGGTCAGGCGGACCGCATCGCCGACCGTGCGGTCGGCGGCGGCCGGGTCGGGAACCGCAACGCCGTGCGACGCGCGGCGGGCATCGTCGCCCGTGAGCGGAACTTCGGTCAGGAAGCTCAGCGCCTCGTTCAACGGCACGATCCGCTCCGGGTCGGCATCGGCGACGTCGAACGGCCCGATCGCCGTGCGGCGCAGCTCCTCGCAGTAGGCGTCGCCGAGGTCGGCGACGAGCGAGCGCACGTAGGTGCCGGACGAGCAGCGGATCGCGAACGTCCGCCGCGCGCCGTCGCGGGCGAGCTCGTCGAACGCATGCACCGTCACCTGCCGCTCGGCCAGCTCGACCTCCTCACCCTTGCGCGCCCGCTTGTAGGCGCGCACGCCGTCGACCTTGACGGCCGAGTACGCGGGCGGACGCTGGTTGATGACGCCCGTCGGCAGCGGCAGATCGCCATCCGGCACGCGCCCGGTCTCGGTGATCTCACCGTCGCGATCGCCCGTGGTGGACGTCGCCCCGAAGCGCGCGACGGTCTCATAGGACTTCGGCAGCGCCATCAGGAAGCGCTGCGCGCGCGTCGCACGTCCGACCAGCACGAGCAGCAGCCCCGTCGCGAACGGGTCGAGCGTACCGGCGTGGCCGACCTTCACGCCCTTGCCGAGCCGCCGCCGGGTTTGGGCCACCACGTCGTGCGAGGTGACACCCGTGGGCTTGTCGAAGAGGATGACGCCCGACAGGGGCTCCTCCGCGAGGCACCGTGCCTCGCGGTCTGATGACGACGTCTGGCCTCCGGCCATCCGTGGACCCGGCAGGCTACAACTGCGCCGCGACCTGCTCGCGCAGGAACGCCACGAGCTCGTCCCACGGCAGCGTCGTCGAGAAGCCGGCGGCCTGACGGTGCCCGCCACCGCCCTGGGCGCGGGCGATCGCCGAGACGTCGACGCGGTCGTCGCTGGCCCGCAGTGACACCTTGCGCTGCTCGGGATCGGACGAGCCGAGCCGATCGCGCACGAGCGCCGCGACGGCGGTCCCCTCGATCGCGCGCAGGTGGTCGACGACGCCCTCGGAGTAGTTCTCCTCGGCGCCGGCGGCGGCGAAATCCTCGCGGCTGAGGCGCGTGAGCGTAAGACGACCGTCGTCGTGGCGCTCGATCTGGCCGAGCGCGCGGGCGAGGAGTGCGACCTTCGCGTACGGCGCGCCCTCGTAGATGCGGTGGTAGACGTCGTGGACGTCGACGCCCGCTTCGATCAGCTCTGCCGCCATGACGTGCGCCCGCGTGCCGGTGTTCTCGTACATGAACTTGCCGGTGTCGGTGATGAGCCCGACGTAGAGTGCCTCGGCGATCTTGACGGTCGGCGTGACCTCGAGTCCGTGCATCAGGTCCCACACGATCTCGGCCGTGCAGGACGCCTCCGGCACGACGTGGTTCACGCTGCCGAAGTGCGTGTTGTCGTGATGGTGGTCGAGGTTGACGATGTGTGCGTCCTCGACGTCGAGCGCGTCGGCGGGATTGCGGTCGATGTTGCCGCAGTCGAGGAACACCACCGTGCGCTCGCCGACGTCAGCGGGCGGCGTGCTGACGAGCCCGTCGAAGTCGAAGAAGCGGTACTCGTAAGGCAGCGGGAACTCCTCGGCCGCCATGAACATCGTCGAGTCCTTGCCCAGCGCACGCAGGATCTCGTGCATCGCGAGCAGCGAGCCGAGCGCATCGCCGTCGGGGTGCTCGTGCGTCACGAGCAGGAAGCGCTCGGCGCCCTGCAGCTCCGCGAGCACCTCCGCGCGCGTCGCGCGCTTGCCGCTCTCGGTGACGGTCACTCCGCTCCCTCCTCGTCGTCACGGTCGACTGCCGGCTCGTGCTCGCCGAGGATCTCCGTGATGCGCATCCCGTGGTCGATCGTCTCGTCGTAGGCGAAGTCGATCGTGGGCGTGTGCTTGAGGCGCAGCTCGGCGGCGACGCGCTTCTGGAGGAAACCGTGTGCGGAGCTCAGCCCCAGGAGGCTGTCACTGCGAATCTCCTCGTCACCGAGGACGCTCACGTACACGCGGGCGTGGCGCAGATCAGGGCTTGTCTTGACGGCAGTCACGGTGACGAACCCGACGCGCGGGTCTTTGAGCTCTTGGGTGATGACGTCGCTGAGAACGGCCCGAACCGCCTCGTCGACACGACGCATGCGACTGCCGCTCATCCTATTCCTCGCATCAGATTGGCGTATGCCCACTTCTTGATTACTGAGACGTCGCCCGCAGCTCTCTCGCTTGCGACGAGTCGAGCGCAGATCCCGATCATCCGCGCAGATCCTCCACGGAGACCACGATCCGCTCGACGCTCACACCCTGCGGCAGCCGCTCCTCGAGCCATCGCTCGACGCGCTCCACCGCGGTGGTGAGCGTTGGCAGGTCGCCGCTGACAAGCGATGCGGTGAGTGTGCTTCGCTGCCACAGGTCCTGGTGTCCGGTCTCCGCCACGGCGAGCCCCAGCCGCGTGTGGAGCTGCGCCTTCAGCGACGACAGCTCCTTGCGCTTGCCCTTCAGGCTCCCGGCGTCGGGAAAGTGCACGCCGATCACGAGCACGGCGACATAGCCGCCCGCCTCCGGCATCCCCGTCAGGCGAGCTCGCGCTCGACCTTCCGCGTCGCGTACGCCTCGAGCACGTCGCCCTCCTTGACGTCGGCGAAGTCTCTCAGCACGATGCCGCACTCGAAGCCCGAGGCGACCTCTCTGGCGTCCTCGTTGAAGCGGCGCAGGCTCTGAACCTCGCCGTCCCAGACGACCGTGCCCTCGCGCACCAGCCGCACTCTGGCGCCGCGCACGATTCTGCCGTCCGTGACATAGGAGCCGGCGATCGTGCCGATCTTCGAGGCGCGGAAGATCTGGCGGACCTCGACGGTCGCCGTCTGGTCCTCGACCTCCTCGGGCTCGAGCATGCCCTCCATCGCGGCGCGCAGCTCCTCGATCGCGCGGTAGATGACCGCGTACGAGCGGATCTCGACGCCCTCGCGGTCGGCCACCTGGCGCGCGTCGCCGACCGGGCGCACGTTGAACGCCAGCACGACCGCGTCGGAGGCGGCGGCGAGCATCACGTCGGACTCGTTCACGCCGCCGACGCCGCGGTGGATCACGTTGA
>Ga0126313_10000088_pt1 | contig 36981 bp, 39 predicted proteins | sample Plot105A_FD_89954 | JGI IMG/M metagenome (GOLD analysis project Ga0126313, IMG submission 89954) | Serpentine soil microbial communities from UC McLaughlin Reserve, CA, USA - Plot105A | ecosystem: Environmental > Terrestrial > Soil > Grasslands | place: USA: UC McLaughlin Reserve, Lake County...
GTCGAGTACTTCGGCTGGACCTTCTCGCCGCGCATCGCGGCGATGGCGTTGTTCGCGGCGATCGCCGCTTCGCCCATCCCGACGGTGATCAGCGTGATCTTGCCGGGGTAGCCGGCGACGTCACCCGCCGCATAGACGCCCGGCATCGACGTCTCGCAAGTCATCGGGTTGATCTTGATCTGCCGTTTGCCTTCGAGCTCGATCCCCCACTCGGCGATCGCGCCAAGATGCGAGACGAAGCCGAGCAGGGTGATCAGCGCGTCGCACTGGTGCTGTTCGGATTCACCGGTGGACGTGTTCTCGATCGTGACCGCCTCGATGTGCCCGTCGCCGTGCACGTCGCGCACCTCGTGCGGCGTCAGGATCCGAACCGCACCCTCGCCCTCAAGCCTCCTCGCTTCGTTCATCGACGACTCCAGCGCCCGGAAGCGATCGCGCCGGTGGACGAGCGTGATCGGGAGATCGGCGGTGTCCTGGAGCCCGAGCGTCCAGTCGAGTGCCGAGTCGCCCCCACCCACGATCACGCAGCGCTTCCCCGCGAACTGAGCCTTCTCGCGGACGACGTAATGGAGTCCGCGCCCCTGCCACTCGTCGATGCCCTCGACGCCGAGCTTCCGCGGCTCGAACGCGCCGTGGCCCGCGGTGATGATCATCGCGCGCGAGAGGTAGGTGTTGCCCTGGTCGGTCGTGAGCGCCAGCAACTCCTCGCCGTTCTGGCTCACGCGCTCGAGCGTTTTCGCCTCCTCGCCGAGACGGACGTCAGCGCCGTATTGGAGCCCTTGCTCGGCACACATGTCGACGAGCTTCTGGCCGAGGATCTTCGGGAAGCCCGCGACGTCGAAGACGTGCTTCTCCGGATACGTCGCGGCCACCTGCCCGCCGATCTGCTCGAGCGACTCGACGATCCGCACCGTCCCGTCGCGGTGGCCGATGTAGTACGCGGCGGAGAGGCCCACCGGGCCCGCGCCGAGAATGGTCACGTCGACGACGCCGTTCATGTCAGCCACGGCGAGAAATGGTAGTGCCGAACCGGCTGGCTAGTGGCAGCCGGAGCCGCAGCCGCCGGTCGCTGCCGCAGGGTCTTCGCCCTCGGCGACCTGGAACGAGTGGCCGCATCCGCACGAGGCGGTGACATTCGGATTGTTGATCGCGAAGCCGCCCTGGAGTCCCTCGACGAAGTCGATCTCGGTGCCCTGGAGGTACGGCGCACTGTGGGGATCGACAACGACGCGGACGCCCTCCAGCTCGAACTCGTGGTCGCCCTCCATCGCGCCCCGGTCGAAACCGAGCGCGTACTCGAACCCCGAGCACCCGCCGCCCTGGACGGCGACGCGCAGCACCGCAGCCTCGCCCTCGGGCTCCTCGGCCATCAACTCCGTGATCTTCGAGGCGGCCCGCTCCGTGAGCGAGACAAGCGTGATCGGACGCTCGGTGAGCTCCATCTGCGCGTCATCGTAGCAGCGTGTCCGGCGCTCACCGTCCCTCGGTCGAGCGCGTCGCGACGGCGACTTTGTAACAACTGCTTCACGCTTTGTTGAGCGGTTTCAGGCGTCGTTCGTAGCAGCCTGGGAGGGTGTAGTGTTCGCCCACGGTGACGCCCGTCGGGGCAGGGAGCGATGCTCGATAGCTGGCTGCCGTTTCTGATCTACGGCCTGCTGGCGGTCGCGATCCCGCTCTCCATGGTCGGCATGTCGTTCGCCTTTGCCACACGGCCCGTCGCGCGGAACCGAAGGGCGCGAGCGCTCCCATTCGAGTCGGGCGTCTCGCAGGGCTCGCCGCACGTCCAGCGGTTCACGATCAGCTTCTACCTCACGGCCCTGCTCTTCATCGTCTTCGATATCGAGATCGTCTTTCTCTACCCGCTCGCGGTCGTCCTCGAGCCGTTGGGCTGGTTCGGCTTCTGGGAGCTCGCGTTCTTCCTCGGCATCCTCGCGCTGGCCTACGTCTACATCTGGCGGAAGGGAGCTCTGGATTGGCGCCGGTGAACGACGACCGCAACGGCAAACACCTCCGGGATTACGGGCTCCGCTCCGAGCGGGTGCTCTGGAAAGGGAAGGGCCCAGGGGTCTTCGAGCAGGAGCTCGGCGACCTCGAGCAGAAGCTGCTGCTCACGACCGTCGAGAAGGCGGTCTCCTGGGCGCAGGGGTACTCGATCTGGCCGGCGACCTTCGGGCTCGCGTGCTGCGCGATCGAGATGATGTCGATCGTTACCTCGCGCTACGACAGCGCGCGCTTCGGCGCCGAGGTGTTCCGCTCGACACCGCGCCAGGCCGATCTGCTGATCGTCTCCGGCCGAGTTGCGCACAAGATGGCCGCGCCGCTCCGACAGATCTACGACCAGATGCTGGAGCCGAAGTGGGTGATTGCGATGGGCGCCTGCGCCAGCTCCGGGGGGATGTTCAACAATTACGCCGTCCTGCAGGGCGTCGACAAGATCGTCCCCGTCGACATCCACGTCCCAGGCTGCCCGCCTCGCCCGGAGGCGCTGCTCGAGGGAATCGTTCGGCTGCAGGAGAAGATCCACGCCGGCGTCCCGCCGGCGTACGAGATCCGCGGGGTGGCCTCCTGACCTTTGAAGGCGTCCCTGGTCTGATCGAGACGAAAGAGGCGCACGACGAGACGACGCTCGTCGTCGACCCCGCCCGCTTGCTCGAGGCCTGCCAGCACCTACGCGACACTGAGGGCTTCGACTTCCTCTCCGACATCAGCGCCGCGGACTACCTGGGCTGGGGCGCCCGCGGCGTCGCCGGCTACTACGGGACGGCCGCGGGGCGCGATCTCAACCTGCCCGGCGGGCACGGAGCCGCCTCCAGCTCGCAGGGGCACGCCCGGGTGCCGAAGCCGAAGGCGAAGCGCTTCTCGGTCAACTACCACCTGCTCGCTCTGCGGGAAGGAGCTCCGCGGGTGCGGGTGCAGGTCTGGGTCGACGACGGGGAGACCGTGCCGACTGTCGTCCCCGTCTGGCCGACTGCCGACTGGCACGAGCGCGAGGCCTGGGACCTCTTCGGTATCGAGATCGAAGGCCACCCGAACCCGACTCGGATCCTGATGGACGAGGACTGGGAAGGTCACCCGCTCCGCAAGGACTACCCGCTCGGCGGCGAGCCGGTCCGCTTCACCAACGAGGAGTAGCGATGGCCATCGTCGAGCGGCCGCGGATCTACGAGGGCAGCCACATCCCTTCACCGACCCCGACGATCCTCGAGGTGCCCGCGGAGCGGCGCGACAGCGAAGACATCCTCCAGGTCAACTTCGGCCCGAACCACCCCTCGACGCACGGCGTGCTCCGGCTGATCGTCGACTTGAACGGTGAGCAGGTCGTCGGGCTGCGTGCCGTGATCGGCTACCTCCACACCGGCTTCGAGAAGAACATGGAGCACAAGACGTGGTGGAAGGGGATCACCTACGCGCCGCGGATCGACTACCTCTCCTTTCAGAACAACGAGCTCGTCTTCGTCCTCGCGATCGAGAAGCTGCTCGGACTGGAGATCCCGGAGAAGGCGCGCTGGATGCGAACGCTGCTCTGCGAGCTCAACCGCATCCACTCGCATCTCGTCTACCTCGGTACCTCGGCGCTCGAGCTGGGCGCGATCTCGGTCTTCTGGTACTGCTTCCGCGAGCGCGACCTGATCCTCGACCTCTTCGAGCTGGTGACGGGCACGCGGATGCACACGCGCTACTTCCAGACCGGCGGTTTGGCCGAGGACATCCCGTCCGGCTTCTACCCCGAGTGCCGTCGCTTCGTCGAGTGGATGCCGAAGGCGATCGACGACTACGAGGGGCTGCTCTCCCGGAACGAGATCTGGCTCGAGCGGACCCAGGGCATCGGGCTCCTCTCCGCCGAGGACGCGATCGCGCTCGGGCAGTCCGGACCGGTGCTGCGCGCGTCCGGCGTCGACTGGGACCTGCGCAAGGCGTCGCCCTATCTCACCTACGGCGAGGTCGATTTCGTCGCACCGGTGTTCGAGGCGGGCGACGTCTACGACCGCTACCGCGTCCGCGTCGACGAGATGCGCGAGTCGACTCGCATCGTCGAGCAGTGCCTCGACCGCCTCGAGGACATGGAGGGTCAGCCGTGGATCACGGACGACCGCAAGGTCGTCCTGCCGCCGCGCGAGGAGCTCCACACCTCGATGGAGTCCCTGATCCACCACTTCAAGCTCGTCACCGAGGGGTACACGGTGCCGGAGGGCGAGGTGTACGTCGCGATCGAGTCTCCGCGCGGCGAGCTCGGCTGCTACGTCGTCTCCGACGGTGGCCCGAGACCGTGGCGGGTGAAGTTCCGGGCGCCGTCGTTCGTCGCGCTCGAGGCGACTGCCACGTGCATGCGCGACGCGCTGGTCGCCGACCTGATCGCGATCGTCGGCTCCCTGGACACGCTCATGGGCGAGGTGGATAGGTGAGCGACTTCGTCGCCGAGGTTCAGCGCCTGCGGGCCCGTTACCCACAGGGCCGCTCAGCAGTCATGGGAGCCCTTCGTCTCGCTCAGGAACGTCATGGCGGCTGGCTTCCTCCTGAGGCCCTGAGAGAAGTCGCGGACGCAATGGAGCTCACACCTGCACACGTCCAGGCGGTGGCGACGTTTTACGACATGTACAACCTCGAGCCCGTCGGGCGGCACATCGTCGAGGTGTGTACGAACCTGTCCTGCGCGCTGGTCGGGGCGAAGCAGGTGGTCGACGCATTCGAGGAGCAGCTCGGGATCCCGCCGGGCGAGACCTCCGACGACGGCGAAGTCACGCTCAGGCTGGTCGAGTGCGCGGGGGGCTGCGGCTACGCACCGGTCGTCATCGTCGACGGCCGCTATCGCGAGCCGACGAAGGCAGAAGACGTTCCCGGGATCGTCGAGGAGTTGCGGGGTGGCTGAGCTCACCGTCCTCACCGGCGCCGACGAGCGCGACCTGACGCGGCTCGACGAGTACCGCGCGATCGGCGGCTACGGCGCGCTGGAGCGGGTTCGGGGAATGACGCCCGCGGACGTGATCGAGCAGATCAGCGACGCGTCGCTGCGCGGACGGGGCGGCGCCGGCTTCCCGATGGGCCGGAAGCTGAGCCTGGTCCCCGGCCCGGGCAAGCGTCCCGGTCCGGCCTATGTCGTTGCGAACGCGGACGAGTCCGAGCCGGGCGCGTTCAAGGACCGCGAGATCATGCGCCTGGTCCCGCACCGCTTCATCGAGGGCTGCCTGATCGCGGCGCACGCCATCCAGTCGACGAACGTCTTCATCTACATCCGCGGCGAGTACCTCGCGGAGTACCTCGTCCTCGACGCCGCAGTCGAGGAGGCGCGCGCCGCCGGCGTCCTCGGCGACGTGGACGTACTCGTCCACCGCGGCGCCGGCGCGTACATCTGCGGCGAGGAGTCGGCGTTGCTCGAGTCGCTCGAAGGGAGCCGCGGTCAGCCTCGGCCGCGCCCACCGTTTCCGCCGGTTGCGGGGCTCTACATGCAGCCGACGTTGATCAACAACGTCCAGACCATCGCCAGCGTCCCGGCGATCATCGAGATGGGGGTCGACCGCTACAAGGAGCTCGGCGTCGAGTCGGCGCCGGGCACGGTCGTCTACTCGCTCTCCGGGAACGTCAACCGCCCCGGCAACTACGAGCTGCCGCTCGGAACGACCCTGCGCGAGCTGATCTTCGAGCACGGCCATGGCGTCGCCGACGGGCGAGCGCTGAAGGCGGTCATTCCCGGCGGCTCGTCCGTCCCGATCTTCACGCACGACCAGCTCGACGTGCAACTCGACTTTGACGCCGTGCAGGCGGCCGGCTCGTACCTCGGCTCGGCGGCGGTGATCGTCGTCGATGACCGGGCCTGCATGGTGCAGCTGGCGGTGCGGGCGGAGAAGTTCTACATGCACGAGTCGTGCGGCAAGTGCACGCCCTGCCGCGAGGGGACTCGCTGGCTCGTCCAGCTGCTCGAGAAGATCGAGGCTGGAGAAGGCACTCAGGCCGACCTCGAGCTTGTCGTCGAGGTCTGCGACCGGATCGAGGGTAAGTCCCTGTGCGCACTTGGCGACTTCGCGGTCTGGTGCGTCGGCAGCTACGTCGAGAAGTTCCGCGACGAGTTCCAGGCCCACATCGACCTGGGGCGCTGCCCCTTCGGCGGCGAGTCGTCGATCGAAGACGTGCCGGCGCCGAGCGACCAGCACACGCATACGGCGATGGCGGAGGTTCCTGCGTGAGCAGCGAGATCGTCACCGTGACGGTCGACGGCGTCGAGGTGCAGGTGCCGAAGGGGCTCGGGTTGGTCGAGACGGCTGCGGCCGCGGGGATCGAGATTCCCGTCTTCTGCTACGAGCCGCGGCTGGGGCCGCCGATCGGCGCCTGCCGGATGTGCCTCGTCGAGGTCGAGGGGATGCCGAAGCTTCAGGCGGGCTGCACGATGACGGCGCAGGACGGGATGGTCGTCAAGACCGCCGCCGCCTCCGAGAAGGCGGCCGACGGGCAGGAAGCGACGCTCGAGTTCATCCTCGTCAACCACCCGCTTGACTGTCCGATCTGCGACAAGGGCGGTGAGTGCCCGCTCCAGGACCTGACGTTCCGCTGGGGGCCGGGCAACACGCGGATGCGATTCCCGAAGCGGACGCTGGACAAGCCGATCCCGATCAGCCCGCTGATCGCCCTCGACCGTGAGCGCTGCATCCTTTGCTACCGCTGCACGCGCTTCTCGGAGGAGGTCGCCGAGGACGGCCATCTAATCGCCAAGAACCGCGGTGCGCTCTCAGTGATCGCGACCTTCGAGGACGAGCCCTACCGCGGGCGCTTCAGCGGCAACGTAATCGAGCTCTGCCCGGTCGGCGCCCTGACGTCGGCGACGTACAGGTTCGACGCGCGACCGTGGGAGATCCAGAACGTCCCGACGGTCTGCGGCATGTGCCCCGTGGGCTGCAACATCAGCGCAACGACGCGCGAGGGCAGGGTCAGGCGAATCCTCTCGCGCAACCATCCCGAGGTCGACGGCGGCTGGCTCTGCGACAAAGGCCGATTCGCCTACGGTCACCTACAGGCGCAGGATCGCGTGCTCGATCCGCTCCGCCGCGGGCGCCCCCGCTACGAGGAGCTCGCGTGGGAGGACGCGCTGGACGAGGCCGAGCGTCTGTTGCGCGCAGCCGGGAACCGGATCGTCACCGCTCTGTCCGGGTCGGAAACGGTCGAGATGGCCTACGCGCTCGGAAAGTTCGTCCGCCAGGGGCTCGGCGCGCACTGCGCCGTCCTCCCGGAAGTGGTCGACGACTCGCTGGACGCCGTTCGGGCGCCGCTGTCGACGATTGGCCGGGCGGACGTCGTCGCGATCCTGGGAGACGAGCCTGTTGCCGAGCGCGCCCCGATCGTCGATCTCTGGATCAGGCTGGCTCGGAGAAACGGCGCCGAGATCCTCTACGGGGTCGACGAGGAGCGGCTGCGAGCGGCGGAGCGCGGCGTGCTCGTCTGGTCGGGTGGGGATGACGGTGGCGCGCAGGTTGCCGCACTGGCGCAGTCGCTGGGCTGTACCGCGTTCCACCTGCCGCAGACGGCGAACGGGCGAGGTGTGGCCGACGCGTGGGCGGCGGCCGGCGACGAGGAGGCGGAGAACCCGGAGCCGATCTCGCTCCTGATCATCTCCGGAGACGAGGCCGCCGCCGACCCGAACGTGCGGGCGATGGCCGAGCAGGCCGAGTCCGTACTGGCGATCACGATGTTCCGGCGGTTGGTGGCGCCGCTGGCGGATCTCATCCTGCCGGGGACGAGCTACCTGGAGCGCGACGGCACCTACGTGAACCTCGAGGGGCGACTACAGCGGCTCCGCCGCGCCTCGATTCCGCCTGCGCCCGACGAGCTGGCAGTGATGGCGCGGTTGGCCCAGCGGTTCGGGGTCGAACTGTCGCCGTACCCGTCCCAGGTCTTCGAGGAGGTCTCGGAGATCGTCTACGGCGGGAGGCCCTACGGCGAGGTCGGCGAGGAGGCCGAGCTGCCCGAGAGTGTCCCTGCCGGCCAGGTCCAGGGGTCTGACCCCGGGACACGGCCCGAAGAGGCAGGCGACGGCGAGGGGTTGCGGCTCGTCACCTACCGGCCGCTGTTCTCCGGACCGGCGGTCGAGCGGGTTCCGGAGCTCCAGTTCCAGCGGCCCGAGCCCGAAGTCGAGCTCTCCCGCTCCGACGTCGAGCGGCTCGGGATCAGAAACGGCCAACAAGTGAACGTACGTTCCAACGGCACCTCCGTGAGTCTTCGGGCTCGGCTCGCCGAAGACGTCGCCGCCGGCGTCGCCCGGATCGCGGAAGAGCACGCCGGCGGGCTCGAGCCACGGGTCGAGGTCGTTCCGTGAACGAGCCTTGGTGGATCGACGCCGTCAAGGCGTTCGTGATCGTCAACCTGCTCCTGCTCACTTTCGCCTACATGACACTCGTCGAGCGGAAGCTGATCGGCCGCATGCAGCGCCGCTATGGGCCGAACCGCGCGGGGCCGCGCGGGATCCTCCAGCCGATCGCCGACCTCATGAAGCTGATCCGCAAGGAGTCCTTCTACCCGGCCACGGCGATTGACGTCCTCTACATCACCGCGCCCGCCCTCTCCGCCGCGACCGCACTTGCCGCCTTCGCGGTCATCCCCTTCGGAGAGGGGTGGCACATCGGCGACTACTACATCAGCGGCCAGGTCGCCAACGTCTCGATCGGCCTGATTCTGCTCTTCGCCCTGGGCTCGGTCGGCATCTACGGCTTCATCGTGGGCGGCTGGGCCTCCGACTCGAAGTACTCCCTGCTCGGGGCGATGCGCACCTGCGCCCAGCTCGTCTCCTACGAGGTCTCATTGGCGCTGTCGGTACTCGGCGTCGTGATCATGGCCGGCTCGCTCTCGCTCGTGGAGATCGTCCGAGAGCAGGAGGCGAACTGGTGGTTCGCGTTACCCCAGTTCGTCGGCCTGCTCGTCTTCTTCATCGCCGGCATCGCCGAGACGAACCGCGCCCCCTTCGACCTGCCCGAGGCCGAATCCGAGCTCGTCCAGGGCTACCTGACCGAGTACAGCGGGATGCGCTTCGGCCTCTTCTCGATGGCCGAGTACATCAACATGATCGTCCTCTCCGCGCTCTGCGTGACCCTGTTCTTCGGCGGCTGGGTCGGCCCGGTCGACGCGCTGAGCCCGCTCTGGTTCGTGCTCAAGCTGCTCGTGGTCATCTTCATCTTCATCTGGCTGCGGACGACCTTGCCGCGGCTGCGCTACGACCAGCTGATGGCCTTCGGCTGGAAGGTGCTGTTGCCGGTGGCGACGATCAACGCGCTCGTGACGGCGGCCTTGGTGGTGGCGCTGTGAGCCCGCAGCCGTTCGACAGTGTCAAGGGCTTTGGGGTGACGCTGAAGCAGATCTTCAAGAAGCCGATCACGCAGCAGTATCCCGAGTACAAGCGACCTGTCTATCCCCGGTTCCGCGGCCGCCACCGGCTCTGGCGCCACGAGAACGGGCTCGAGAAGTGCATCGGCTGCTCGCTGTGCGCGGCCGCCTGCCCCGCCGACTGCATCCGCGTCGTCGCGGAGGAGAACACGGCCACGAACCGGGTCTCGCCGGGGGAGCGCTACGCGCGCATCTACGAGATCAACCTCAGCCGCTGCATCTTCTGCGGCTACTGCGAGGTCGCATGCCCGTTCGACGCGATCACGCTCGAGGCCGAGTACGAGCTCTCGGAGTACTCCCGCGATGACCTGATCTACACAAAGGACATGCTGCTGGCCGAGCCGATCAAGCGGATGCCCGTAGCCGATCGCGAGCTCTTCGACACCCCGATTCCGGCCTACAAAGCGAGGAGCTAGTGGGCGACGTCCTCGTCTGGGCCGTCTGGGTGATCGCCGCCATCGGCTGCCTCGGCTCAGGGATCGCCGTCATCAGCTTCTCGAACCCGTTCTTCGCGGCGCTGGCACTGATCGGCAATCTCGCCTCCCTCGCCGTCCTGTACCTGCTTCTATCCGCCGAGTTCGTCACGGCGGCGCAGGTGCTCGTTTACGCGGGCGCCGTCATGGTGATGTTCCTGTTCGTGATCGCCTACGTCGGCAGTCGGGCCGACGCGTCGTTCGGGGGCGGCCCGAGCTGGCAGGCGATTGCCGCGGTCGTCGCGGCCGGCGCGATCGTCGTCAACATCGTGATTGCGATCGGTGTGACGACCGGCGGCCGGCTCGAGGACGAGGCCGACGTTGGGCCGTCCTTCGGCGGACCGGCGGAGGTCGGCGAGGTGTTCCTGACCAACCATTTGCTTGCGTTCGAGATCACCTCGATCGTCCTGCTCGTCGCGGCGGTCGGCGGCGTCATCCTCGGCAGTGAACGGACGAGGAAACGGCCGTGAAGGGGCCCGATGTCAGCTGGTACCTGACGCTCTCGGCGTTCCTGTTCGCAATCGGCGTGCTCGGCGTCCTGCTCCGGCGCAACCCCTTGATCGTCCTGCTCTCGCTCGAGATCATGCTCAACTCCGCGAACCTCGCGCTGATCGGGTTCGCGCGCCACCTCGGCGACACGTCCGGCCAGGTCTTCGCGCTCGCGGTGATGGCGGTCGCCGCTTCCGAGGTCGTCGTCGGGCTCGGCCTGATCGTCGCGCTGAACCGGAATCGGATCGCCCTCGACGTCGACCGCCTCAACACGCTTCGCGGATGATCACGGCCGCCTGGATCTGCCTGCTCTCCCCGCTCGCCGCCGCACTCCTGATCACGCTCGGCGGCACGCGCCTCACCCGGCGCCTGGCGGGCTACCTGGCGACGCTCTCAGTGCTCGTCTCCTTCGTCGCCGCCCTCGTCACGCTCTTTCTCCTCCTCGACGAGCCCGCCGAAGAGCGCTCGCACGCCTCGACGCTGTGGACATGGCTGAGCGCCGGCGACTTCGAGGCCGGGCTGTCGATCCTCGTCGACCCACTCTCGGTCTTCATGATGCTCGTCGTCTCCGGCGTCGGCTTCCTGATCGTCGCGTACTCGATCGGGTACATGGACCGCTCCGACGAGGAGCGGCGCTACTTCGCGTACATGGCGCTGTTCGTCTTCTCGATGCTGTTGCTCGTCCAGAGCGGCGACCTCCTGATTCTGCTCGCCGGCTGGGGGCTGGTCGGGCTCTGCTCGTACCTGCTGATCGGCTACGAGCAGGAGCGCCCGGCGGCAATCGCCGCCGCGAAGAAGGCGTTCATCATGAACGCCTTCGGGGACGCAACCATGGCGCTGGCGCTCTTCCTGCTGATCCAGCGCCTCGGCACGCTCGAGTACGGCGGCGTCTTCGCGCAAATCGACACCGTGGGGGGCTGGGCAATGACCCTGATCGCGCTGGGACTGCTCGGCGGCGCCGTCGCCAAGTCGGCGCAGATCCCGCTCCACACCTGGCTTCCGGATGCGATGGAGGGGCCGACGCCGGTCAGCGCCCTCATCCACGCGGCGACGATGGTCGTTGCCGGCGCCTTCCTGCTCGTCCGCCTCAACCCGGTCTTCGAGCAGGCGCCGCGAATCCAAGACCTGGCGGCCGGTCTCGGGGCGATCACGCTCCTCGTGGCGGGGTTGATCGCGCTCGTTCAGACCGACATCAAGAGGGTGATCGCCTACTCGACGATGTCTCAGATCGGCTACATGTTCCTCGGCGCCGGGCTGACGGCGTACGGGAACTCGATGTTCCACCTGATGACGCACGCCTTCTTCAAGGCGCTGCTCTTCCTCGGAGCCGGGATCGTCATCCACGCCCTGGTCGGCAACCAGGAGATGCGGAACATGGGCGGGCTTGGGCGGATGCTCCCGAAGACCTACACGGCGATGCTGATCGGAGCGCTTGCGCTGGTTGGGATCCCACCGCTCGCCGGCTTCTTCTCGAAGGACCCGCTGCTCGCTGCGGCGCTCGACGCCGGCGCCTACGGGCAGGTCTTGTGGGCGGTCGGGCTGGCTGGAACGTTCCTGACCGGGCTCTACGCCTTCCGGATGATCTTCATCGTCTTCGGCGGCGAGCCCTCGCCCTTCGCCCGCGAGCACCTCCACCGGCCCGGGCACACGATGCCCGCGCTCTGGATGGCCTGGACGGTCGGCGCCCTCACCGTGCTGTCAGTCATCGGCGGCTGGATCCAGTTCTCGCCCTTCTGGCACCCGCTGACGGACTTCCTCGATCCGGTCGCGGCGCCGGGCGTCGAGCCGAGCGGGCTGCAGGACGCCGTGACGAGCGTGCTCTCGGTTGGCCTCGGTGCTGTCGGGATCGGGGTCGCCTGGTGGATCTATTCCGCGCGGCGTGCCGCGGTGCCCAGGTTCGCTTTCGGGCAGCGGGTGCTCGAGCACAGGTTCTATTTCGACGAGCTCTACGACGCCGTCTTCTACCGGCCGGCCGCCTGGCTCGCGGCTGCGGCGATCCGCTTGGTCGAGGGACCGCTGATCGCCGGCTCGATCCAGGGAGTGACCGAAGGCGCGCGGCTCCTCGCCACGCGAGTCACCGAGGCGCAGACCGGCCTCCTCCGCACGTACGCGCTGGCCCTCGGCAGCGGCGCGGCCATTCTCACGCTCGTCTTCCTGGCGGTCCGGGCCTAGTGAACGACTGGCTGACCACGATCCTGATTTTGCTTCCCCTGGCCGCCGCGCTCGTCGTCTGGCTGCTGCCGTGGTCGAGCCAGACCGCCGGCTCGCTCGCGCTCCTCGCCGCTCTCGCCGAGGTCGGAGTCTGGATCAACGCACTTACCCGCTTCGACTTCGGTGCGCCCGGGATCCAGTTCGACCAGCAGCGGACGTGGTTCGACGACCTCGGCGTCTCCTATTACGTCGGCCTGCTCGGCTTCTCGCTCTGGCTGGTCGGGATGGCGGTTGTGGTGATGGCGGCGGCGATCGCGTACGCGTTCTGGACCGGCCGCGAACGGCCTCGCGCGTACTTCGGCCTGATGCTCTTCCTGACCGGCGCCGTTGTCGGCGTCTTCTCCGCCCAGGATCTGCTCCTCTTCTACGTCTTCTTCGAGGCGATGCTGATCCCGCTCTACGTGCTCGTCGGCGTCTGGGGTGGAGCCGGGCGGCTGACGGCGACGATCAAGTTCATCATCTACACGATGGCCGGCTCGCTGCTGATGCTCGCAGCGATCGTCGCCCTCGGCCTCCAGGCAGGGACGTTCGACCTGACCGCCCTCGAGAGCGAGAACGACTGGATCTTCCTCGGCTTCGTCGCCGCCTTCGCCGTCAAGGCCCCGCTCTTCCCGCTGCACGGCTGGCTGCCAGACGCCTATCGCGAGTCGTCACCCGAGGTCGCCGCCGTCCTCTCGGGAGTAGTCTCCAAGGCCGCCGGGTTCGGCTTCCTCTACATCGCGATCTTCCGCTTCCCCGAGCCGGCAAACGATCTCCAACCTCTGCTGCTCGCTCTGGCGGCGGCGAGCCTGGTCTACGGGTCGATCGTCGCCTTCCGGGCGCCGGACGTGCGCGGCGTGATCGCCTACTCCAGCCTGGCGCAGATGGGCCTGATCACGATCGGGCTCTTCGCGCTCAACGACCTTGGGCGTACGGGCGCGGTCCTGCAGATGGTCAACCACGGACTGATCTCGGCTGCGCTCTTCCTGCTCGCAGGGACGATCGAGCGCCGGACGGCGACGGGGGACTTCGACCGGCTGGGCGGGATGGCACGCGGCCGGCCCGCGCTCGCCACGCTCTTGCTGACCATCGGCGTGATCGCGCTGGCGGTACCGGGGTCGACTGCTTTCGCCGGCGAGTTCCTGATCCTCGCGGGCGTCTTCGACCAGGGGTGGGGCTGGGCAGTCGTCGGCGCCGTGGCGATCGTCCTCGCGGCGATGTACATGCTGCGGCTGATCTCAGCCGTGCTCCACCAGCAGGTGGGCTCGTCAGTGCCCGCAGAGGCGCTGGATCTCAGGCCGGCTGAGCTCGCAATCGTCGTTCCCCTCGTCGGCTCTTTGCTCGCGCTCTCGGTCTGGCCGGCGGCGGTCACCGACCACCTGACCTTCCTATGACCAAGCCCACCGTTGATTGGTTCGCGCTGGCGCCGTCCCTGGCGCTCCTCGCAGCTGCGTCCCTGGCGCTGCTCGGCGCGGTGTTCGTCCCCGCCGTGGCGCGAAAGGCCTTTGCGGCGGTCGTGGCCGCCGCCGGGTTCGTCGCGGCGGGGGTCTGGGCGGGACTTCTGTATTCCGAGACGCCGAACGCGTCAAGCGAAATCTCCGATGCGATCACGCGTGACCGCTTCGGCGCGTTCGCGCAGATCATCATCGTCGGCGCCGGCCTGATCGCGGTCGGGATCTCCTACGGCCACCGGACGCGCGCCGAGCACGTCGGCGAGTACTACGCCCTGCTCGCCGCGGCCGGCGCCGGCATGGTCTTCCTCGTCCAGGCCAACAACCTGATGACGCTCTTCCTCGGCCTGGAGTGGTTCTCGATCTGCCTCTACATCCTCTGCGCGATCGAGATCGACCTCGTCAGCTCGCTCGAGGCCGGCCTCAAATACCTCGTCATCGGCAGCTTCGGCTCGGCTGTGCTGCTCTTCGGCTCGGCGCTCGTCTACGGCGCCACCGGCGAGCTCGAGTTCGGCGCGATCGCGCAGGAGATCGAGGACCAAGGGCTCGTCAACGACGGCCTCGTGCTCGCGGGGCTAGCGATGATCCTCGCCGGACTCGGCTTCAAGGCCTCGGCGGCGCCGTTCCACATGTGGACGCCCGACGTCTACGAAGGCGCACCGACTCCGGTGACGGCGTTCATGTCGGCGGCGACGAAGGCCGTCGCGCTCGTGCTCATGCTGCGGGTGCTCGTCACCGCGTTCCCGAGCGAGGAGGAGCTCTGGACGATCGCCGTCGCCGTCATCGCCTGTGTCTCGCTCGCGGTCGGCAACGTCGCCGCGCTCGTGCAGCGGAACCTCAAGCGCATGCTCGCGTACTCGTCCGTGTCGCACGCCGGCTTCATGCTGATCGCGGTCGCCGCGAACAACGAGCTGGGAGGGCGGGCGCTGCTGTACTACCTGATCCCCTACGGCGCGGCCTCGCTCGGGGCGTTCGGGGTGATCGCGGCGCGGGAACGCGAGCTCGGCGAGCGGGTGACGCTCGACAACGTCGCCGGGATGGGCTGGGAGCGGCCGCTGCTGGGCGTGGCGATGTGGGTCTTCATGCTCGCCTTCGCCGGGCTCCCGCTGACAGGCGGCTTCGTCGGCAAGTTCTACGTCTTCGCCGCTGCCTACGACGCGGGCAAGTGGTGGCTGGTGCTCGCCGGGGTGATCGCGACGGCGATCAGCCTCTACTACTACCTGGCCGTGATCCGGGCGCTGTACATGCGCATGCCCGAGATTCGACTCGCACCGGCGGGTGGATCGCCACCACGCGAGACGGTGCTCCAGACCTCGGTCTTCACTTGCATGACGATCACGATCGGCTCCTTCTTCGTCGTGGAGCCGCTGATCGACCTCGCCGAGAAAGCCGCCGCGCAGCTGCCCTTCTAGCGTTTGAGCTCGCCCGCGAGCGCGACCGCGCCCTGGATCCCCACGATCGCGAGACACGCCGTCAGCGTGGCGCCGCCGAACGCAGGAGCGACCGAGTCGAACGCCGGCGCGCGGACGGCGGCGCTGGCAGTGACGAGCGCGAGTCCGAGGCCCCACAGCAGCGCCTGCAACGAGACCGGCGCAGGCGCCGGGCGCTCGGCGGCGACGAGATCGCCGTAGGCCCCCAGCGCGGCTGCCGCGATGATCGGCACGGCGACGAGCAGCGCGTAGAACGCGAGGTCCGAGCGACCTGCGGCATCGGCCAAGCCGGCGAAGACGACCAGGGCGGCCGGTCCGAGGTGGCGGCTCATGCCCAGCCGTTCGACACCGGGGTAGGGTCCTCCTGCCGCAGTTGATCGTCTGGACGCTCCTCATCGCAGTTCCGCTCGGAGGGCTGGCGCTTCTGCTGCTCCAGCCCGATCTCGACGTCGACTGGGAGCATCATCCGGCGCACTTCTGGCTCGTCCTCGGCGTCTCCGTCGTCAGCGTCGCCCTTGGCGCCCTGACGAGTGAGGCCGCGACCCGCCGCTCCGACGCGCGACTCTTCCTCGTCTCCATCGCCTTCCTCACCAGCGCCGGCTTTCTCGGCTTGCACGCGCTGGCGACGCCTGGGGTTCTCCTCGAGAACCCCAACACGGGCTTCGTGATCGCAACGCCGGTCGGACTGGCACTCGCCTCCGTCTTTGCGGCATTGTCGGGGGTGGACCTGACGGCACAGAACGCCGCTGCGATCCTGCGCCGCAAACGGCTCTTCCGCTGGGGTCTCGCCCTGGTGCTGCTGACCTGGGGCGCTGCCTCGCTCGCCGAGCTGGGGCCGCTCGACGAGCCGCTTCCTCCGGACAAGGCCGAAGCGCGGGAGTTCGGGCTCGCAGTCCCCGGAGTCCTTCTCTACGGCTTCGCCGCCTACCGTTACTGGCAGCTCTACCGGCGTCGGCCTGCTCCCGTCCTGCTCGGTGTGACCTCGGCGTGGATCCTGCTCGCGGAGGCCATGATCGCCGTCGCCTTCGCGCGCGGCTGGAATGCCTCGTGGTGGGAGTGGCACCTCCTGATGGCCGCAGCCTTCGCCATCGTCGCCTTCACGGCGTTGCGAGAGCGGGCACGCGGGGAGGTCTTCGCCGGGCTGTACCTCGACGACACGCTGGGCCGAAATCGACCGGCGCCAGGCGTCGGCGATCAAGGCCGCGGCAGCCGAGCAGCTCGGCCGGGAGGAGCTTCAACGCCGCTTCAGTCTCGGTGCGGAGGAGGCGGCGGTCGCCGAGCGGGCGGCTCACGAGATCGCGACGGTCGAAGGCCTCCTCCAGCCCTACCTCTCACCGCAGCTCGCCGCAAGGCTGCGCGCCGAGCCGGAAGCGGCCCAGCTCGGCGGCGAGGAGCGCGAGGTGACCATTCTCTTTGCCGATCTTCAGGGCTTCACCGCCTTCTCCGAACGGCACACGCCGACAGAGGTGCTCGAGCTGCTCAACGACTACTGGGCCAAGACGGTTCCGGTCGTCCTCGGAAAGCACGGCGGCATGATCGAGCGCTTCGCCGGCGATGCGATCATGGTTATCTTCAACGCCGCCGCCGACCAGCCCGACCACGCGCTCCGCGCCGCGCGCGCCGGTGTCGACCTCCAGCACGCGGCTAGGGAGGTCGCCGCCGGGCGGACCGATTGCCCTCGCTTCGGGGTCGGCATCAACTCCGGTCCGGCGATCGTGGGGAACGTCGGCACCGCCGAGCAGCGCAGTTTCACCGCGATCGGCGACACGACCAACCTCGCTTCGCGCCTGCAAGGCCACGCCGAGTCGGGCCAGGTAGTGATCGGCGAAGCGACGCTCCGCGCCATCAGCGACGACGTCCGCGTGGAGCCCCTGGGTGAGCTTCGGGTCAGGGGAAGATCCGAGCCCGTCGCCGCCTACGTCCTCATCGGGCTGGGATAGGCTCCGCCCGCCCGAACGAAGGAGGACCAGTGCCTGATGTCGCATTCACCTGGCTCGGCCATGGGAGCTACCGGATCGACAGTCCCGGCGGCAAGCGGATCTATTTCGATCCCTGGCTCGAGAACCCGAAGTGCCCGGAGTCCGAACGTGAGCCGGAACGGATCGACGTGATGGTTCTGAGCCACGGTCACGGCGACCACATCGGCTCGGCAGTTGAGCTCGGGCAACGGCACTCCCCGGCCGTGGTGGCGATCTTCGAGCTCGCGAACTGGCTCGAGGCACAAGGCGTCGAGAACGCCAGCGCGCTGGGGATGAACAAGGGAGGGACGGTCGAGGTCGACGGCACCAAGTTCCACATGACACACGCGCTTCACTCGGGCGGGCTCATCGAGGACGGCGGTCGCATCACCTACCTGGGCGGCCCGGCCGGCTTCGTGCTCGAGTTCGAGAACGGGACGAAGGTGTATGCCGCGGGCGACACGGCCCTCTTCGGTGACATGGAGCTGATCGGCCGCTACCTCGAGCCGGAGGTTGCGATCCTGCCGATCGGCGATCACTTCACGATGGGCCCGCGTCAGGCTGCGGCGGCCCTCGAGCTGCTCGGCTGTAAGCGGTGCGTACCGGTTCACTGGGGGACGTTCCCGCTGCTGACCGGAACCCCCGATCAGTTGCGCGAGCACGCGCCCGGCGTCGACGTGATCAGCCTGGAACCGGGAGAGACGGTCACCCTCTGATGAGAGAGCGCTGGTTCGGGGCGACCGGCCGGAAGGTGCCGCAGATCGCGGTCGAGGGTGAGCTCGACGTCGACGGTGCGCTGGTGCTCGACGACGTCGACGACGAGGCGTTGCGCGCAGCGTTTGACGAGGGCAAGCCGATCGTCGTGCGCGCCGCCTCGGCGGAGGCAGTGCTCCAGGCACTGAAGCGGCCCGAGGTCGCTTCGGTGCTCGTCCCGGCGGGGCGCCGGGAGCTGCTCGACCTCGACCTGATCAAGCTGACGTACGGGACCTACTCGATCGCGGCCTGCGACCTCGACGCGAGCCAATGGGGGGTCGCCACGCAGTCGAAGTTTCTCGCCGTCGGCTCGGTCGTCACGTGGGCCGAGCCGCACGCGGGCGCGGTGGCGACACAGGCGTACGCGAATCCGCGCTACGGGCCCGAGGGCCTGGCGCTGCTGCGCGAGGGCCTCACGGCCGAGGAAGTGGTCGAGCGCCTGACCTCGGCCGACGACGGGCGCGAGCACCGCCAGCTCGGCGTCGTCGACCGCGAGGGCCGCGGCGCCACCTTCACCGGCTCGGAGTGCCACGACTGGGCCGGCGGCCGAACTGGTCGCGGGTATGCGGCCCAGGGAAACATCCTCGTCACCGCGGAGACGGTCGACGCGCTGGCGGAGACCTTCGAGCGAACCGCAGGGAGTCCACTCGCCGAGCGGCTGCTGGACTGCCTCGACGCCGCGCAGGCGGCGGGGGGCGACAGCCGCGGCCAGCAATCGGCCGCGCTGCTCGTCGTGGAGAAGGACGGTGGCTATGCCAACCTCTCGGACGTCGTCATCGATCTGCGCGTCGACGACCACGAACGTCCGCTCGAGGAGCTCCGGCGCCTCTATGGCCTGCATCAGGCGATCTACGGCCAGACTCCGCGGGAAGAGTGGGTCGCGGTCGACGAGCAGCTCGGCGACGAGCTCCGCGAGCGCCTGGCTCGCCTTGGCTACGAGGGTGAGCTCGGCGACGCCTTCTTCCGCTGGGCCGGAAACGAGAACCTCGAGGAACGAGTCGAGGGTGCCGAGGCGATCGATCCGGTCGTGCTCGAAGAGCTGAGGAGGCAATCGTGAGCGAGAAGTTCCAGGTGACAACGCTGTCGGAGATCGAGATCCCGTCGAGCGACCCTTCAATCGGCTGGGCACCGATCCGCCGGCACCTGGACGTCGGCAGTTTCGGAATCAATGCCTGGACCGCGACCGAGGCCGGCAAGGACGTCATCGGCGAGCACGACGAGGTCGGCCCGCGAACTCACCGCCACGAGGAGCTCTACTTCGTGGTCAAGGGGCGGGCGACGTTCACGGTCGACGGTGAGACGATCGACGCACCGGCCGGCACGGTCGTCTTCGTTCGCGATCCGGCGGCCAAGCGCAAGGCCGTCGCCGACGAAGACGGGACGACAGTGCTTGCCGTCGGCGGGCGGCCGGGCGAGGTATTCACCCCCTCGGCGTGGGAGCGCTCGGCGCCCGCATTGGCCTTCTTTGCCACCCAGGAGTACGAGAAGGCGCACAAAGCCTTGCTGGAGGCGCACGAGGAGTTCCCGGACGATCCCACGGTGCTGTTCAACCTCGCGTGCGCGGAGAGCCTGCTCGGGCCGACAGACGATGCAATCGACCATCTCCGTCGATCGATCGCGATCGACGAGAGCTTCCGCGAGCTCGCGCAGACGGACAGCGACTTCGACCCGATCCGCGACGACTCGCGCTTCAGAGAGCTCGTCGGCTAGGAAGGTTTGGCGGAATGTTGCTCGTCGCCGGGGTGCGATGCTCGTTCCGAGGCAAGGACGCAGGGAGCCCCGTATCAGTGAGATACGGGGGCGACTGAGGACGCCGCCTCGGTGCGAGCAGCGCGGCCCGGCGACATCGCCGGCGTTTCGTCAAACCCTCCTAGTCGTCCGAGTCGTCGCCCGAGCCTGAGCTGCCGCTGCCGGAGCTGCCGCTGCCGGAGCTGCCGCTGCCGGAGTCGTCGCCCCCGCGTCCCCGATTTCGACCGCGGCCGCGGCCATCGTCGGTCTCGGTCTGCGTGGTCGCCGGTGAGCGAGTGGTCGAAAGGGCTGTCGTCGACCGGGCGGTGGTCGTGCCCTGTGCGCGCGTCGTCGTCCTCGCCGTCGCCGTGGCGGGACGAGTCGTCTCGGTCGGCGCCAGGTCCTCGCCGGCCTGGAGGCTGGCCACGGGCAGCGCAACGGTGTCCCGAGCGATCAGGTGGCCGGCCAGGGCGAGGCCGGCGGCGAAGACGAGCCCGAGAACGACCAGGAAGGCGAGGCGCATGGGCCCAGGCTAGACGCGGCCGGGTAAAGCCTCGTCCAAGTCTCTATTCGGGCTTTGCAAGGGCCTGGTCGCAAGCGGAAGGCGCACCTCAGCCCGCGCTCCACCGTCAGGGCGATTGACGATCCGCGCGGAGCCGCCCCATCGCCGAGCCAGCGTCGCCACCAGCGCAAGGCCGAGGCCCGTGCCAGGAGACCGGCGCCCGCCGCTACCGCGCGCGAAGCGGTCGAAGACGCCTTGTTCCTCGCCGGGCTCGAGCCCGGGGCCCTCGTCGAGCACGGCGACGTACACCTCGCCGGCGTCCCGGCCGCACTCGACCGTGACGGCGCCGTCGTCCGAGTAATGCAAGGCGTTCTCGATCAGGTTGTCGAGGACGATCGCCAGATCCTCGTCCGAAGCCCGCGCGGCGACATCGTCACGGCAGTCGACGAGCAGCCTGTGGCCACTACGTCCCGCCCGGTCGAGCCAGCGCTCCCTCGCCTGCTCGGCGGCTTCGCGTACCGACACCGAGGCGTGGACCGTCGGCCGGTCGCCCTCGCGAGCAAGGGTGAGAAGCGCGGTAAGCAGCCGGGCCAGCCGCTCGACCTCACGCTCGGCGGCCTCGAGCTCATCCGCCAGCTCCGGCCCGGCCTTGAGCGACGCCGACTCGAGCCGGAGTCGAAGACCGGTCAATGGCGTTCGTAGCTGGTGGGACGCGTTCGCGACGAACTGACGCTGAGCCTCGAGTACCTGGCCGAGGCGCTCGGTCATGTCGTTGAAGGCATGCGCCACCTCGCGATGCTCCGTCGAGCCCTCCGGCTCGGCGCGGGCCTCGAGATCACCGGCCTCGACGCGTCGGGCTGCGCTCGCAAGCCGCTGGAGCGGCCGGGCAAGCGTGCCGGCCAGTACCCAGGCAAACCCGAGCCCGAGAGCGAGTGCGATCGCGCCGATGCCGATGAGCCCGCTGACGTCGCGCCGGACCCGCCTGTCGATCGCGTCGACGCTTTGCGTTACCCGAACGGCGCCGCCGATGTCACTCCCGATCACGACCGGAACCGCGGTGTACAGGAGCGACTCGCCCAGCGTGTCGCTGAACCGTCGGCCTTGAGCGATCCGCCCGTCGAGCGCTGCCGCGATCTCGGGCCGGTTTCGGTACGAACCCGATTCGAGGCCTGCCGAGTCCGCCACGAGCCGACCGTCCCGGCCGACGACGATCACCCGCCCACCTGACTCTCGGGCGGCCTCTCTCGCGATGCGGCCGAGCCTGCGCCCATCCTCGTCCTCGAGCTCCGCCGCCGCGCTCGCCGCGACGAGCTGTGCCTGCGCGGCCGCCTGCGCCTTCACCTCCGCGTCGACCCGGCGCGAGACGTTCAGGATCAGCGGCACTTCCAGAGCGACGATCACGAGCACGAGCACGTACGCGAACGCGGCGAGGAGGCGCGTGCGGAGGCTCATATTTCCTCTGCCGAGGCGAAGCGGAAGCCGACGCCGCGGACGGTGTGGATGTAGCGCGGCGCGTTCGGGTCGTCCTCGAGCTTCTTCCGCAGACCGCTCACGTGGACGTCGAGCGTCTTCGTCGAGCCGAACCAGTTCGTGTCCCAGACCTCGTCGATCAACCGCTCGCGTGTGACGACTGAGCCTGCGTTGTCGACCAATAGGCGCAGGAGATCGAACTCCTTGCGGCTGAGCTCGAGCTCCTCGCTGCGGAAAGAAGCGGTTCGCCGGGCAGGGTCGACACGGAGCTCGCCGATCTCAGTCGCACCTTCCGCTCGGCGTTCGCTCGCCTCGGCAGCGCGCCGGAGCACCGCTCGCACCCTGGCCACGAGCTCGCGCGCGCTGAACGGCTTCACGACGTAGTCGTCCGCCCCGAGCTCGAGCCCGGCGACCCGATCGGCCTCCTCGCCGCGCGCGGTCAGCATGATGATCGGAACGCGCGAGCGCGCGCGAAGCTCTCGGCAGACCTCGAAGCCCGAGCCGTCCGGAAGCATGACGTCGAGCAGGACGAGGTCGGGTCGAGCACGCTCGAATGCCTCCAACGAGTCCGCCGCCGAGCTGGAGACAGCAGTGTCGAAGCCCTCACGGCGGAGGGCTTCGACAAGGGGCGTGACGATCGATTCCTCGTCCTCGACGAGCAGAATCGTCCGCTTACCGAACTGCATATCGAGGGTTGTACCCGCTACCGCGCGACGAAGCTCCCGCGCATGCCCTCCTGGGCGTGGTCGCTGACGCCGCACCAGTACGAGTAGCGGATGCCCTTCTTGAGGCGGACGGACAGCGTCGCGCTGCTGCCGACGCCGAGTACCCGTGTCTTCCAGCGCTTGCCGCCGCCGCGGAGCCAGAAGTCGTGCCCCTCGTCACCGCGGTTGCGGACGACGAACTTCACGGCGCCGGACCTAGGCCGGGCCGACAGCGAGATCCGGCCGTCGACCTCGTTGACGCGGATCGTCTGCGCTGCCCCCGAGCCGAACGTGGGCACGGCGAGCGCAATCATCGCGATCGCCGAGGCCAGCAGAACTCCGATCGTCTTCTTCATCGATTCCTCCTTCTCGTGGTCACCCGCGGCCCGAGTTCGAGCCGGAGCGGTCCTCGTCGTTGTCGTTGTCGTCGTCGTTGCCGCTGCGTTGGTTGTGGTTGCCGTTGTCCTCGTTGTGCCCACGCCCATCGCGGCCGCGGCGGTCGTCCTCGCTGGGCTCTGCGCCCGAGCACCGCGGATCGTTGGCGTGCTCGGCCTCGTCGCACGGGCCGCTGACGTCCTCGGTCTCCGTCTCGTCCGTCGTCGTGCCGAGAGCCGTCGTCTCGTTCGTGGTGGTCGTCTCTCCGGTGGCGGTGGTCTCACCGATCGTGGTCGTCACCCCGTCGTCCGAGGTCGAGTCCGTGAGCGCTCCGCCGGCGAGCGCACCTCCTGCCGCAAGCAGCACGAACACGGACAGGCCGATAACGAGCTTGCTCATGTGTCCTCCTTTGCTCATGAGGACAGGCTCGCGGGCGTCCGCCCAACGGCGGGCAAACTGCGGCTACGAGAGCGGAAAGCCTTGGTTAAGCCATGACAACGGGACGCCGGCAAAGCCGGCACCCCTCTTCTGGTCGGCGCCGCCTAGTCGGCGCCTAAGAACCGTCGCCCGGCAGCCGGATCCCCTCGGCCACACGCCGGAGCGCCGGAACCGGATCGGCCTCGGGGAAGGCGACCAGCAGCACCGCGCCGTACCCGTCGCCGGCCGCTAGCGCGTCGACCAGGAGCTGGAGGCCCAGCGCGAGCGAAAACGCCTTGTGGGCCTGCTCGCCGCCGAACGGCACCAGGTCGTCGGCGGAGGCCAGTCCCGCGATGACGTCGCCGTAGGTCACCCGGCCCATCGAGACGTCGGCTACGACCGGTCGCCCGTCCGAGCTCGGAACCGCGATCGAGAGCGGATTGGTACCCGCCAGCGCCGGACCGCCGTCCGGATGGGCGAGCCGCGCCGGCGACGTCGCGGTCAACGCAGCGACGAGACCCGCGTCGGCGAGCTGCCGCGTCCAGTGGCCGAGCATCCCCGTCGGAAAGCAGTTCGAGACGACGACGACCCGAGCGTGCTCGGGTGGCTCCGCGATCTGAGCGCTGCAGATCTCGGCGAGCGTGAGATACCCGAGCGCGCCGCGACCGTCCCAGCGCTCGAAGCCCTCGGCGGCGAAGACTCGCTCGGGTCTGGCGTCAGGAGTGAGCTCCTGCTCGGCGAGCCACTCGATCCGGGCGAGCCCGTGACCCGCCTTCCCGCGGCTCTCCGCTTCGAGGAAGTGCCCGGCGAGGATCTGCGCCTCCCGCTCTCCGAACCCGAGGTCTCGAAGGCGCTGCACCGCCTCGTCGGCGCGCACGCGAGGCTAGGAACGGGCCCCTGCGAGTGGGAGGGACTTGGTGATCCCCAGTCCCTGCTCGCGGCTCGCCGCGGAGATCCGCTCGGCGAGCGCAACGATCTCGCGACTCACGTCTGCCTCGGGACGCTCCCACACGAGCGGCTCGCCGCGGTCCGCCGCCTCGCGCAGCGCCGGGTCGAGCGGAATCTTGGCGAGCAACGGCACTCCAATCTCGCGAGCGAGCGCCTCGCCTCCTCCCGAGCCGAAGAGCTCGTCGCCGCTCCCGACCAGATAGGACATGTTCTCGACGGCGCCGAGCAGGCGCATGTTCGTCTTCTCGGCCATCTGAGCGGCGCGAACCGCGACCTGCTGCGCGGCCGGCTGCGGCGTCGTCACGACGAGGACCTCGGCGCGCGGGAGCAGCTGCCCGAGCGAGATCGAGACGTCGCCCGTTCCCGGAGGCATGTCCACGACCAACGTGTCGAGCTCGCCCCAGTGAACGTCGGAGAGGAACTGCTCGAGCGCCTTGTGCAGCATCGGCCCGCGCCACATGACCGGCGCGTTGTCCTCGAGGAAGAAGCCGATCGACATCAGCTTGAGCTCGTCGCGAACCGGTGGGACGATCATCCTGTCGACGACGACCGGCCGCTGCCGGACGCCGAGCATGTGCGGGATCGAGTGGCCGTAGACGTCGGCGTCGAGTACCCCGGTCCGGTGGCCCAGCCGCGCGAAGGAAGCGGCCAGGTTCGCGGTGAGGGTCGACTTGCCGACCCCGCCCTTGCCGCTGGCGACCGCGATCACACGCGTCGAACGGTCGAGCGAGATTCCCTTCGTCCGCGGTGAGACGCCGCCGCGGAGCCGCGTCGTCAGCGCCGCCTTCTCCTCCGGGCTCATCACGTCGAACTCGAGCGAGACCGACTCGATTCCGGGCAGGGGGAGAAGCTCACGCTGCACCTGCTCCTCGAAGCTGTGCCGTAGCGGGCAGCCGGGGACCGTGAGTGCGATCGTGACGGCGGCGTGGTCACCCTCGACGTCGACGCCGCGCACCATTCCCAGCTCGGTGACGGGCTTCTTCAGCTCTGGGTCGATGACCCGGCTCAGGGCCTCGGTGATCTGCTCCGGGGTCGGCTGCATCGCTACAAAGCCTAGACGCTCAGCAACTCCTTCAGCTTGAGCCCGTTCTTGACTGCGTACCCCTCCCAGTCGTTGTTGAAGTACGCGTGGACGTCGGCGCCCGAGTCGCGCCAGCCGGCGATCCTGTCGGCCCACTCCTCCAGCTCGTGCTCGGAGTAGTTCCCGTTCCGCCCGCGGGAGCCGCGGTGGAAGCGGATGAACGTCCAGTCCGCAGTCAGCTCCAGCGCCCGGAACGGGTACTTCGGGCTGTCCGGGATCACGAGCGCGACATTTCGCCCGCGGAGCAGGGCGTACACCTCGTCCACGTACCACGACGGCTCGCGGAACTCGAAGCAGTGACGCCCGCCGTGGAGCGCCTCGAGCGCGGACGCGAGGCGCTCGTCGTCGCGCTTGAAGTTCGGCGGCAGCTGCCAGAGGACCGGGCCCAGCTTCGGCGAACGCACGAGCGGGTCGATCCGCTCGTAGAACCGCCGGAGCCCACTCTCGAGGTCGGCGAGCCGCCTCATGTGCGTCAGGTAGCGACTCGCCTTGACCGCGAACAGGAAGCCGGTCGGGCTCTGCTCGACCCAGCCCTGGACGGCCGCGACGGTCGGCAGCCGGTAGAAGGTGTTGTTGATCTCGACGCTGTCGAAGAGCGTCGCGTAGTGCTCGAGCCAGCGCTTCGGCGGCAGCCCTTTCGGGTAGACGCGCTCGCGCCAGTGCGGGTAGTTCCACCCCGAGCAACCAATCCGGACTGCGCTCACATGACCAGGATCTCCGCGAGCCGGTCTCGTAACTCCTCGGTCGCCGCGGCGACCACGAGCGAGCGCGGGGCGGTGTCGAGCGGCGCCGCATCCCAGGGCTCGGCATCCGTGAACGCGATTGGCAGTGCACACTCACGCACGACGAGCTGGGCGGCCGCAATGTCGACCGCGCGCGCAGCCCGGAGCGAACACACGGCGTCGACGCGTCCCGCAGCGAGCTGGCAGAGCGAGAGTGCGAGCGAGCCCATGATCCGGAAGCGGCGGGCGTAGCCGACCAGCGCCTCGGCCTTGTCGGCAACCGAGGTCGAGAGCGTCCCTTCCAGCACAAGGATCTCGACCTTGTCCTTCGGCCTCACCTCGCCGAGCGCCTTGCCGTCGAGTTGCGCTCCGCCGCCCCGCGTGGCCGTCCATTCCTCGCCCGTGCCGAAGTCGTAGACGTAGCCGAACACGACGCCTCCCATCGACGGACCCTCCGAGACGCCCACCGAGAGGCAGAAATGGCGGAGCCCGCGCTTCGCGTTCACCGAGCCGTCGATCGGGTCGACCACGACCCGCGTCGGGGAGTCGCCGAACGCCCGCTCGCCGAGCTCCTCGGAGACGAGCAGGAACTCCTCTCCCTGCCGGTGCAGTTCCTCGAGTCGGGCGACCACAGCACGCTCGGCCGCCTCGTCGATCGCGGTCGTGTCGTCGCCGCCGACGCCGCGGGCGAGCACCGGCTCTCGCTCGACGCGCGTCGGCAGCTCGTGGAGGACACGGCCAATGTCCGCGGCCGCAGCCCGGCAGAGCTCGAGCCAGGGCGTCACTCGGTGATGAAGAGCAGTCCGGAGAGGAGCTTGGGATAGAAGTAAGTTGTCTTCTGCGGCAACTGCTCGCCGGCCTCGGCGAATCGGAAGACGTCCTCGATCCGAGTCGGCCGCACAAGGAACGCGCCGGCGGCTCGCCCGCTGTCGACGGCGGCGACGGCATCCTCAACCGAAGGCGTGTAGCTGACGCCTTCCGGCGCGAGCGACTCGACGAGCTGAACGTCGAGCTCGCCCTCACGCCCGTGCACGATTGCGATTCCGCCCTCGCCGCGGTAGAGCACTGCCGCCGCGCGGTCGGGCGGCTCGGCCTCGAGCTCGGCCATTGCGCTTCTCAGGTCGATGTGAGCCGGAGCGGGGCCGTTGACCTGCTCCACGATCCGGTGCGTGGGGAAGATCATCAAGCCCGGGTCCTCGGTCGAGACGAGCACGACGGGGATCGACTTCGCGCCGAACGCGAGCGCCGTCTCGTAGCGGTGGTGCCCGTCGGCGATCAGGAGCTGCTTCTCGGCGAACGCCTCCTCGGTGCCATCCGGGGCGATCCGCCAGAGCTTCACGCCCTCGGCCTGGATGTCGGGCGAACCGGTGGGGAACTCGAACAGGGGCTCGCCGTCGTAGAGCAGGAAAATCGGCTCGAAGTGGACCCCGGTCGCGCGCAGGAGGCGCAGCCGGCCCTCCTTCGGCCCCGCATGGGTGCGCTCGTGCGGCAGGACGACCCGGTTCTCGTACGGCTCGGGTCGGAGCGAGGCCACGAGCCCGCGGCGCGTGCGGGGGACGCCGTCCGGGCCGACGTAGTCCTGCTCGAGCGCCCAGAACGAAGGGGCGTCTTCCCGTACCACCACGCCGTCGGACTGCCACTCGCTCCAGAGGCGCGCCGCGTCGTCAGCGTCCTCGGGCAGTGTGAGGTGGACGACGTTGAACGGGCTGCGCGCAATGAGCTCCTCGCGGCCGACCTCGTCGATCACGTCGTACGGCGGCGCGACGAGCGTATCGAGCGGGCCTGCGACATCCTCGTCGAAGCGAACGGCCCGGAACGGCTTCACCACGGCCATCGCAGGCGAGCGTACCATCCGTTTTTCGTCCCTAGAAGTTCCGGATCCCTCTCGCCATGCGGGTTCGTTCAACTATGCGGACGTATCCGCCGTGCAGGTCTCAAGACGCTGTGCCCGTGTGGCCTGGGTGTGGCCTGGAGATGTTGTCTAAGGTGACAAGCCTGGCCGAAACAGCCACGAGCCGCCGAGCCTCCTACCTGAGATCCTCGAGTCCGGGGCCGGAGGCGCAGCAAGCGCCGCAGCGTTCGGCTCGCCCCGAGTTCCATGTGGGCTTCCGCTCGCTCGGTAGGACGCGTCTAAAAACCACATTTGGCACGGCCGGCCCGGTTGACACCTAACCGGCTGAGTATGACAATTGACTAACCTAATTGACTAACCTACGAAGGAGGTCGAGATGCCTGCATCTGCGGCTATTCGACCTGTGGCGCGGCGCCCCCGAGTAATCGGGTGACCCGCTATGACCTCGGCGCGCTTCTCTCGAGGATCCGGGGTCGTCCGAATTCTGCTGCCTTGCGTCTCGTGCTCAACCGGCGACTTGCACGCGGGCCGCCCGTCGCCGACTCAGTAGACCCCTTGTCTCAGGAACTGCGGCAAGGAGGATTTCGCCAATGAGGCGGTTCGTTTTACTACTAAGCCTGCTGGTACTCGCGCCGTTCGCGTTCTCGGCGCCCGCGCTGGCGGCAAAGCCGGTTACGACGCTGACCTTCGATGAGCTGCCTTTCCAGCCGGTCGATGGGCTCAGCACCAGCGGTATCACCTTTGGATTCCAGATCGGCGGAGTCCCCTCGTCCGACGCCAACTACGGCGCGTTCGGCCCGGGGAGCATTACCTTCGTGCAGGATCCATCGCTTGAGGGCAATTCGGACGGCGTCCTGACCCTGACCTTCGATCAGCCGACCACGGCGCTCGAGTTCGGGCTGGCGCGGAGCTGCACTTGCACCTTGACCCCCGGCGTCTCGGTCGAGTTGTTCAAGCCCGGGGCTGCAGACCGCTCTCGCTCGGTCGTTACGCTGACGACGAGCCCTGTCGTCTCCTTCTCAGAAGTACTGTTCAGCTATTCCGGCCCGGCTATCCAGACGGCGGTCATCACGTTTCCGTCATCGGGGCTCGCTCCTCGTTTCGCTCTCGACAACCTGAAATTCCATCAGGGGAAGGGCTAAACCGCACAGGCTGCCGAAACTTCAACGAGAGCTACGCATCGGGGCCGCCTGCCCGAAACCGGGTCAAGTCCTACGCGGGCCCCTATCAGAATCCCCGGCGAGTGGAGGGTTGAATGAGGCTTAAGGCGATTGCAGCCGCGCTCAGAATCGTCGCCCTCACCGCGGCCGGCACGGTCGGAGCCGCGCAAACCGCGCTGCGTGTGATCGGCCGCAAGTCGGCGTCCGGGGACTTCGCCATCGCGCTCGCGAGCGGTCGGACGAACAAGCCGACCGCGCTCTACCTTCGCGCCTTGGGCGTCCCAATCAGGGCGTAGATGCGAACTGGACGCTGGTCTGTAGCAAAGGACTCGGCGCGGGCTCGAAGAGCGGCAGGTTTTCGGCCCGAACGCCGGTGACACGGCGGCTGAGGACGCCGATGGCGCGACTGAACTCCTGCATCGTGAGCGGAGGCGCGCAACTGCGGCGTTCCGGCCGCGTGACGGCTCTGCTCCTCAAGGCGCCAAACACGATCGGACTCGCGCGCCTTCCGCTTGTAAGACTGGTGGGGAGAGCAATCGAGGAGGTGCGCCGATGGCAGCCCCGCCGATCGACCCGGTCCGGCTTGAGGGCAGGCTCGAGCCCGGGCTGAGCCGCTGGCTGTGGCTCGTGAAGTGGTTGCTTGCGATCCCGCACCTGATCGTGCTCGCCTTCCTGTGGATCGCGTTCGTCGTGCTCAGCGTCGTCGCGTTCTTCGCGATCCTGTTCACCGCTCGCTATCCGAGGGGGATTTTCGAGTTCAACCTCGGCGTGCTGCGCTGGACGTGGCGCGTCGCCTTCTACTCGTACGGTGCGCTCGGCACCGACCGTTACCCGCCCTTCACGCTTGGCGCCGCGCCCGACTATCCCGCGACGCTCGATGTGGTCTACCCCGACGAGCTGTCGCGTGGGCTCGTACTCGTGAAATGGTGGCTGCTCGCTATCCCGCACTACCTCGTCGTGGGCGTGTTCCTCGGGGGAGGATGGTTCGCCTGGGGACCCGGTTGGGACCGTGGCGGGGACTGGGGGTGGCGCGGTGGCCCCGGCCTCATCGCCCTGCTGGTGCTCTTCGCGGCGGTGGCGCTGCTTTTTACGACGCGGTACCCGCAGGGGATCTTCGACTTCGTACTCGGCCTCGACCGGTGGGTCGCGAGGGTCGTCGCCTACGCCGGGCTGATGACCGACGCGTACCCACCGTTCCGTCTCGATCAGGGCGGCGAGGAGAAGGAGCCGGGAATTCGAGCGGCCGAGGAGCCGCCTGCCTCGCCCGCGAGCGAGGCCGTCGAGGCCGCGCCGCCCTCCGGGAGAGGCGCGGGGGGCGTGGCGCTGCTCGTCGTGGGCAGCATCGCGGCGCTGCTGGCGTTTGCCCTCCTTGTCGGTGGATGCGCCGCCATGGTCGTCGACCGTACCCAGCGCGACGACGACGGCTTCCTCATGTCGCCGACCGAGGACTTCTCGACGGCGACGTACGCGATCGCCTCCGAGAGCGCCGACGTCGACCTTGACGGGCCCGACTGGGCGACGACGGACCTCGTAGGGACAGTTCGCATCCGCGGCGAGAGCGACCGCCCCGTGTTCGTCGGCATCGCCCGCGAGGCGGACGTCGCCGAGTACCTCGACGGAGTCGAGCACGCCGTCGTCACGGAGATCGGCGAGGAGCCGGAGTATTCAGAGCGCCGGGGCGGCGCACCCGAGGGGCGGCCGGCAGACCAGGCGTTCTGGGCCGCCTCGGCGACGGGAGCCGGCGAACAGGCGCTCGAGTGGGAGCCCGAGGACGGCAATTGGAACGTCGTAGTCATGAACGCCGACGGCTCGCGGGGTGTGACCGCCGAGCTCAGCATCGGCGCCGAGCTCGATCCGCTGATCTGGATCGGAGTCGGAGTGCTGGTCGGCGGCGGGCTGCTTGCAGCCGCCGCGGCGCTCGGCATCACCGCCGGTATCCGCCGCGGTCGCTGAGCACTGCCATCAAGGGGACCGCGCCCAAAGGAGACGCCGGGGCAGCGGCTCCTCGCAGCGGGAGGCTTCAACGTCATCGCGGTGCTGACCCGCAGGGGTAGCCCTTCACCCATTGGCGCAAGGTTCGACCGGCTATCCGGCCTGTCCCCGCTCGGCGTCGAACCTCCAGGCCGTCATCAGGAACAGCACCCCGCCAAGCAGCCAGGTTGGTCCCCACAGCACCGCGTACCAGATCGCGTTTTCCATCGTGCCGCGGGCCGCGCGGATCGAACCCGTGACTACATCCGTGAGCCCGTATAGGGTCAGCAGCGCCCCGCCCGCCCAGCAGAGAAACAGCAGTACCTTGCGTACCGTCCGGGAGGGATAGCGGAACACAAGCCAAAATGGCACGATCGCGCCTGCCAGCTTGGCGACTCCGGTGGCGGCGAGAATCGCGACGAATCCTGTCTCCCGCTCATCGGCGCGTTCCTGTAGGGAGACTGCCAACTGATCCACCCCCAGAGTGCCGCCAGCTACCCAATACAGGCTGAGGACGCCGAAAGCCACGCACCAGGCGGCCGCGGCGAGGGCCCAGAATCGATATGTGGGTCGAGCGACCATAGAGAATGGATCACGAGCGTATGAGAACGCCATCGCCGCACTCGTTACCGCGCGCAGAGAGGATGACGCATGGCTTGAAGCGTGGCCTGAGTGGGGTCGTGCAGCCGGGGCGGGGAATCCAGGCGAAGACGATCTTCGACGAGAACGGCTCAACCAGGAGGTTGCGCCGTTCTCTCTGCCGGGAGTCTTTCCCCATCAGCGCAGCGAGTGGTCACACTTTAGGGCAGATGCAGGCGTGGGCACCCAACTCCGTCTAACGCTGGCGCGAGAGGAGCGAGGGAATGGCTAATTACGAGTTATCGACCCGCGTGCTAGTGCTGGACTGCCCTAAGTGCCGAACGCCCCTCGTGATGCTGCCGTGTCCGTTCTGCGGGCGGGCTGCGAACTGGGATAAGACCGAGCTCCCCGAGCTGCGGGCGACATTGCGGATCCCGAAGGCAAACGAGTCGCGAAGTTCACAATCATCGACGACGACGGGCAGTACAAGTGCCCTGAGTGCTTGGGAACCTCGTCCGTGCCCGGAGCGCATCCATAGGCAGATGCGCGAACCGGTGCCCGCCTACGTGAACCGCCTTCAATGCGTCGAGTGCGGCCGCGTCTCACCGGAAAACGAGCGCGGCTGGACGGGGCGGCTCACCGTCGACGACTAGATAGTGGTCTACTGGGGGACATCGTCCGGGGCTTGTTGCGGCTGCGCCTTCGGGTAACCGCTGCTCGTTAGCGGTCGTCTGCTCTTTTATGCACGAACGAGGTGGCGTACGCTCAGCCGAGTCGACGATGCGCGAACTCACCTCAGACAGTGCCCGGTTCGGCGAGCTAACCAGCGAGGAGGACCTCCGCAGTCGGCTCGAGGCGGTCTCGGACGTTCTCCGGGCCCTGAGCCGGTCGGCGATGAGGCTGCAGCCGATTCTCGACCAGATCGTCGAGGCGGCAGCGCGTTTAGGCCGCGCGGACTCGTGCCTCGTCTGGCTCGCCGACGGCGAGCTGCTGCGCTTGCGCGCGAACTACGGCAGCCCGCAGGAGGCAGATGAGTACCTGCGCTCGCACCCCCACACGGCAGAGCCCGGCAGTTGTACGGGCCGGGTCGCGCTGACCAAGAGGCCGGTGCACATCCCGGACGTCGACTCCGATCCCGGCTATACGTACGCCGGCACACGTCACTACCGAACCTTGCTCGGGCTCCCGATCCTCGTCGAGGATGACCTCGTGGGCGTCTTCGGGCTCTCCCGCCGCGATGTACGTCCGTTCACGAGCGACGAGATCGAGCTCATGGCCACGTTCGCCGACCAGAGCGCGATCGCGATCTCGACCGCCAGGCTGTTCGAGACGATCGAGAGACAGAAAGGCGAGCTGGCCCGCTTCGTCTCGCCGGAGGTCGCGAAGCTCGTTTCGAGCGACGAGGGGGCGCGGTTGCTCGCCGGCCACCGGGCGTACATCACGATCGTGTACTTCGATCTCCGCGGGTTCACGGCCTTTGTGGAGACGGCCGAGCCGGAGGAGCTGATCGAAGTGATCGGTAAGTACCACGCTGCTGCGGGCGGGCTCGTCCGAGCGCACGGCGGGATGCTCGAGCACTTTGCCGGGGACGGCCTGATGGTCTTCTTCAACGACCCGGTGCCCGTCGCCGACCACGAGGTGCAGGCGGCGAGACTGGCGATCGCGATGCGGGATTCTGTCGGCGAGCTTGCCGCCGGCTGGCGCAAACGCGGCTACGAGCTGGGACTCGGCGCCGGCATCGCAGTCGGACACGCCACGCTCGGCCGGATCGGATTCGAAGGACGGTACGATTACGGCGCTCTCGGGAGCGTGACGAACCTCGCCGCGCGGCTGAGTGACGCCGCGACGGCCGGACAGATACTGCTGAGCCAGCGTGCGTACGCGGCGCTCGAGGATCGGGTCGAGGCGACGCTCGTCGGCGAGCTCCCCGTCAAAGGGTTTGCCCGGTCGGTGCAGGCTTTCGAGCTCCTCCGCGTGCATTAGCTACCCGCGCGGGCCTCGCTGGCGACGGGCCGGAGGCGTCCGAGCCTCTTGCCGCACTCCTCACAGCGCAGCATGACCCGCCGCATAACGGGCAACGCCCGGAAGGGTCACGCCTACGGATCGGTGCGGCTTGTCGCTCGGCTCTTGGACGGGCACGCGGCCCCTTCAATCGCGCGTAGCTCAATTTCGGCGCCCTACGTCCCCCGTCCGTCACGACCCATCCTCTGCGTCTTCACACGGGACGCCGTCCGGGCAAAACGGGGCGGGCGTCGTTGTAGGGCCGGAGTGGCTGCCCCACTGGCCGGCCGATTTTCTTGGGCCAAGCTCTCGCTCGTACGCCCGGAGCCCGTCGGCGATGAGATCTAAGGCCACGGCTGGGTTACCTTCCTAACCGTGACGGCTAAGAGGACTATGAAAGCGATCGTCTACCACGAGTACGGCTCACCTGATGTCCTAGAACTCAAGGACATCGACAAGCCGCTAGTCAAAGACAACGAGGTTCTGGTACACGTTCACGCGGCTTCCGTCAACCGCCTCGACTGGCACCTAATAAGAGGCAGTCCGTACATCGCGCGCCTGCAAGCGGGGCTGCGCAAGCCGAAGGACAGTGTCCTTGGTGCCGACGTGGCAGGGCAGGTCGAAACGGTCGGCAAGCACGTCACGAAGTTCCAGCCAGGTGACGAGGTGTTCGGGTCCCTATTCGGGCATGGGTTTGGCGCTTTTGCTGAATACGTATCGGTCTCGGATGACCTCCTGGAGCTGAAGCCGGCCAACCGCTCGTTCGAACAGGCGGCGGCCGTACCCGTGGCCGCGCTGACGGCGCTGCAGGGTCTGCGCGATCACGGACGGATCGAGCGGGGGCACAAGGTCCTGATCATCGGCGCGTCGGGAGGCGTGGGGACGTTCGCCGTGCAGATCGCCAAGTCCTTCGGCGCCGAGGTTACCGGCGTGTGCAGCACGAGGAACGTGGACATGGTCCGATCGATCGGCGCAGACCACGTCATCGACTACACCCACGAGGACTTCACCCAGGGTGGGCAGCGCTACGATCTCATCTTCGAGTTGGCGGGTAGCCAATCGCCGTCGGATATCAGGCGCGTGCTCACCTCCAAGGGGACGCTCGTCCTCATCGGCCATGGGGAGTCGGAGGGTCGTTGGATCGGACCCTTTGGTCGCATGATCAGGGCGTTCGTCTTGTCACGGTTCGTAAGCCAGAGGATGGCCAGTTACACCGCGAAACCGAATTACTCTTCGGGACCGAACCAGGGGGATCTGGCAACTCTGAAGGAGCTCATCGAGGCGGGCAAGATCACGCCGGTCATCGACAAAACGTATTCCCTGAGCAAGACCCCTGAGGCGATCCGCTATCTCGGAGAGGGACACGCTCGAGGGAAAGTCGTCATCACCGCGTCCGGGGAGGGAGGGTGATGAGCGCACATGCGACCTTGGCGATCGCGGCGGTTCGAGTGCGTAGCCCCGAGGAATAGGACGCGCCCCCTTAGAGATCGAGCGTGACCCACGCGGGATCGTGATCGGTGCCGTAGCGAGTCAGCTTGGTCCGTCGGAGGATGAAGGCGCCGATCTGCCGTTTCGCGAGCTCAGGGCTGAGCTTCAGGTGGTTTACATAGACCTTGAACAGGCGCTTCGGGCGGCCGGGGGCGAGCACGTCGACCTCCAGCAGGTCGCGGCTGAAGATCGGAAGGCTGGTCGGCTCGCTCTTGTGACGCGCGTGCTGCCACGATGTCGCCTGCCCGAGCGGCAGCTTGGAGACAAGTGCGACATCGATCAGGCGTGGATCGTTGCACTCGATCAGCACGATGTGCCGGTAGGCGTTGTCCAGATAGTCGCGGATGAAGTTGCGCAGCGTCCCGACGTCCTCAACCCCGCGGAGCGCGAGCACATCGACCTCCATTTTCGAGGATGCGCTTGGCGGGACCCGCTGTGTGTCCTTCAGGTCCTTCCCTTCACGAGCTTTCCCTTGTAGGTGCGGTACTCGCGCAGGGCCGGCCCCGCTCGCGCGGATCGAGCGCCTCCGGCTCCACTTCAGGCATCGCCTCAGGAGCTCGAACGTGCTCGTGAACTCGATCGGCGGCTGTTCCGGCAGCGCCGTTACCTCCCCGCGAAAGTTGAAGCGCGCGAAAAGGTTGTTCAGGTTGAACGTGCCGACGGCGACCTGCACGTTGTTCTCCGACCGATTGAAGCAGGTACGACTCGCGCCTGCCGAACGGCCGAAGCCATCGGCACCCCGCCTCGGTTATGTCGCTGCGCTGCAGACGTCGCAGCAAGCTCAATCCGCGGCTTCACCACCGCCGCGACGCCGCGCTGGGCGCGCACGAACAGGTCGGCCTGACGGGCTGAGAGCTCCTTAGGCCAGTCGCGCGGGTAGTCGCCGACTCCGCCGCTCGCCGCCGAGAACGCGGAGCTCAATCGAGATCCTGCCCGCCTCGACCTCGATGAGGTTGTACGCAGGATGGGGAAGCCGCGGGTCCGCAGCGTTGACCGTGCCCGAGTGAACGAGGAGCATGCTGGCGACCGGCCACACAGGTAGAGCACGTGGCGATTTGCCCGAGAGGATGAGGTGGACCTCGCACTGGCGAAGCAAGGAGAGGACGCCTCGCTTCACCGAGATTCTGCCGCTTCAGCTGACCGCCGGCGACCGTGGCGCGGGCAGGACCGCGATGTCGTCGGCTCCTTCCACGACCGCCTCCTCGTCGACGTGCGCCTCAGCGTCAAGGATTGCGCGCGTCACGCGCGCTCCGGCGCCGACGTAGCTGTCGTGGAGGAGGATGGCGTCCCGAACCTCGGCGCCTTCCTCGATAACGACGCCGGGACCGATCACCGACCGCACGACGGTCCCGCGTACGTGCGCGCCAGCAGCGACCAGGCTTGCGTCGATCCTGGCAGACGCCTCGATCCGTGCCGGGGGACGCTGAAGGCCCGCGGTCAGAATCGGCCAGGCCGGATCGTCGAGCCTCAGCCGCGGCTCGGCCTCCAGGAGCTCCATGTGCGCCTGCCAGTAGCCCTCGATCGTGCCGACGTCGCGCCAGTAGCCGTCGAGCTGAAAAGCGCGAGCCGCACCCTCGTTCACCAGCTGCGGGAGGATCTCGTGCCCGAAGTCCCGGAGGCCCGAGGACTCTCCCTCCTCGGCGAGTTCGTCGAGGGTTCGCAGCAGCCTCCGTGCGTCGTAGGCGAAGACCTCCGTGGTGACCAGGCCGCCGGCCGGAGCGTCGGGCTTGTACTCGAACTCGCGGACCAGCCCCTCTCCGTCGACCTGGACGACTCCATAGCGCGAGGCCTCCTCCGTCGCGACGTTGGTGGTGACCATGGTCACAGCCGCGCCGGACTGGAGCTGGTCGGCGATCACGTCCGCGTAGTCGAGCTTGTA
>Ga0126313_10000089_pt1 | contig 36666 bp, 39 predicted proteins | sample Plot105A_FD_89954 | JGI IMG/M metagenome (GOLD analysis project Ga0126313, IMG submission 89954) | Serpentine soil microbial communities from UC McLaughlin Reserve, CA, USA - Plot105A | ecosystem: Environmental > Terrestrial > Soil > Grasslands | place: USA: UC McLaughlin Reserve, Lake County...
ACGACGCCGATGGCGTCGCGCGGCGCTACATCGGCGTCCTGCACGACGTCACCGCGCGCGTCACCTCCGCCGTCGAGCTCGAGGAGGCGGAGGCCCGCTACCGCACGCTGATCGAGACGATTCCGGCCGTCACCTACATCGCCGACTGGGACGAGCTCGGCTCCTTCCGCTACGTCTCTCCGCAAATCGAGGCGCTGCTCGGCCATCCGCCTGAGCACTGGCTCGGCGACACCGGCGAGTGGGAAGAGCACATCCACCCCGACGACGCCGATCGCGTGATCGCCGAGACGCGCTACGCCTTCCGTCAGCAGAAGGCGTTCGACTGCGAGTACCGCATGGTCGCCGCCGACGGCAGCGTCGTGTGGGTGTGGGAGCGCGACACCGTGATCCGCGACGAGGTCGGCGAGCCCTACCTGACGCAGGGGATCATCACCGACGTCACCGCCACGCGCATCGCGGAGGCGGCTTTGGCGGAGAGCGAGGAGCGCAACCGCGGCGTCGTGCACGCGCTCGAGGAGGGTCTGCTGATCTACGGCGCCGACGGGCGGGTCCTGTCGTGCAACGCCGCTGCCACGCGGATCCTCGGCCTCGCCGAGGAGGACCTCCTCTACCGCACGGCCGGCGAGTGGCCGCTGTCGATGGAGCAGGAGGACGGCACGCCGCTCGTGCGCGAGGCGATGCCGTCGCAGCGGGCGCTCGAGACCGGCCTGCCGCAGCGCGACGTCGTGCTGAAGATCGTGCGCCCGGACGGCGCCGAGGTGTGGGCGTCGGTCTCCAGTCACGCGCTCGTGCGCGAGGGCGAGTCGCGCCCGTACGGCGCGGTGACTGCCTTCAGCGACATCACCGAGCGCCGCCGCGCACAAGAGCAGATCGCCTTCCTCGCCTACCACGACTCGCTGACGAAGCTGCCGAACCGCGCGCTGCTCGACGAGCACCTGGCGCTGGGCCTCGCGCGCGCCCGTCGTGGCGACAACGCGGTCGCGCTGCTGTTCGTCGACCTCGACGACTTCAAGGCTGTCAACGACTCGCTCGGCCACGCCGCCGGTGATGAGCTGCTGCGGCGGATCGCGGTGCGCCTGCGCGGCGTCGTGCGCTCGACCGACCTGCTCGCCCGCCAGGGCGGCGACGAGTTCCTGATCCTGCTGACCGACCTGCAGACCGACCCGCGCGTCGCCGCCGAGGCGGTGGCGAAGCAGGTCGAGCAGGCGCTGCTGGAGCCGTTCCTGATCGCCGACGCCGAGTTTGAGATCGGCACCTCGATCGGCATCTCGATCTACCCGCACGACGCGAACGACGCCGACACGCTGCTGCGCCATGCCGACGCGGCGATGTACGAGGTCAAGCAGGCGGGGCGCGGGGGGATCGCCTCCTACGGCGGCGACTCGCGGCACACGCTGGCGCGGTTGTCCTTGACCTCGAAGCTGCGGCGCGCGCTGCAGCGCGACGACTTCGTCGTGCACTACCAGCCGCTGGTCGTACCGGCGACCGGGGACCTGGTTGCGTTTGAGGCGCTGGTGCGCTGGCAGGACGCCGAGCGCGGGATCGTCGGCCCGAACGAGTTCATCCCCCTGGCAGAAGACGCCGGCCTGATCGAGGCCATCGGCGGCTGGGTCCTGAACGCGGTGTGCGCTCAGCTGAGCGAATGGCGTTCGGCAGGGCTCGACGCGCACGTACACGTGAACGTCTCGCCGCGCCAGCTGCGCCGGCCGGACTTCCCGACGACGGTGCGCGAGGCACTCGGCGCCGAGGGCCTGCCGCCGTCCGCGCTGACGCTGGAGATCACCGAGTCGGCCGCGATGAACGACGCCGAGCGCGCGAACCCGGTCGTGCGCGCGCTGCACGAGCTGGGCGTGCGGCTCGCGATCGACGACTTCGGCTCGGGCCATTCGTCTTTGGCGCGCCTGCGCGACGTGCCCGTCGAGGTGCTGAAGATCGACCAGTCGTTCCTGCGCGGGATCCCCGACGACCCGCAGGCTTCCGCGATGACGAGAGCGATCATCGAGCTCGGCGCCGCACTGGGCATGCTGACCGTCGCCGAGGGCGTCTCGAGCGAAGCGCAGCGGTTGTTCCTGGTCGAGCATGGCTGTCCGCTCGCGCAGGGCTTCCACTTCGCCAAGCCGCTGATCGCCGAGGAGGCGACGGAGCGGCTGCGGGCGCTGGTGGCGGCGAGGGGGTAGGGCGACCGGCGCGGTCGCCCCACCTTCGCCGGCCGCTAACCGGGCAGCGGCTCGTGCGCGCGCGGACCGGGGTCGTACGCCTCGGCCGGCTCGAGGAACTCCCTGAGCTGCTCGCGCAACTCCGGCGTGTCCTCATGCCCGTGCACCGATGCCGCATGCTCAGCCGCCGCACGGACGACCTCGTCCTCCTCGCCGATGATCACGAGCGAGCAGTTCGAGTCGCTCGGCCAACGGCGGCAGTCCGCCATCTTGCGGGCCATGCTGCGCTCCTCTCGTAGGGAACGAACGCAGGTCGATCCTCTCGCCGCGGGCGGCACGCGTCAACTGCGGGGACGCGTCAAGCCGCGGTCACCATGACGGACGGCGCGTCGGCCGGGGCCGTTGCGTCCCCGTCCGCGCGATACGGGCCCGGCTTCGGCCGCGGCTTCCCACCGGGGAACGCAAGCCGCAGGATCGTGCGCTGCACCGTGCCGAGCTGCCTGCCGAAGCGGCCGGAGTTGTAGGGCAGCCCGTAGCGCTCGCAGATCTCCCGCACCGCCGGTGCGATCTCCGCGTAGCGCGTGCTCGGCATGTCCGGGAACAGGTGGTGCTCGACCTGGTAGCCGAGGTTGCCGCTGACGACGTGGAACAGCGGGCTGCCTTCGATGTTCGCGGCGCCGAGCAGCTGGCGCACGTACCACGCGCCTCTCGTCTCGCCCTCGACCTCGGTCTCGCTGAACGTGTAGGTCTGGTCGGGGAAGTGGCCGCAGAAGATGATCGCGTAGGCCCACACGTTGCGCACGACGTTCGCCGTGAAGTTCGCCTTCAGCGTGCTCTTGAATCCGCGCCGCCCGCTCAACGCCGGGAACGCGATGTAGTCCTTGACGATCTGGCTGCGCGCCTTGCCGGCCATTCCCTTGAGCTGGCGCCGCACCTCCCGCTTCGACTTTCTCCCCGTTCGGATCGCCTCGAAGTCGAGGTCGTGCAGCGCCACGCCCCACTCGAAGAACGCCGCCAGCACGAGGTTGTAGAACGGCTGCGCCAGGTAGACCGGATGCCATCTCTGGTGCGGGTCGATCCGCATGATCTCGTAGCCGAGGTCGCGGTCCTTGCCGCGGATGTTCGTGTACGTGTGGTGCACGTAGTTGTGCGAGTGCTTCCACGCCTCGGGCGTCGAGGCGGAGTCCCAGTCCCAGGTCGAGGAGTTGATCTGCGGATCGTTCATCCAGTCCCACTGGCCGTGCATCACGTTGTGGCCGATCTCCATGTTCTCGAGGATCTTCGCCAGCGACAGCAGCGTCGTCCCGGCCAGCCACGCCGGCCGGTAGCGGGAGGCGAACAGGATGATCCGCGAGAGCACCACCATCCGCCGGTGCATCTCGATCATGCTCACGATGTAGCGGCGGTCGCGATCGCCCAGCTCCGCCTTGACCTCGTCGTGGATCGCGTCGAGCTCGCGCCCGAGCTGGTCGAGCTGCTCTGGCGTCAGGCGGGTGAGGGGGCTCTCGATCAGGCTCGGCATCGCGTTCCTCTTCTCGGTCTCACAGCAAGATGTCGACCGCGCCCTCGGGCGCGTTGATGCAGGTGCGGACCATCTCGCCGCTCTGCCCGTGGACCTCACCCGTGCGCAGGTCACGGACGCGGCCGTGGCACAGCCGTCCGACGCAGGTGTGGCAGATCCCCATGCGGCAGCCGTACGGCAGTGTCGCGCCGGCGTCCTCGCCGGCCACGAGGATCGGCTGCGAGCCGTCGGAGGTCGCCGTGACTCCGCTTGTGCGGAAGTGGATCGTGCCGCCGTCGCCCTGCTCGCCCTCCTCGCCGCCGAGGTAGGGCTGGAAGTGCTCGACGTGCAGCTGGTCGCAGTTGCCCAGCTCCTGCTTCCAGTGCGCCGTGAACGCGCTCAGCATTTCGGCCGGGCCGGAGAGGAACGTCTCGCGCTCGCGCCAGTCGGGGCACAGCCGATCGAGGTCGGTTGGCGTGATGCGCCCGTGCGCGGCGGTGTGCTGCTCGTGCAGGCGGAAGCCGCCGTTGCGCCGGTCGATCGCGCGCAGCTCCTCGCCGAAGATCACGTCGCCGGGGGTGCGCGCCGAGTGCAAATGCACGACGTCGGCGAGGCGGCGCTCGTGATCGAGGCTGCGCAGCATGCTCATGATCGGCGTGATGCCGCTGCCGGCGCTGACGAACAGCAGCTTCGCGGGCAGCGGGTCGGGCAGCGTGAAGGCGCCCTCCACGCCGCCGAGCCGCACGATCGCGCCCGGCCGCGCCGCGCGGTTGAGATAGGGGGAGACCTTGCCGGCCTCGACGAGCTTGGGCGTGATGCTGATGCACCCGTCGTCGCGATCGGGGTCTGACGTGATCGAGTAGGCGCGCCAGTGGTGAATGCCGGCGACCGGCATGCCGACCCGCAGATACTGGCCCGGCCGGTGGCCCGGCCACTCCCACCCGGGCTTGATCGTCACAGTCACAGCGTTCCCGGCCTCCGGCTCGATCCGCTCGATTCGGCCGCGCAGCTCCTGCGTCGACCAGAGCGGGTTGATCAGCTCGAGGTAGTCGTCGGGCAGCAGCGGGGTGAAGAGGGAGCGCAGCGCCCGCAGCCCGCGGAGCCGCCACTCGGGAACCGCCGGGCGTGCTCCTCGCTCTGCCATTGGCCGAGCCTACCCCCGAGGGCGGCTGGCGAACGTCAGTGCTCAAGACGGCTCTCCGCTCGCGGAAGCGTGGCAGCGGCGGTCGAGGCCGCCCGCGGCGTCGGGATCGCCTGACCCGCTGACCGAGGATGTTTGCGGCCTGCCGGGCCGGGCAGCCACGGCTGCACCGACAAACTGGCTCGAGGGGGTCGATCAGATGAATCGCAAGGCAACGATCACCGTGAACCGGTCGCTCGACGAGGTGCAGCAGCTGTGGCGCAGCTCAGAGCACGGCGTCGGCGACGAGGCGACCGTGACGTTCGCGGCGGCACCCGGCGACCGGGGGACGGAGATCCACGTCGAGCTGCCCAGCCCAGGGCAGGGCGGCAAGCTCGGGGAGGTCGTGGGGACGGTCGTCGGCTCGGGGCCGCTCGCGAAGGCGAAGGACGAGCTGCGGCACTTCAAGCAGCTGGTCGAGACGGGCGAGATCGCCCGCTCGGACGGCGTGCCGGAGGGCGAGCAGGTTGGGCGCAAGGTCAAACAGCGCCCGGCGCAGCCGCTGGCCGAGCACAAGCTCGAGAAGGCAGGTGCGTGATGCGTGCGAACGTCTGGTCGGGCCGCAACACCGTGCAGGTCGAGCAGGTGCCGGATCCGCAGATCCTGAACGACCGCGACGCGATCGTGAAGATCACCTCCACCGCGATCTGCGGGTCGGACCTCCACCTGTACGACGGATACATCCCGACGATGAAGCGCGGCGACATCCTCGGCCACGAGTTCATGGGCGAGGTCGTCGAGACGGGCCGGGGCGTTGAGAGCCTGGCAGTGGGAGACCGCGTCGTGGTGCCGTTCCCGATCGCCTGCGGGAGCTGCTGGTCGTGCAGACACGAGCTCTATTCGCTGTGCGAGAACTCCAACCCGAACGCCGGCATGGCGGAGAAGGCGTTCGGCCACCCGACGGCGGGAATCTTCGGCTACTCGCACCTCACCGGCGGGTACGCCGGCGGGCAGGCCGAGTACGCGCGCGTGCCGTACGCCGACATCGGTCCGTTCAAGGTCGAGGACGACCTCAGCGACGAGCAGGTCCTGTTCCTGTCCGACATCTTCCCGACCGGGTTCTTCGGCGCGGACCTGTGCGACATCAGAGGCGGCGAGGTGATCGCGGTCTTCGGCGCCGGGCCCGTCGGGCAGTTCGCAATCGCGAGCGCCGTGATGCTCGGCGCCGAGCGCGTGATCGCGATCGACCAGTACGACTACCGGCTGCAGATGGCGCTCAAGAAGGCCGGCGCGACCGATGTCGTCAACTTTGCGGACGATCCCGACGTCGTCGAGCAGCTGAAGGAGCTGACCGGCGGCCGCGGACCCGACGCCGTAATCGACGCGGTCGGCATGGAGGCCGCGCACGGACACGGCGCGCTCCACGCCGTCGACCGCGTCAAGCAGGCGACGCGCATGGAGTCCGACCGCGGCCATGCGCTGCGCGACGCGATCCTCGCCTGCCGGCCGGGCGGCATCGTGTCGGTCATCGGCGTCTACGGCGGCCTGCTCGACAAGTTCCCCTCGGGCGCGTTCATGAACAAGGGCCTGCAACTCCGCACCGGCCAGTGCCACGTCCACAAGTACCTGCGCCCGCTCTACGAGCGCATCCGCGACGGACAGATCGATCCGAGCTTCGTCATCACCCACCGCCTCGAGCTCGGCGAGGCGCCCAACGGCTACGAGACCTTCAAGCACAAGCAGGACGAGTGCGTGAAGGTCGTGCTCAAGCCCTGAAAGGAGGCGAGATCGAGATGCCTTTTCCGCCACGACCGGTCGACGCGACGCTGCACGGCGTCGTCGACTACACCGCCGGAGCGGCGCTGATGACGTTCCTCCCGCGCCTGCTTGGCGTGCGCGGCACGCGCACGGCCCGGCAGATGCGCGCGGCGGGCGCGGTCCACGCCGGCTACAGCACGCTGACCGACTACCCGCTCGGGATCGTGAAGGCGATCCCCTACAAGGCCCACCTCGCGCTCGACCTCACCGGGGCGCTCGCGGTGGCGGCGCTGCCCTTCCTCACCGGCCAGTGGCGCGAGGGGCGCAAGCAGTGGATCCCGCACCTCGCGCTCGCCGCCTTCGAGCTCGGCTCGCTGGCGATGACCGACCCGACTGGGCGCGGCGACTACCACGGCGACGTGGAGGCCGTCCGCAGAGCCAACGCGGAGGACCCGCACCGAAAGATCCACGACGGCCCGCCGGCGGTCACGCGACCCGCGCCGGCAGCCGCCATTTGAGGGGGCAAACGACCGGCGGACCGCTCGACGCCCAGAGGTCGCGCAGCCTGCTTCGCACGAGAGCCCTCCATCGGACTCGAACCGATGACCCCTTCCTTACCATGGAAGTGCTCTACCAACTGAGCTAGGAGGGCAGCGGGCGTATTGTAGGCGCTCGCCGAGGGCGGTGTCTGACCTCCCGCTCGGCGCTGTCCGTTGCCTTTACCACCAAGGAGTTGGACTTCGATGAGCGCCACCACCCCCGTCACCGGCGTCGACTTCGTCAACGTCCCCACGACCGACCTGGACCGGGCGCGCGCGTTCTACGCTGACGTCCTCGGGCTGGAGGCCTCCGCGGTCTACCAGCGCGGCGACGCACCTGCGATGGGCGCCGAGTTCGAGACGGGCACGGTGACGATTGCGCTGATCGACTCCAAGGCGATCGGCCGCGAGTTCCAGGCCAACACGCTGCCGATCGCGTTCCGGGTCGACGACGTCGCCGCCGCGCGTGCCGAGCTGGAGCAGCGCGGCGTGACGTTCGGCGCCGACACGCTCGACACCGGCGTCTGCCACATGGCGTTCTTCACCGACCCCGACGGCAACGCGCTCATGCTGCACCAGCGCTACGCGCCGCGCGACTGAGGCATGGGCGTCCTCGAGAGCGCCTTCGGAGTCGTCTTCGACGGGATCTTCGACACCCTCCTCCCAGGCGGCCGCACCGACAAGAAGCTCGCCCGGCTGGCCGAGGAGGGGGAGCTGGTGCCGGCGACGATCTACGCGATCAAGGTCGTCGCCAACAGCGACACTGCCGACGATTGGTACTACGGGATCGACCTCGTCACGAGCGCCGGTCCGTTGCGCGCCTCCGTCAAGCAGCACCTGGTCCCGGATCCCTGGCGCGCGACGCTCGGCGGCCGCGTGCTGGCGCGGCATCTCGACGGCCGTGTCGCGATCGACTGGCCGGCGACGCTCGCTGAGGCCGGCGTCGACTCGCCGACCAGCCTGCTCGCCGGCAAGACGCTCAAGAAGCCGCTCGATCCCGGCGTTCAGGACGGCCACTTCAATGCCAAGCGCCTGCGGGAAGGGACGCGCTGCGAGGCCGAGGTGCTCGCGAGCGAGATGGTCGAGCTGTTCGGGATGCCGACGCACAGTCGCCACCTGGAGCTGCGCCTCGACGAGCCGGGCGGACCTCGCACGGTCGTGCTCAAGCGCGAGGCCGTGCCGGCCTACGTCGAGTCGCTCGCAGTCGTCGGCGCGCGCGTGCCGGTGGCGGTCGATCCGAAGAAGCCGGATCGGGTGACGGTGGACTGGCCGGCGTTCGCCGAGGCGAAGGCCCCCGCCGTGTCTCGCGCTCTCTGACCGTCCGCAGTCGCTACGAGCGCGACGCGGACGGATCGGTCCACGACGTGCGGTCCAGCACCGGACCGCCCGCGAGCTCGGCGGGCTGCGCGGTGACCCGGTCGGCGACGGCGTCACAGCGCGCGACCCACAGCTCGCCCGACGCGGCGCCTGCCGCGCAGCGTGCGAGCACGTCCCGCAGCGCGTCGCGCTCCCCCTCGGCCATCCACGTGTGCAGCACGAGCACCGCGTGCCCCGCCGACCGCGACGGCCTGGTCGACTGCCTCCAGCAGCGCCGTCCGCACCGCGTCGGGCCCGCCCGGCTCCTCCGACCACGGCGCGCCGACGTGGGCGCGCAGCGCCGCGAACTGCGGCAACACGTGGAAGACGTCGACCGCCGGCCACGCGAACGGCAGCACCGCGATCTCGCCGTCGAGTCCCGGTGCGCTGCCGGCGGGGGAGCAGTAGCGAACGCCGCGCGCTCTCAACAGCTCCGGCGTATCCGGCCCGATGAGCCCGCCGGGCGGGCGGAACCCGCCGACGGTCAATCCCAGCCTGCGCAGCGCCGCGAGGCCGCGATCAAGGTTCTCCGCCTCCTGCGCCGGCGTCAGCGCGGCCCAGTCCTCGTGGCACCACGCATGGAAGCCGACCTCGTGCCCTGCCGCGGCAATCGAGCGCAGCGCGTCGGGATAGATGTCCGCGTTCACGCCCTCGACGAAGAATGTCGCGCGCAGGTCCGCGGTCGCCAGCTCCTCCAGCACGACCGGCAGCGCCGACACGACCGACCAGTGATCGCCGCGCGGCTCGTCGGCCCCGCGCAGGCCGAGCTCGATCTCCGCCGCCTCACCGAGATTGTCGAACGTCAGCGACACCGCTGCGGCACGACCATCCGGCCAGGACCGACGGCTCACGACGCGCGCCGCGACGTCGGCTGCTCGCGCAGCAGCGCCGGGCTCCAGCGCGACGGCTCACGCCGCGCCTGCTCGCGCGCCCAGCTGAAGTGGTGGCGCGCCGAGGCCAGCAGCGCTGGCGCCGTTGCGACCCCCACCGCGACCCATTTGCGATCCGCACGCCGCGTCTCCAGCAGCGCGCTGCCGACGCCGCCCACCATCCACAGCCACAGGATCGTGTTGTAGGCGGGCAGCTTCGAGGGCGGCAGGCCCTCGGCCGCGTCGAGCCACGGCAGCACGCCGCCGCGCAGCGACCACGGCCACTCGACGAAGTGCACCGCCGAGCCCGCGATCGCGACCCCGGCCTGAAGCGCCAGCAACGGCTCGTCGCGCGGCGCTGGCCGTGCCGCGCGCCACATCCAGAACGGCAGCGCGACGAGCCACATCGCGGTCGTGCGCCGTCGTCCCAGGAACGGCTCGAACACGAGGCCGACGCCGGCCTGTCGCTCGAAGCCGTGATGCGCGGCCGTGCCGAGCGCCGCGAGCAGGCTGAAGGGCTTCGCCTTCACGGCAGGGACCTCGGCGATGCGTCCGGGTCGATCCGGTTCGTCAGCGTTCCGATCCGGTCGATCTCGAGCGACACCGTCTGTCCGGCTCTCAGCCACCGCTCCAGCTCCAGGCCGCAGCAGCCGGGCATCGTGCCGGTCGAGAAGACGTCGCCCGCGGCCAGCCGCTCACCGGCGGACGCGAAAGCCAGCATCGCGCCGACGTCGTGCTGGGCGCCGGCGGTCGTGCCCTCGCACCACAGCTCGCCGTCGACCCGCACGCGTCCGCTCATCCGCTGCCAGTCGGGCACCGCGTCGGCGGTGAGCACGTCGCAGCCGAGCGAGTTGGCGAACGTCTTGGCCTTCACGACCGGGCCGAAGATCGAACGACGGGCGTCATCGGCTTGCACGTCGCGCGCGCTCCAGTCATTCAGCACCATCCAGCCGCCGATTGCCGCGGCGGCCTCGGCGGGCGTCGCGTCGGCGAGCGGCCGCGCAAGCACGAACGCCAGCTCCAGCTCGAAGTCCAACGCTCTCGTATGGCTCGGCCACCACATCGCCTCGCCGTCGGCGAGCACCGCCGTGTGATTGGCGACGTACATCTCGGGCCGCTCGTAGAACGCCTTCTTCGGTCTCAGCGGCGGGAAGGTGCCGCGCGCGACGCGCTCGTACGTCTCCATCACCCGCGCCACGGGCTTGGGGAAGAAGTGCTTGACGAGCATCCGCGCCGACTGCACGGCGTGCGACTCGTAGAGCATGAACGCGCGCAGCGAGCGCGGCCGGAACGGCAGCGTCGCGGTAGTCGGATCGGCGGCTACGGCGCTGTCCCCGCGCGCAGCCGTCAAGGCAGCGGCTACCGCCTCGCGCGCAGCGTCCCCGCCGGCCAAGAACGCGAGCATGTCCCGGGTCTCGGCATCGAGCAGCCCATCGCCCGTCGACAGGTAGCCGTTCGCCGCCGGCAGCGAGATCCAGCGGTCTCCCTCCTCATCGCGGACGATCAGTCCGCCCGGCGTGGCGCGCAGCAGCATCGGCGGCCATCATCCCAGCGCGCCGCGCGTCGCTCGCCGGTCCGTACGAGAGCCGCCGGCGGAATGGCGCTACCCGCCGCCGCCGCGTTCGCCGCGTTCGCCGCGATGGGACGCGTACGGGCGCGCGGCGCCGCTCCCGTCGGGGAGACGGCGCCGCGGACCGTCGCTATCTCCGCCGGCTCTGCGTGACCTGCGTGGTGAGGTTCACGCTGGATGCGCCCGAGCCGATTCTCGTCGCGCGGACCTTGAACTGGAGCTTCCCGGTCGTGAGGTTGGCGACCTTCACGACGAGGAACGTGGCGCCGTTGCGCGTCGTCAGTCTCAGGTGACGCTTGCGCGAGACCACCGCGACGACTCTGCCTCTCTTCACGACGCGCACCTGCCCGACCGTGAAGCTGTCAAGCGGGCTCGACCACGACAGCGTGAGCTGCGCCGTCTTCGCTCTGCTCGCGAGCGGCACGGCGTGGGCTCTGCTCTGACCGGCCTTCACGAACGCGTCTCTGAACGCCTTCGGCGGCGACTGGCACGTGAGCGTCGTGCCGATCTCGTTCATGACGGCTTGCAGGTTGCTGGCGTCGGTTTGCAGGAACGCTCTGCCGCCCGTGTCGCTCGCGATCAGTCTGAGGCGCTCGCCGTCGGTGCCGAAGGCCGCGCCGCTGAAGCCGATCACGTACGTCGGCGGGCCGCCCTGGTGGCCGTTGGCGTAGTCGCCGACGTTGTGACCGCCGTCGGTCAGGAAGATGCGCGCCTTCGCGTTCGGGTTGTCCGTCTTTGCGCGCTCGAACGCGGCGTTGTAGTCGGTGATGCCGTTGTCGGCTCTGACTCTGTCCGTCAGGGCCGTCTTCATCGCAGCTGCGTTCGGCCCGATCAGCCCCGGCGCGAAGACCGTGTCGGCAGCCGGCGGCTCGCCGGGGAAGCCGATCTGACCGCCGAACTCGACGGCGCCGAGCGTGATCTTCTCGTTGCCCGGCGTGTCGATCAGGAGTTGGAGGGCCGAGATGCGCAGCGTGTCGGCGTCGGAGAAGCTCATCGAGCCGGAGTCGTCGATGATCGCCTCGATGTTCGACACCGGCGTGCAGCTCGCGGCGGCGAGTGCCGTCGGCTCTGCGGGAGCGCCCGGTGCGAGCGCGAGCGCGGACACGAGCGCGACGACGCCCCCGGTGCCCGCAAGGGCGGCGATGCGGCGTGACTTCATGCGGAGCGGTTCCTCTCGGTCGTGGATCAAACGCACCCAAGCACGCGCCCCGGTCGGGGTCAACGAATGTCGGCAGGCGTCGTACCGTCGAGCGCTCCGATCGTTTGTGGGAATATCGCCGCGGGGGTTGGATACATGGCACGTGGGGGAACAGGAAACGGTCGAGCGCTGCGGCTCGCGGTCGCACCGCAGAGGACCGCGAACGGCCACTACCGGGCGATACTGCCGCTGCAGGAGCTCGCGCGCCGCGGGCACAGGATCCTGTGGCCGACGGACCCGTCGTATCTCCCGATGCTCGAAGGCTCCATGCGGCTGGGGTCGGCATGGGACGCACTGCACGTGCAGCAGATACACGACGACGAGACCCTCGCGATGATGCGACGCGTGCGAGACGAAGGGGTCGCGCTCGTGTGGGACACCGACGACGACATCGGAGCGGTGACGCGCGGCAGCCAGGCGTGGAATCGGCTCGGCGGCCGGCGCGGCGTCAGGAGGCACTTCGAGCGCTCGCTGACGGCGGCCCGCACCGCGCATGTCGTCACGACGACGAACGAGCACCTCGCTGGCGTGTTTCGCGGCTACGGCTGCGAGCACGTGGTGGCGGTCGAGAACTATCTCGCGCCCGCCGACCTCGCGCTTCCTCGCAGACGCCACCAGGGGGTTGTGATCGGCATGGTCTGCGCCGGCGAGCACGAACCGGACATCAAGCGGCTGAGGCTCGCCGCGATGCTTGAACGGCTGCTCGAGCGTCACGACGGTGTGCGCGTGGTCGCGGTCGGCGTGGATCTGAGGCTGAGGAGCGAGCACCGCTACGAGTACGTGTGGGGGTGCGAGATCGAAGAGCTGCTGCCGATCGAGTCCGAGTTCGACATCGGGCTTGCGCCGCTGTGCGACACCGCCTTCAACCGCGCGCGCTCGAACGTGAAGCTGAAGGAGTACGCGGCCGCCGGCGCGATGTGGCTGGCGTCGCCGATCGGGCCGTACGTCGGGATGGGGGAGGAGCAGGGCGGGATGCTCGTCGAGGACGGCGCGTGGCTGTCCACGCTGGAAGCGCTGCTCGAGGACACCGACCGGCGGCGCGCGCTGACGGAGCGTGCGCGCGCCTGGGCGGCGGGGCAGACGATCAGAGCCGGCGGCGCGCGCTGGCAGGCGGTCTTTCGCGACGCGGTCGAGCGAGCGCGCGGCGGCGCCTGAGCGAGCGCCTCCGGTCCGCGCCGCCGCTCACCAGGCGTCGACCATCGTGCGCCGCCGTCCGCTGACGGTTTCCGGCGGCGGGACCGGGGTGGCGGCGAGCGTCTGCACAAGCCGCGTGCGCGTGTCCGCCGGGTCGATCACGTCGTCGAGCTCGAAGTAGGTGGCGGCGTTGAGCGCAGTGCTCTGCGCGCGCACGGCGGCGACGAGCTCCCTCACGCGCTGCTCGCGCGCGTCGTCGTCCTCGATCGCCGCGAGCTCGCCGCGCAGCGCGAGTCGCACCGCACCCTCGACGCCCATCGCACCCAGCTCCCCGCTCGGCCACGCGAGCGTGATCGCGGGCGCGTGCAGCGAGCCGCCCGCCATCGCCTGCGCGCCGAGGCCGAACGCGCGCCGCACGATCAGGCACAGGAACGGGACCGTGAGGGTCGCGGCGGTGACGAACATGCGCGACGTGTGTCGGACGGTGGCGGTCTGCTCCGACTCGGGGCCGACCATGAAGCCGGGCGTGTCGACGAGCGAGAGCAGCGGCAGGCCGAACGCGTCGCACAGCTGCATGAAGCGCGCGGCCTTGTCGGAGCCGTCGGCATCGAGCGCGCCGGACAGGTGTCTCGGATCGTTCGCGATCACGCCGACTGGCCGGCCCTCGATCCGAGCGAGCGCGGTGATGACGGTCCGGCCGAAGGCGGGGCGCAGCTCCAGCACGGAGTCGGTGTCGGCGAGCGTGTGCAGCAGCCTGCGGGCGTCGTGAACCCGCTTCGGGTCGGCCGGGACGGCGGTGCGCAGGAGCGCCTGGTCCGCACAGGTCCACTCGGCGAGCGCTCCTTGGAAGTAGGAGAGGAAGCGGCGGGCGACCGACACCGCATCCGCCTCATCCGCCGCGACTACGTCGATCACGCCGTTGGGCTCCTGCACCGCGACCGGCCCGACCTCCTCGGGCTTGAAGGAGCCGAGCCCGCCGCCTTCGATCATCGCCGGGCCTCCCATCCCGATGCTCGCCTCCGGCGTCGCGATCACGACGTCGCAGCAGCCGAGCAGCGCGGCGTTGCCGGCGAAGCAGCGGCCGGAGACGATCCCCACGCGCGGCACGAGGCCACTCAGCCGCGCGAACGTGTGGAAGCTCGGCACGACGAGGTGGAACAACTCGGACGAGTCGGTGTCGCCGGGGCGCCCGCCGCCGCCCTCCGCGAACAGCACGACCGGCAGCCGGTGGCGCTCGGCCAGCTCCAGCAGGCGGTCGGTCTTGCGGTGGTTGCGGATCCCCTGCGTGCCGGCGAGGACGGTGTAGTCGTAGGCCAGGACCGCGGTCCGCGTCGCCTCCTCACCGTGCAGCGCCGCATTGACGGTGCCGATCCCCGTCACGATCCCGTCACCCGGCGTCTTCTCGATCAGCTCCTGCTCGGAGCGGCGCGCCCGCTGCGCCGCGAGCGTGAGCGCGCCGTACTCGGAGAAGGAGCCGTCGTCGCACAGGTCCGCGACGTTCTCGCGCGCAGTGCGCAGGCCGGTGACGTGGCGCTTCGCGACGGCGGCCGGGCGAGCCGCGTCGTCGGCCGCGAGGTGCCGGCGCTCCAAGACCTCGGCGAGGTCAGGCCGCAGCTCGTCGCCCTCTCCGTCCGCAGGTCCGGCCGCCTCGGCGTCATCGGCCGCCGCACCCGCACCGCCCACCGAGATGGCCGCGTCCGCCAGACCCGCATCGCCGCCCGGCGCCGCCGCCTCGACCCGGAACAGCGCCTGCCCCTCTGCCACCTGCTCCCCGACCACGACCGCCAGCTCCCGCACCACCCCCGCGTCCGGCGCCACCACCTCGTGGTGCATCTTCATCGCCTCGACCACGAGCACCGCCGCTCCCGCCCGCACGCCGGCGCCCTCACCCACGAGCACCTCGGCGACCACGCCCGTCAGCGGCGACTCGATCAGCACGCGGCGAATCTAGTCGGAGCACGCATCCCCGCGCGCCGCCTCGTCCGTGCGCGTCCAACGCGCACTGCGCCCGCGCCCGACCGCGAAACGGCCCTCCAGCTTCAGTCTGTCGAGCGCGTTGCGGATCGTCGCCTGGCTGATGTCGGGCAGCGCGTCGACGATCTGCGACATCCGGAAGCTGCGCGGCGCCTGCGTGAGGATGTAGTTGCGCGCCTGCTCCTCCTTGCTCGCGCCGACGAGCTCCGTTCCGGCAGCCACCCGCGCCTCGAAGTCGCCGTACGCGTCCGAGAGGACACGCAGCAGGTAGCCGATCCACGGCCAAACGTCGTGGCCGCGCTCGTGCCAGCTCGCCTGGCTGGCGCGCAGCGCGGCGTAGTAGCTGTGCTTCGTCTCGAAGATGCGCTGCTCGATCGACACGTAGCGCGTGACGCCGAAGCCGTGGCGCAGCAGCTCGCCCGCCGTCAGCAAGCGCGCAACGCGCCCGTTGCCGTCCTGGAATGGATGAATGGCGAGGAAGTCGAGGATCAACGTCGCAAGCAGCAGGACAGGGGGGAGTCGGGCATCGGCCAACGCCTGCTCGTACCGCTCGACCAGCTCGACCAGCTGGCGCTCGGTCTCCGGGCCCGCCGGCACGGGCTCAAAGACGACGGTCACGCGGCCGTCTGGGGAAAGGTCGCCGATCACGTTGTCGGACATCTTGAGCTTGCCGGCGAGCGGGTCGCCCGTGTGACGCATCAGCAGCCGGTGGAGGTGCAGCATGAGCGGAACGGTCAGCGGCTCCGGCTGCTTGTGCAGCAGCTCGTCGGTCGCGTCGCGGTAGCCCGCGAACTCGGCCTCGCTGCGATCGCGATACACGCCGTCGGCGGTCGGCTCGCGCAGCAGCTTCAAGGCGCGGTCGTCGCCGACGACGACGTTCTCGATCGCGCTCGACGCGGTGATCGAGTCGAAGCGCGTACGGGCGGCGAGGCGTTCGAGCACGTGCGGGGCCTGGACGCGAAACAGTGCTTCTCGACCGCGCCCGTACTCGACGCTGGCGAGCAGCGTCACGAGTTCGGCGGGCAGGCCGACCAGCGTGTGGTCAATGTCAAGAAACGAGCGCAAATCTACTAAGGAATCCGATTCTTAGCAGATTTACGCCCTCCCTTCGCGAATTCCTCTTACGCCACCCGCGCTGCCGCAAGCGCCGCCAGTGTCGCCCGATGCCGTCGCGCACCACCGAGCAGTGCGGCGTCGAGCTGGGCGCGCTTGTACAGCCAGTGGACGTCGGCCTCCCACGTGAAGCCGATCCCGCCGTGGGCCTGGATCGCACTCGCGGTGACGGAGCGGCCGCCGTCGGCTGCGGCCGCGGCCGCCAAGGCCGCCGCCTCGGACAGCCGCTCGGGTGCGGCGTCCGCGGCCCACGCCGCATAGAGCGCCGTAGATCGCGCTGACTCCGTGTCGAGCAGCATCTGCGCGCAGCGGTTCTGCACGGCCTGGAAGGACCCGACCGGCACGCCGAACTGTCTGCGCTCCTTCACGTACGCGAGCGTCATCTCCAACGCCCGCCGTGCGATGCCGACGACCTCGGCGGCGATCGCCGCGCGCACCCGATCGCCGGCCGCAACGGCCGTGGCGCCGCCGTTACCGAGCGGCTCGGCATCCCCGCCGCTGACCGTTGCGTAGCGCCGCGTCGGGTCGATCGTCTCCAGCGGCGCGACGTCGGTGTCGTTCGGCGTGGCCAACACCGCCTCGCCGGACGGCCGGTCGAGCAGCACGAGCACCTGTGCTCCGATGCCGTCGGCGCACAGCGCGCGCGTCCCGATCCCGGCGGTCGCTTCGCCGGACGCCAAAGCCGGCAGCCAGCGGGCGCGCTGCGCGTCGGACCCCGCCGCCTGGATCGCGGCGGCCGCCGCCGCTGTCGACAGGAACGGCGTCGCCGCGCAGGCGTACCCGAGCTCCTCCAGCAGCACCTCCAGCTCAACCGCGCCGAGCCCCTGGCCGCCGTGCTCCTCGGCCACCGCGATTCCGGGCCAGCCGAGCCCTGCGAGCTCGTCCCACAACGCCTGGTCGTACTGCGCGCCGGCCTCGGCCGCCTCACGCACGCGCACCCACGAGGAGCGGGCGGCGAGCAACTCACGTGCGACGCGCTTGATCTCCTTCTGGTCCTCGGTGAGATCGAAGTGCATCAGTCCTCACCGCCCCGCCCGCGGCAAGCCGAGCACGCGCTCGGCGACAATGTTCTTCAGCACCTCGGTCGTGCCGCCCTCGATCGAGTTCCCGCGCGCACGCAGCAGCTCGAACGCCCACGGCGCGCCGGCGGTCAAGGCGTCCGGTCCGAGGATGTCGGCCGCCAGCTGCGTGAGCTGCTGGTTCGTGTCCGACCACATCCATTTCGTCAGCGAGCCCTCCGGACCGGGCTGGCCGTACGTCTCGATCGCAGTCAGGCCGCGGTAGGCGGTGAGTCTCAGCACCTCGCAGCGCAGGTGCAGGTCGCCGAGTCTGTCGGCGACGACCGGGTCCTCCAGCAGTCCGCGTTCAGCCGCCTCGCCGATCAGCTGATCGAGCAGCTGCCGCATCCGCACCTGCAGGAAGAAGGCGAGTCCGGAGCGCTCGTTCATCAACGTCGTCAACGCGACCTTCCAGCCGTTGCCGACGCCGCCCAGCACGTTCGCGTCCGGCACGCGCGCGCCGTCGAGGAACAGCTCGTTGAACTCCGACTCGCCGGTGATCTGCTTCAGCGGCACGATCTCGACGCCGTCCTGCTCCATGTCCATCAGGAAGTAGGTGAGGCCCTGATGCTTCTTCGGCACGTCGGTGTCGGTGCGCGCGACGAGCATGCACCACTTCGCGTACTGCGCCATCGAGGTCCACACCTTCTGGCCGGTGATGACCCACTCGTCGCCGTCCTTCACGGCGCGCGTCTTCAGCGCGGCGAGGTCGGAGCCGGCGTCGGGCTCGCTGAAGCCCTGACACCAGACCTCCTCCGCGGTGAGGATCGGGACGAGGTAGCGCTCCTGCTGCTCCGGCGTGCCCCACGTCATGATCGTCGGGCCGGCGAGCAGCAGGCCGAGGACGTTCGCGGGCAGCGGCGCGCCGGCTGCCGCAAGCTCCTCGTAGAAGATCGCCGACTGCGTCAGCGTCGCCCCGCGGCCGCCATGCTCGGCCGGCCAGTGGACCGCGGCCCAACCGCCGTCGGCGAGCCGGCGCTGCCAGTCGCGGCGCCAGGCGTAGTGGGCGTCCTCGTCGCCGTGCGGGGCGGTGCCAACGGGATTCGCCGCCAGCCACGCGCGCAGCTCGTCGCGGAAGGCAACCTCGTCGGCGTTGAACGTCAGATCCATGTGCGCGGTCCTACCCCGCCCGCACGTCCAGCACGACCTTGCCGGTCGCCTGGCGCCCATCGATGCAGTTGAGCGCCCCTGCGGCGTTCTCCCAGTCGAAGTGCGCGCCGACGAGCGGTCTCACATAGCCGCGCTCGATCAGACGGTCGACCGCTGCGCCGACCTGGCGGTTGAAGTCCGGCTTCTGCAGTCCATAGGCACCCCAGCCGGCGCCGATCACCTCGGTGTTGTTCAGCAGCAGCCGGTTCACTCTCACCTCGGGGATCGCGCCGCCGGTGAAGCCGACGACGACGAGACGGCCGAGCTCGCGCAGCGACCGCAGGCTGTCGGTGAAGCGGTCGCCCCCGACCGGGTCGAGCACGACGTCGGCGCCGCCGAGCGCCTTCACCTCGTCCTTCCAGGGGCCGTCGGATCGCACGACCTCGTCGGCGCCCGCCTCGCGCGCGACACGCTCCTTCGCCTCGGTCGAGACGACCGCGATCGTGCGCGCACCGAGGCCGCGCGCAACCTGCAGGGCGGCGGTGCCGACGCCGCCGGCAGCGCCGTGCACGAGGACGGTCTCGCCGTCGGCGAGGCGCCCGCGGATTCTCAGCGCGAAGTACGCGGTGTGGTAATTGAGGACCAGGCTGGCGCCCTGCGCGAAGTCGAACGAGTCCGGCAGCTTGGTGGTGAAGAAGGCAGGCGCGACGGCCGTCTCGGCGAATGCGCCGAGCGCGGTGAAGGCGGCGACGCGATCACCCGGCGCGAGGCGGGAGTCGGCAGGCGCACTGCGCACCACACCGCCAACCTCGCTGCCCGGGATGAACGGCAGCGGCGGTCTGAACTGGTACTCGCCCCGGGTCTGCAGGACCTCGGGAAACGACACGCCCGCGGCGTGTACCTCGACGACGACGGCCTCCTCGCCCGGCGGCGAGAGGGGATGGCTCGGCTCCGGCTCGGGCAGGTCCACGTAGCGCAGCGCACTGTCGGGCCCACTCAGCTCGGCGATCTGGATGGCACGCATGAAGCGCAACCTATTGGGTCTGCGATCTGCTCGTAGCAGATGTACGAAACCGGCCGATGGCGCCCGTACGCTCTCGTGCGATGCCACTGGCGAGAGTCTCCTTTGAGGACCAGGACTTCGCGCTTTTCGAGCGCTACCCGCGCAAGGTTCCGTTCAAAGAGCCGTACGTCCCGGATGTCGACAAGGCGCGTTTCAGAGATCTGCGCGAGCGGCTCAGGCTGCTCGTCACGTCGGTCGCCGAAGAGGCGGCCGTTGGCGTCCCCCTAAGGTCCCACGCCAGCAGCTACAGCCAGAACGGCCGCTCCCAGACCGACCTGTGGGCGTGCGTCTATCCGGCAGCCGTACCGAACAAGTCCTACGGCCTGCAGGTGGCGATAATCATCTCTGCGACAGGCGCCGAGCTGTGCCTGTGCCTTGGTGCGGGCACGTCGCAGCTGCGGAACGCAGATGCCCGCGCGGCGGCGGAGCGGTCGCTCGTGCTGACGAAGGAGCGACTGCGCAACACGCCTCCAAGCGTTCGGCGGCGGCTTACTGCAGGGCTGCGAGGCAGAGGCTGGCAGATGCGCCGACGCTGGCGCGAGGAGCACGGCCCGGGGGACTTCGCGACGCTCGATGACTGGCTCGCCTTCGCAGCAGCGCCCGACGGCGACGGAGCGAGCATCTCGCGAAACTTCGACCGCGTCGAGCTGGGCGCTTACGGGACACGCCTCGGGCCGATGCTGCTCGACCTCGCGAACGCCTCCGCGCCGCTGCTGGAGCATGTCTACGGCGACGTCCGCGTCGCTCGCAGACCTGTCAGATTGCAGACGGCGGCGATCCGCGTCCCGCGCCCCACGCGCGCGAGAGCCCTCGCGGCGCTTAGCAGAGACGTCCACCTCGACATCCGCTTCCTGCGCGAGATCGCCAAGACGCTCGAGGACCGTCGGCAGGTGATCTTCTACGGCCCGCCAGGGACGGGGAAGACCTACGTCGCTCGCAGGCTGATCGAGCAGATCGCACCGGACGAGGACTGCTGGGACATCGTGCAGTTCCACCCCAGCTACACCTACGAGGACTTCGTGCTTGGCTTCCGGCCGGCGCTCGACAGCGGCGGCGGGCTGGCCTACGAGCTGCGTGAGGGCCCATTGCTGCGGCTCGCGCGGCACGCCGCCGCGCACCCGGGCAAGCAGCACGTGCTGCTCGTCGACGAGATCAACCGCGGGAACCTGCCGCGCATCTTTGGCGAGCTGCTGTTCCTGCTCGAGTATCGCGACGTGTGGGTCTCGCTGATGCACGCCCCGGAGCCGACGCACGACCCGGAGGCGATTATCGACGAGCGCGGCCGCTTCAAGCTGCCCGACAACCTCTGGCTCGTTGGCACGATGAACACGGCTGACCGCTCGATCGGCTTGATCGATGCAGCCCTGCGCCGCCGCTTTCACTTCATCCCGTTCTTCCCTGGCGAGGGCGCGCTGGACGGCATGCTGAGCCGGTGGCTCGAAGCGACGCACCAGCCGCGGGCTGTGCAGCCGCTGGCTGACTGGGTGGACGTGCTCAATGCGCAGCTGCGGCGTGACGTCGGGCGCCACCTGCAGATCGGCCACAGCTACTTCATGCGTAGACGGCTCACGCTCGCGGACGTCGAGCGGATTTGGCGGGCGGACATCCTGCCGTTCCTCGAGGACCAGCTGTTCGGGCGCGACGACAAGCTGCAGCACTACGAGCTGGGGCGCATCCGGCGCGCCGCCGGAGCCGTGCGCGCGGACGATGCGGACGATCAGCCTCGTTGAGCATGCCCCGCGGGCGCTGCAGCTGAGCCCGGACGAGGTACGCGATCTGCACACGCTGCCCACTGCGCTGCTCAAGGTCGCGGCAGCCGGCGAGGGCGTGTGGCTCCTGACGCCCAAGAGCCGCGTCGGGACCGTCGTCCTGCCGTCGCTGCGACTGCTGATCCGGCCCAAGGCTGGCATGCGCAGCACGCTCTACCTGCTTGCCTCCGATCTCGGGATCGACTGGAGCGACGAGCGCTTCCCCTACGACACCGACGACCTTGTGCTCGCCGTCGCGTGGTGGTTGGACCGCGAGACCGAGCGCGCTGCGCGCTGCGGCCTCGCGCGCGACTACGTGGACCGCCGCGAGATGCTGACGACGCTTCGCGGTCGCGTCGCATTCGAGCGACAGGTGGCGGCCCGGCCGGGGCGGCCGATCCCCGTCGAGTGCGCGTTTCAGGAGTACAGCGAGGACACGCCGCTCAACCAGCTGGTGAAGGCTGCGCACGAGACGCTGCTGCCCTTGCCAGGGCTCGAGTCGCAGCTCGCCATGCGTCTGCGTCATCGCGCACGCCGCACCTTTGGCGGCGTGCGCAGCATCGAGCATCTGCGCGAGGTGCCCACGGAGCTTCTGTTTCTCGGCATGCACCGCGAGTGGGAGGCGGTCGCGCGCATCGCGTGGCTGATCCTCCGGCTGCTGGGGATCCGCGACTGGTCGGGGACGATTGAGGCGGCCGCATTCACTGTCGACATGAACCAGCTGTTCGAGCGGTACGTCGCGAATGTGACGCGCGAGCGCGCCGCTGCCGCGAGGTGTGAGCTGGAGGCCGGCCGCGAGCGCACGCTCACAGTCGCCGGCCAGCGGGCTGACGGGGTGGCGGTGCCGGAGGTCACGATCAAGCCGGACCTCGTCGTGCTCCGCGACGGCGTGCCGGTCGCGGTCGGCGACGTGAAGTACAAGCTGCCGGCTGGCGGCGCGGGCTGGAAGTCGCGCGACGCATATCAGTTGATCGCTTACTGCGTGCGGCTTGGGCTCGCACGCGGGCTGCTTGTGCTCTGCGCGGCTTGCCCGCTGGGCGTCACGCGGATCGTCGGTGCGCGGCTGGAGCTGGCGACGATAGGCATCGATCTGCGCGGGTCTCCGGCAGAGATCCTCGCGTCCGCCCATGTGGCTGCAGATGCGCTGCTCGGACAGGCCGGCGCGCTCGCCGCAACGGCATGAGCTCGCTCAGCCCGCGGTCGCCCCGCGAATAACGGTCAGCAGCGCATCGGCGGTGCCCTCAGCGGCGTGCTCGCCCGTGCCCAACCGCCGCACCCCCAACCCACACAACAGCGCGACGACAGTTCGCGCATGACGCTCGGGCTCGGGCACGCCGAGCGCCACCAGCGCGGCGGCGGCGAAGCGCTCGTAGGCCTCGAAGCAGCGACGCGAGGCGTCGTGCAACTCCGGGTCGCGCGACGCGTGCAGGTGCAGCTCGAGCTCGGCAATCTCCTCGGGCCGGCCCGTGTTGCGCGCGGCGACCTGCTCGACGACGACGGCCGCCTGCTCGGCGCTGGGCCCGTCGCCGGCGTCCGTGCCCGCGCGCAGCGCTGCCGCGAGCGCCTCGAGTCGCGCGACCTCCTCCTCGGCATACAGCAGCAGGCTCTCGCGCAGAAGATCCGTCTGGCTGGGGAAGTGGTAGGTCAGGGAGCCGAGCGCGACACCTGCCTCGGCGGCGACGCGACGGTTGCTGACGGCCCCGATCCCGCCGGCGGCGATCGTGCGCAGCGTCGCGTGGAGGATCCGCGCTCGTGTGTCGCCTGCGGGAGGCGTCGGTGTCAGAGCGCGGGAGATGTGGCGCAGTCTAACTGCCGGTTCCGTATCGTTCGTTCGAACGACCGAATCGGTCGGAAGGGGGCGCCGCCGGCCGGGCGGCGCCCCCTCTCACCGGAGCTGGGAGCCGCCACCGCGATGGACACCACGGACGACCTCGCCTTCACCGGCTTGCGAGCGCAAGCCGCGCTCGTCGCGTCCGGCACCACGTCCGCACGCGAGCTGGTCGACGCGGCACTCGCGCGCATCGACGAGGCCCAGATCGACCTGAACGCCTTCCGCTGCACCCGCGCCGACGCCGCCCGCGCCGAGGCCGACGAGGCCGACCGCCGCCACGCCCAGGGCGACACGCTCCCGCTGCTCGGCGTCCCCGTCGCGATCAAGGACGACATGGACCTCGCCGGCGAGTCGACGAACTTCGGTTGCCCAGGCACCTTCCACCCGCGCCACGGCGACGGCGAGGTCGCCCGCAAGCTGCGCGCCGGCGGCGCGATCATCGTCGGCAAGACGAACACGCCCGAGGTCGGTCAGTGGCCGTTCACCGAGGGTCCGGCCTTCGGCGCGACTCGCAACCCGTGGTCGCTGAACCACAGCCCCGGCGGCTCGTCCGGCGGCTCGGCGGCCGCCGTCGCCGCCGGACTCGTTCCCGCCGCCGCCGGTTCCGACGGTGCCGGCTCGGTGCGGATCCTCGCCGCCTGGACGCACCTCGTCGGCGTCAAGCCACAGCGCGGCCGCGTCTCGACCTGGCCGTTCCTGTCCGCCTTCAACGGCCTCACCTGCATCGGCCCGCTCGCGCGCACCGTCGACGACGCGGCGCTGATGCTCGACGTGCTCGCCGGCAATCGCCCCGAGGATCTCCACCAGCCGCCGCCTCCGCCCGAGCCGTTCGCGGAGGCCGCGCTGCGCGAGCCCGGCAAGCTGCGGATCGCCTTCTCCACCAAGGTCCCCTGGTCGCTCGCGCCGGCGCGTCTCGACCCTGCGGTGCGGGAGCCGGTCGAGCGGCTCGCGCGCACACTCGAGGGACTCGGCCACCACGTCGAGGAGGCCGATCCCAACTACGGCCTCGTCGGCCTCAGCTTCATGCCTCGATCGACGGGCGGGGTACGCGAGTGGGTCGAGCTGCACGTGTCGGATCACGCGCAGCTCGACCCGCGCACCCGCGGCACGATGCAGCTCGGCCGGATCCTCAGCCCGCTGCTGCGTCTCGCGCACACGATCGAGCGCCCGCTGCACGCGTACGTCGGGCGGATCTTCCACCGCTACGACGTCGTGTTGATGCCGACGACCGCAAAGCCGCCCGCTCCGATCGGATCGATCGACGGACTCGAGGCGTGGCCGACCGACAAGCTGATGGTCGGCCACTGCCCGTACGCGTGGCCGTGGAACGTGCTCGGCTGGCCCGGCGTCAACGTGCCCGCGGGCCTCACGCCCGACGGCCTGCCGGTCGGCGCGCAGCTGCTCGGCCCGGCCAACAGCGAGGGCCGCCTGCTCGGCTTGGCTGCGCAGCTCGAGCGCGTCGAGCAGTGGGCACAGCGGCGCCCGCCGTTCGCCGCGAAGGTCGCCTCGCCGCAGGCCGCGTAGCTGCCCGGGCGTTGACGGTACGCCGGCGCGCGGCCGTGCTCCCTCGCGAGACCCTCACGTGTGACGGGCTGGCGCTGCTCCGTGTGTGTGGGATCCGCAGGGGGGTCTCGCGAGAGACACGCCGCGCGCGGCTGACCAGCAGCGTCCGGGCACCGGGCAGCCAGCCGCTCCGATCTCGCCTCTGACCTGAGCGCAGCTTGGCGCCGGCCACGCACCTCGTCGATCATCAACTTCGTGCAGGGGTTGTGGCCGTCGCTCTCGCCCCGCATGATTGACGCGCAGCTGAGAGCGATCGCCCGGCGCGACTACGAGAACCGCAGCTACAAGGTTCTCAACATCGGCAACGCGAACCTGCTGCACGCCTACGCCTCGGAGATCGGCGTGCCGGTCGACGCGCGCGGCACGCACGTCGAGGCGGTCGAGCGCATCTTTGCGGTCGCCGCGCGGCACCGCGAGCTCGGCCAGGTCTATTCGCCGTCCGGCTTCTCGATCCGCTTCGTGCGCGAGTCGCCGGCCTTCCTGTCGATGATGCACGGCCGCGACACGATGATGATCGAGCTGATCCAGCTGACCCACACCGAGGGCGCGTTCGAGTTGCTCGCCGCCTACGAGGAGGACCTCTACGCGCTCGGCGGCCGGCCGCACTGGGGGCAGGTCAACACGCTCACCGGCAGTCACGACCTGGTCGCGTCGATGTACCCGCGCTACGGCGACTGGCTGGCCGTCCACCGCCGCTTCAACGCGAGCGGCGTGTTCGACAGCCCGTTCTCGAAGCGGGTGGGAATCTCCACCTCGCACTTCGACGGGCGCTAGCGTTCCCGCAGACATGCGCGTCGCGGTGATCGGAGGGACAGGCGGACTCGGCTCGCGCGTCGTCGCCGAGTTGGCCGCACGCGGCGACGTCGTGCGAGCGGTCAGTCGCAGGACGCCCGCCGAGGGGACGCTGCCCAACGGCGTCGCGCATGCGCGCGCGGACCTCACGAGCGGCGACGGCGTGCGCGAAGCGCTCGAGGGCATCGAGACGGTGCTCGACGCCTCCAACGCCCTCCGCCACGCGCGCGACGTGCTCGTCGACGGCACGCTGCGGCTCGTCGCCGCCGGTGCCGACGTGGGCGTGCAGCATCACGTCGCGATCTCGATCGTCGGCTGCGACCGCGTGCCGAACGCCTACTACGACGCGAAGGTCGCGCAGGAGCAGGCGCTCGCGAGCGGGTCGGTGCCGTGGAGCCTGCTGCGCTCGACGCAGTTCCACACGCTGCTCGCCGGTGTCTTCACGACCGCCGCGCGCCGCCGGGTGCTGCCGACCGGGCGGCTGTTGTTCCAGCCGATCGACACGCCGGTCGTCGCACGGCGACTCGCGGACGTCGTGCACGCCGGCCCGGCCGGCCGCGTCGCCGACCTCGCCGGGCCGCAGGTCGAGACGCTCACCGAGCTGGCGAGGAGCTGGCGCGCGCACCACGACCGCCGCCTGCTGCCGCTGCCGATCCCCGCACTCGGGAGGGGCTTCCGCGCGATGCGCCACGGCGGCCTCACCGACCCTGCGGCCGCCACCGCCGGCCCGACGTTCGCACAATGGCTGGCGGCGCAGTGAGGGCACCGACCATCGCGCGCGCGGCGCTCTGGATCACCGCCGCCAGCGCGGCCGGCGTCGGGCTCGTCGCCGCCTTTGCACCGCGCACGTTCTACGACGACTTCCCCTACGTCCGCCATTGGGTCGACCGCCTGCCGCCGTACAACGAGCACCTCGTGACCGACGTCGGCGCGCTCTACCTCGGCTTCGCACTCGTGCTCGCGTGGGCAGCCGCGACGCTGCGGCGCGAGCTCGTGCACGCCGCGTGTGCGGGCTGGATCCTCTTCAGCGTCCTGCACTTCGTCTTCCACGCGCGCAACCTCGACGGCTTCGGCACCGGCGACGCCGTCCAGGAGCTCGTCTCGCTTGCGGTCGTGATCGCGCTGCCGCTGATTGCGCTGTGGGCGGCGCGGCCTGTTACGCGGACGGCTCCGCACGCGGGCGCTTGAACGGCACGATCTCGGCGACCCGCGGGACGGCGTCGCCACACAGCGAGCCCTCGCTGAGCGACAGCGCGCGGTCGGCGCCCGCGAGGCCGGGTGTCTCCGCGGCCGTCAGCAGCACCGCGACGCGCTCGTCCTTCGCGATCACGCACAGCGTCGTCAGCAGGTCGGCGCGCTCGAGCAGGTCGACCCCGGTCGTCGGCTCGTCGATCAGCAGCAGCTGCGGCTGCTGCAGCAGCGCCCGTGCCAGCACGACGCGCACGAGCTCCCCCTGCGCCAGCTCGTGCGGGCGCATCTCGGCGCAGCTTCCGGCCCCCAGGCGATCGAGCATCGCCTGCGCGCGCGTGCAGGCACGGTCGATGCGCGTGCCGATCGCAAGCAGCGGGACCGCGACGTGCTCGACGACGAGTTCCGCGTGCGCTGGCGCAAAGCTCGTGTGGCAGTAGGCGACGCGGCGGCGCAGCATGCCCTCGGGGTGGTCGGCGACGTCGACGCCGTCGAGCAGCACGCGTCCGCTGTCGGGCGTCTCGAGCCCGGCGGCGATCCGCAGCAGCGTCGTGCGTCCGGAGAAGCGCCGCCCCCAGACTCCGACGATCTCGCCGGCGCCCACCTCGAGCGAGACCTCGGTCAGCGCCTGCAGCTCGCGGCGGCCGCGGTGGTAGGTCTTCGAGACCTGCTCGAGCACAAGCAGCGTCATCGGGTCTGCACCTCGGCGCGGCGGTCCGCGCCGTCGGATGCGCGCAGCTCGTGGCGCGCGTAGTCGATCCACAGCAATCGCGCCTGGATCGCCAGGCGGCGCTCCTCCAGCGCAAGCCGCTCGATGAGCGAAGGGCCGGCGCCTGGCTCCTGGCCGGACGCCTCGCCGCCGATCCGTCCGAGCTCGTCGAGGCATGCCTGCTCATGCCCGTTGAGCATCTGCACCAGCGCCTCTGCGTCACGGGCTCCGACGCACTGGAGGCGCACGAGCAGCTCGGCCCGCGAGGGGTCGGCACTCATGGGCGCCTCGAGGAAGCGCTGCAGCTCCTGCGCACCGCTCGGCGTGACGCGGTAGGGCGTCTTCGGCTGGCGGCGGCTCGCGTCGCGCGCGGGCGTCTCGACCAGCTCGATCAGGCCGTCGCGCTCGAGCCGGTCGAGCGAGGCGTACAGGCCCTGTGGCGAAATTCCCCACTGGGCGGCGTCGAACGCCCGCCGGAAGCGCACGAGCACCTCGTAGCCGTAACTCGGCTGTTCGAGCAGCAACCCCAGGACTGCGTGCTTGGTGCCAACCCTCATGTTCTGCGCTCCCGAACCCGTCGCCTCGGCAGTCAGCCTAACGAGGCCGTCTGTGCCATTCAACCACTTGAACTTTCATCATAAGACTAAATAGTAGTCAAACGCGAACAGGGCACCGCCGCAGGAAAGCCGCCCGAGTGCATGGGTGGGTGCGGGCGGGTCGGTGGCGGTTGCGCGCCGGACCTCGGTCGAGGCACCTCACATCGCCTGACGGTAACGGTTGACCCTGCAGCGCCACTGAAAAGCTGAGATCCTGCTCGCCGAGTCCGGTGTGGCGCGCCGACGCGCGCCCACAGCGGCTCAGGCCCGACGACGGGGGATCGATCGGAAGCGAGGGGGACGGGATGGGGAAGTGGATGGACGGTCGACGGTTGCGCAGCGCGCTGCTGCCGCTCGCATGCCTGCTCGCCGCGGTGGCGGCGGTCGCGCTCGCGACCGGCTGCGGCGACAGCGGCGAGGCCGACTCCTCCGGGAGCACCGTCACGAGCGCGAGAAGGGTCGTGAGGGTCGAGAGGGTCAGGCAGGACCGCTGGACCTACGCTCGTGCGCGCTTCAACGAAATGTGCGCCGGCTGCCACACGCTCAGAGATGCCGGCGCGACTGGCAGGCGCTACAACCTCGATCATTCGGCGGGCGTCGACGAGACGCACGTCCGCTTCACGATCGCCGGGGGCGAACCGGGCATGCCTGGATGGAGAGATGTCCTGAGCGAACGCGAATTCGAGGAACTCGTCGCCTACATCGCCGCCGTCGCCGAGCGCTCGCCGGGCAATGACTACTGGCACGAACAGCTGGCGCTGCGCGGCGAAGCCCAGGGCTGGGAGCCGGAGGACACGAGACGGCTCGAAGCGTACGCAAGAAGGCTCATCAGGGAAAGATGAGGGAGGCGGCCGAAGCGGCGCCGCACGACGGGCCGCCACGTAGAGTGGCGGCCGATGCCGAACACGCTCGTCGACCGTTCCTGGCCGCTGCTGCGCCACCTGGTCGGCGGGCACGTGGCGCTCTACCGCCGCAGCGGCGGTCGCCTGGGGCACAAGCCGCCGTTCGCGCCCCCGATGCTGCTGCTCGACCACGTCGGCGCGCGCAGCGGGGTCAGACGCACGAGTCCGCTTGTCTACACGCACGTCGGCGACGACTACGTGTTGGTCGCCTCCAAGGGCGGCTATCCGAGACACCCGGCGTGGTTCCACAACCTGAGAGCGCACCCGGACACGACGATCCAGGTCGGCCGGCACGTGCTGCAGGTGCACGCGCACGTCGCGAGTGACGAGGAGCGCGAGCGGCTGTGGCCGCGCTGCGTCGCGACGTACAGCGGCTTCGACGACTATCAGGCACGCGCGGGGCGCACGATCCCGCTCGTCGTCCTTTCGCCCCGTTCGTAGCTGTCCGCGGTCGCAGTGCGGGCGAATGCGTCCGCACGATTACGCAAACTTCTGTGCACTATTCAACAGGCTTTGCGGCTACCGTCGATGCGCGGTAGCGTGCCGGGCCGGTACGTGGAAGCAGGGACGAGCGGGAGCGCGGATGCATGGCAGAGCCCTTTTTGGGAGAGATACGCATGTTCGGAGGGGACTTCGCCCCGCGCGGCTGGGCGCGCTGTCATGGGCAGCTGCTGCCGATCTCCGACCATGCGCCGCTCTTCAGCCTGATCGGCACGACCTACGGCGGCGACGGCGTCGACACGTTCGCACTGCCGGACCTGCGCGAGGACACGGCGCCCGCGACGGCGCTGCCGATCACCTTCATCATCGCGCTTGCCGGCGTCTATCCCGCGCGGCCGTGAGAACCGGCAGCGGATCGCGCTGTCAGTCGTCCGGACCGCCGTTGCGGTCGCGCTTGCCGCGGTGCCGGTCGGTAGCTCGCTCGCGCCCGTGTCTGGCTTGAGGGCTGGCCAGCTCCTCGCCGGCTGACGGTGGCTCGGCGGACAGGCCGATCCGCTGGCTCGACAGCTGCGTCGCGGCATACGTCACACCGGCCGCGAGCGCGAGCCCGACGAGGCCGACGGCCATCCAGGCGAGCAGCGTGCGGACGCTCATCGACGCGACGCTACCGATCCTCCGGCAAAGCACCGGTCGAGCGGGGAAGGTGGAGCACCGCGCGCGCTCCGGAGCCGGTGTCTGCACGGTTCGCGATCGTCACGTCCCCTGCCCAGCGCCGCGCGAGCGTGCGGGCGATCGTCAGCCCAAGGCCCGTACCACCCGGCGTGCGGCGTCCGGCTGCGCCGCGGTGGAAGCGCTCGAACACCGCCTCGATCTCGTCATCCGCCAAGCCCGGGCCCTCGTCGAGCACTTCGATCGTCTCGCCCGCAGCGCGCAGCTGCACCGACGTCCCCGCCGGCGTGTAGCGCAGCGCGTTTTCCACCAGTGCGTCGAGCACGCGGTCGACGTCGGCGCGGGCGGCCGAGACGTACGCCGGCGCCTGCGGGTCCACGAGTACCACGCTCCGTCCGCGCTCGCGCGCGAGCAGCTCCCAGCGGCGATGTGCCGACGCCGCCACAGCCGCGAGGTCGATCGGCTCGGCCGACGTATCCGGCTCGCCGGCACTCGACAGCACGAGCAGCTCCTCCACGAGCTGCGCGATGCGGTCCACCTCGCGCTCGCCGGCTGCCAACTCGATGGCTGCCTCGGGCGAGACGCCGGCCGCCGCGGCTTCCTCGAGGCGCAGCCGCAGCGCCGCGAGCGGCGTGCGGAGTTGGTGCGAGGCATCCGCGACGAACGCCTGCTGGCGGGCGAGCATGTCGCGGATACGGTCCGTCATGTCGTTGAACGAGTGCGCGAGCGAGCGCTCCTCGGTCGAGCCCTCGAGTGCAACGCGCGTGTCGAGGTCGCCCGCCGCCACGCGCGCCGCGGCCGCTCGCATGTGACGGATCGGCCGTACGACCTGGCCGGCGATCGCGGCGCCGGCGAGCAGGCCGAGCGCGAGGACGATCACGCCGACGAGCAGCAGCCCGGCGGTCGAGCGCCGCACCGCGCGCCGGACCGCGGAGACGCTCTGCGTGATCCGCACGGCGCCGACGACCCGCCCGTGCGTGCCGCTCAGCACGGGCGCCGCCGTCGCGAGGATGTTCTGGCCGAGCGTCTGGCTGCCGCGCTGGCTCTGGAACGAGCGTCCGGCCAGCGCCACGCGGACCTCCGGGCGGTTCGCGTAGCTGGTGCCGAGCTGACGGTGCGCCGAGTCCGCCAGCAGCTCCCCGCGCGCGTCGAGCACGATCACGCGGCCGCGCACCGACCGTGCAGCCGATGCGGTCAGCTTCCGCAGCGCGCGCTCACGCGGCGGCGCCACGAGGTCGGCGACGGAGGCGGCGACAACGTCGGTCTGCCCGCGCGCCTGCGTCCGCACCTCGGCCTGCACGCGGTCGTTGAGGCTGAAGATCAGCGGCACCTCCAGCGCGACGACCGCCAGCAGCAGCACATACGCGAGCGCCAGCAGCAGGCGCGTTCGCAGCCCTATGCCTTCAGCTCCTCGTCCGAGGCGAAGCGGAAGCCGACACCGCGCACCGTGTGGATGAAGCGCGGCGTGCCAGGATCGTCGCCGAGCTTGCGGCGCAGCCAGCCGACGTGCACGTCGAGCGTCTTCGTCGAGCCGAACCAGTTGACGTCCCACACGTCGGTCATCAGGTCCTCGCGCGAGACGACACGGCCGGCGTCGCGCATCAGCCGCACGAGCAGGTCCATCTCCTTGCGCGCGAGCGGCAGCTCCTCGCCGCCGAGCCGGGCGCGGCGGGCGGCGGCGTCGAGCTCGAGCGGGCCGACGCGCAGCACGTCTTCCACGCCCGCGCCGTTGTCCTGCGGCGCCACGTCGATGCCCGCGCCCACGACGCCACCGGTGCGCCGCAGCACCGCACGGATCCGCGCGATCACCTCGGCACCGCTGAACGGCTTGACGACGTAGTCGTCGGCGCCCAGCTCCAGCCCGGCGATGCGGTCCGTCTCGGTGCCGCGCGCAGTCAGCATCACGATCGGCACGCCACCGCGGAGGCGCAACTCGCGGCACACCTCGCGCCCGTCGCCATCGGGGAGCGTGAGGTCGAGCAGCACGAGGTCTGGAGCGATCCGCGCCGCTGTCTCCAACGCACCGGCCGCGGTCCCGACCGTCGTCGTCTCAAAGCCGGCCCGCACGAGCGCGCGCGTGAACGGCTCGGAGATCGACGGCTCGTCCTCGACGAACAGGATGCGGGGCCCGACGCCTTCCGTCATGAGGGAGAGGCTAGATGATTGATTCCCCGAGCTCGCGGTGCGCTCTCACCTTGCGCCGTCGCCCGCTGCCCGCAGCTCCTCGGGCGAGCTGAGGCGGAACCCGACGCCGCGCACGGTGTGGATGAAGCGCGGCGCATCGGGGTCGTCGCCGAGGCGGCTGCGCAGCGTCGCGATGTGCACGTCGAGCGTCCGCGAGGAACCGGATGCGTCCTCGCCCCACACGTCGTGCATGAGCGCTTCGCGCGGGACGGCGCGGCCAGCCTCGCGCATCAGCCGCGTCAGCAGCGCGATCTCCTTCGGCGGCAGCTTCAGCTCTCTGTTGCCGAGGCGCACCTGTCCCACGAGCGTGTCGAGGATCAGCGGCCCGACGCGCAGGATCTCGCCCCCGTTCCCGCTTCCCCTCGCGCTCACGACGGTGCGTCGCAGGACGCCGCGCACCCGGGCGACCGCGTCGGCGTCGTGGATCGGCTTGACGATGTAGTCCTCGGCGCCGTCGCTCCAAGCCCCGCGGTCCGCCTCGTCGACGCTCTCGGCGAGCATCACGATGGGGGCGTCGATGCGTTCGTGCAGCGTGCTGCACAGCTCGTGACCGTTTGCGTCGGGCAGGTTTCCGTCCACCAGCACGAGATCGAAGCGGCTCCGCGTCGCCAACTCGACGGCTCGCGCCCCGCTGACGACGGTCGTCGTCGCGTAGCCGGCACGTCCGAGCGCGCGGGCGAGCGGTTCGGCGAGCTCCCTCTGGCTCTCGACAAGCAAGATCCGCTGCGTCGAATATCTACTTTTCGGCATAAAGCAACGCTACCCGCATTCGCACGCCGAGACGATCGTGTTCCGCCTCGCCATGCTGCACGGTCCGCGCGGGTGACTCCTCCGATAGCGTCCGCGCGATGAACCGCATCCTGTTCGTCTGCCTCGGCAACATCTGCCGCTCGCCGACCGCCGAGGCGGTGATGGCGCGTCTCGTCGCAGAGGCGGAGTTGGAGCACGCGATCGAGCTCGACAGCGCCGGCACGGGCGCCTGGCACGTCGGCAGCCCACCCGACGAACGCGCCACGGCTGCTGCCGCCGGCCGCGGCATCGAGATGCGCGGCAGCGCACGGCAGGTCACGGCCGAGGACTTCGAGACGTTCGACCTGCTGCTCGCGATGGACGCGGAGAACCACCGCAACCTGCGCGACGCCGCACCGGGCCCCGCCGCGGCAGCCAAGGTGCGCATGCTGCGCGAGTTCGATCCGGCGAGCAGCACGGCAGCCAACCTCGACGTGCCCGATCCGTATTACGGCGGCAACGACGGCTTCGACCGCGTGCTGGACCTCGTCGAAGCCGCCTGCGCCGGCCTGCTCGTCGAGCTGCGCCCCGACGCCTGAGGCCGTCTTCGAGGAGCTGCTGCGCCGTCAGCGCACCAGCGCCGGCCCGCCCGGCGCTTCCGCCGGAGCCGGTCCACCGGGCAGCGCCGCACGCACCTGGTAGATCCCGGTGAAGCCCGTCTCGAAGCCGTTGCGCGCCGCCCGCAGGTACAAGCGCCACACGCGGATCCGCTCCTCGCCCGCCAGCCGCGTCGCCTCCTCCAGCGAGGCGTCGAGCCGCTCGGCCCAGTGCCGCAGCGTCTCCGCGTAGTCGGCGCCGAGGCCCTCGACGTGCTGCGTCACGAAGCCGGCGCGCTCCAGCGCGAGCAGCACCCGCGACAGATGCAGCGGCTCAGCGTCGGGGAACACGTAACGCTCGGAGAAGTCGCCGGCGTCGGGATCGCTGTGGCGTTGGCGCGTGATGCCGTGGTTCAGGAGCCGCCCACCCGGCTTCAGCAGCTCCGCCAGCCGCGCCGCGTAGGTGTCGATCTGCACCTCGCCGACATGCTCGACCATCCCGATCGAGGCGATCGCGTCGAACGGCTCCGCCTGCAACTCGCGATAGTCGGCGAGCCGGATGTCCACCAGACCACCCAGCCCCGCCTCCGCGACGCGCTGTCGCGCCCGCTCGGCCTGCGCGGGGGAGAGCGTGATGCCGGTCACATGCACGCCGTGGCGCGACGCTGCATGCAGGGCGAACGCGCCCCAGCCGCAGCCGACGTCGAGCACCCGCTCACCGGCCTGCAGGCCCAGCTTGGCGCAGACCAGCTCCAGCTTCGCCTCCTGCGCCTCCTCGAGCGTTCTCGCCCCGGATCGCGCCCACACGCCGCACGAGTACGTCATCGTCGGCCCGAGGAACAGCTCGAAGAAGTCGTTCGAGACGTCGTAGTGATGGCGCACCGCGCGCTCGTCGCGCTCGCGCGAGTGGCGCGTCCCCTGCGGCACCAGCTCGGAGATCGGCGGCTTCGGCGGCCGTGTGAAGCCCATCGCAGCGACGGCGGCGAGCATCAGCCGCACGCGGTCGCGGCCGTCGATCGGCGGCGCCTGCCACGTCTCCAGCAGGTGCATGACGGCGTCGAGGTCGTCGACCGCCAGGTCTCCGCTCACGTACGCGCGGCCGAGGCCCAACTGACCTGGCGCACGCAGTGCATGCGCGACCGCTCGCGGCGAGCGCACCGTGAACGTCGGCGCCCGACCGTTTCCGTTCCCAGACGCGCTGTCTGTCGCCGGCAGCTCTGTCCCGTCCCAGAAGCGCAGTGCGAACGGCCGCGACGGCAGCGCACGCTCGACTTCTCTTCGCAACGGACCGGTGACCGCAAGCCCCATCGCCTGGCAGCCTAGCGCGACGACGTGCCCAACCGTCCGCCGGACCCCGCTTCCACGCTACACTCCGTGGCTCGCGCCGGCTGGCGGTCCGTTGTCTGTCCGCCACCCGGTTGCAGACACGTGCCCACACCGACCTTGGAACGCCAATGGCCCGCGGAGATGTTCGTATCGCAGTCACGCTCGCATGCGAAGACTGCAAGCGACGCAACTACCAGACGAACAAGAGCAAGCGCAACGATCCCGAGCGGATCCAGTTGCGCAAGTACTGCCGTTGGTGCAAGTCGCACACGGCCCATCGGGAGACTCGCTAGTCGAGCCCAGGACCGTGGCCCGCGACCGCAGACGAGCGAAGCAGCGCCGAGACCGCCAGGCACGTGCCGCGGGCGGAGCTCAGGCACGCCCCGAGGTCGAGGCTGACGCGCCGCCTGCGCCCGACGCGGAGCACCTGCACGACCACGAGGCGCCGGAGCTGGCGAGCGGCGAGGTCGACCTTGCCGAGGCGCAGCTCGAGATCGGGCGCCCCGAGCTGATCGACGCGACGCCCACGAACGTGCCCGACGTCGTCGATGACGACGTCGATCTGCCGGAGCTCGCCGACGAGGAGCAGTTCGAGGAGCTCGAGGACCGCGTCGACGACGCCGAGCAGGCGTTCGAGGAAGGCGCCAACGGCCACGTCGAGGACGGGGCCGAGGTCGTCGCCACGCGTCGCCGCCGCGCCGCGCGCGCAGGCGAGTCCCGCGAGGGCGGTCGTCTGATGACCTTCCTGCGAGGAAGCTGGCGAGAGCTGCAACGAGTACAGTGGCCGGATCGTCGGCAGGTTGGCCAGGCCACAGCGGTCACCATAGGCTTCGTGATCGTCGCCGGCGCCTTCCTCGGCCTTGCGGATTTCCTCGCCAGCAAGATCGTCGACTACATCATCTGAGCCAGGCCCCCGTCCGCCCGACCCCGAAGGATTCCCCCGCATGTTCCGCTGGTACGTCGTCAACACCTACTCCGGTCACGAGAACAAGGTGAAGCACAACCTCGAGCACCGCGTCGTCTCGCTCGGACAGAAGCGCGCCGTGCGGCAGGTCGTCGTCCCGACCGAGTCCGTCTCGGAGATGAAGGACAACGTGAAGGTCGTGACGGAGAAGCGCACGATGCCCGGCTACGTGCTCGTGAACATGGACTTGAACGAGGACTCGTGGGCGCTCGTGAAGGGCACCCCCGGCGTCACCGGCTTCGTCGGCGCGTCGAACGAGCCTGTACCGCTGACGCAGGCGGAGGTCGATCGGCTGCTCCATCGCGAGACAGCCGAGCGTCCGCGCACACGTGCGCAGTTCTCGATTGGCGAGGCTGTCAAGGTGGTCTCCGGACCGCTCTCTGACTTCTCCGGGGAGATCTCGGAGATCAATGAGGACGGCGCACGCCTGAAGGTGTTGGTGTCAATCTTCGGCCGCGAGACCCCCGTCGAGGTCGGCTTCGACCAGGTGAAGAAGATCTAATGGCCAAGAAGGTTCTGACAGTCATCAAGCTCCAGGCTCCCGCAGGTCAGGCGAGCCCGGCTCCGCCGGTCGGCCCTGCCCTGGGCCAGCACGGCGTGAACATCATGGAGTTCGTCAAGGCGTTCAACGCCCAGACGGCCCCGCAGCAGGGCACCGTCATTCCCGTCGAGATCTCGGTCTACGAGGACCGCTCCTTCACGTTCATCACGAAGAGCCCGCCGGCTGCCGTGCTGATCAAGAAGGCGCTCAATCTCGACAAGGGCTCCGCGGAGCCGAACCGCAACAAGGTCGCCACGATCACCCAGGCCCAGCTGCGCGAGATTGCGCAGACGAAGCTCGAGGATCTCAGCGCGAACGATCTCGACCAAGCCGCGAAGATCATCGCCGGCACCGCCCGCTCCATGGGCGTGGAGGTGAGCGACTGATGG
>Ga0126313_10000090_pt1 | contig 36578 bp, 33 predicted proteins | sample Plot105A_FD_89954 | JGI IMG/M metagenome (GOLD analysis project Ga0126313, IMG submission 89954) | Serpentine soil microbial communities from UC McLaughlin Reserve, CA, USA - Plot105A | ecosystem: Environmental > Terrestrial > Soil > Grasslands | place: USA: UC McLaughlin Reserve, Lake County...
ATCGATGACGATCCGCTCGGCCTCTGCGTGGAGTTGGTCACCTGGGCGAACAACCAAGGTGGCAAGGACAACATCTCCGTCGCCCTCGCCCGCCTGTCCTAGCGGCGCGAGGCACCCCCTTTCTCTGTACCGGCGCCCTCTGAGAGAAGGGGACTCACCCGACTGTAGGGTGCCTGAGCAGTTTCTTGGCGGGCATACTGAAGCGGACGAGCAATGTGAAGGAAGTTGATCATGGCCGAGTTCAGTGCGACCGTCTATCAGAATGAGTTCCTGCCCGACGGCGGCACCGACGTGAACGCGATCGTCACCATCACCTGCTTTGGTGCCGGTTCGGCAGGCAAAACCGGAGCCGGCGACGCTGGGGAGATCATCATCGTCGACACTTCCGGATCGATGGGCAGATCGAAGTTGGAGGCCGCCAAGACAGCCGCCTCAGCAGCCATCGACCAGATCCTTGATGGAACGTGGTTCGCCGTCGTGGCCGGCACGCATCAGGCCTACCTTGCCTACCCTCCGGTACGGACTGGTACCGGAATGGTGCGGATGGAGCCCCGTGCCCGCTTCGAAGCGCACCAGGCGATCAGCCTCTTCCGGTCCGATGGCGGAACCGCGATGGGCACCTGGCTGACGCTGGCCGGACGGCTGTTCGACTCGGTGCCGATGCTGGCGCAGCGACATGCGATTCTGCTCACGGACGGTGAGAATCACAATGAAACACCCGATCAGCTGAATACCGCTATTCGAGGGGTGACCGGGAAGTTCCAGTGTGATTGCCGCGGCGTCGGCGTCGACTGGCAGGTCGCCGAAGTGCGCCGGATCGCTCAGGCGATGCTAGGGACCGTCGACATCATCCCAAGCGTCGAGGAGATGGGACAGGTCTTCGCGGAACTGATGCAGCAGTCGATGAGCCGGGGGGTGCCGGACGCCCAGCTCCGAGTCTGGTCACCACAGGGGGCCGAAGTGATGTTCGTGCGACAAGTGTCTCCGAGTGTGGAGGACCTCAGCTCGCGGCGCGTTGCGGTCAACCCGCTGACCGGCAGTTACCCGACCGGGTCCTGGGGAGACGAGTCTCGGGACTACCACGTTAGCATCCGCCTCTCGCCCAAGGCGATCGGCCAGGAACAGCTGGCGGCTCGCGTTCAATTGACCATCGCCGATGAAGTTGTGGCACAAGGACTGGTCAAGGCGAAATGGTCCGACGACGAGCACCTCACCACCAGGATCAATCCGGAGGTCGCGCATTACACCGGTCAGGAAGAGTTGGCCCAGGCGATTCAGGATGGTCTGGCTGCGAAGGCTGCCGGTGATGTAGATACCGCAACCGTGAAGCTCGGACGAGCAGTTCAGCTCGCGGCCGAAACGGGCAACAACGAAGCGACGGCGAAGTTGCGCAAGGTCGTCGACATCGACAATGTGGAGACCGGGACCGTACGGCTGAAGCGGGCGGTCGACAAGGCCGACGAGATGGCGCTCGACACTGCCTCGACCAAGACCACGCGAATTCGGAGCTGACGGCAAGCGCTCAGGACAGGACAAGCTCATGACAGCGGTATGCCCCGCAGGCCACACTTCGCAGTCCGACGACTACTGCGACGTCTGTGGGATGCCTATCGGGTCGGCCATCGAGACTGCAGAAGCGGCATCTCCTCCGCCACCGACTGACGCACCGACCCAGGCTCCTCTGCAAACCAGCCAGGCAGTTCAGGCCTGTCCGAATTGCAGCACCCCGAATGCGGCCGACGCCTTGTTCTGTGAAGCCTGCGGCTATGACTTCACCACCGGCACCATGCCCCGAGCGGCAACTTCGACGGAATCGAACCAGAACGCTTTCGATACCTCGTCGCAGGCCGACCAGCCCGCCCTTGATACGCCGGCGCCGACCGCCTTCGGCTGGGTGGCCGAGGTCTGGATCGACCCTGCCTGGTACGAAGCCCAGGAGAGCCCGGATCCACTTCCCTCGGCCGGCTTGCCCGAAATAGTGCCGCTGCGGGCGACATCGGTTCTGGTCGGTAGAAGGTCCAAAAGCCGCAACATCCAGCCCGAGATTGACTGCGATCCCGACACGGGGGTCAGCCGGCGGCAGTGTCAGCTGACAACCGACGGCACTCGATGGTGGGTTGAAGATCTCGATTCGGCAAACGGCACTTTCGTCGGCTCGGCCGCGGGGGCGTTGCCGGACGATCCGATCCCAGTAGGAGTCAAGCGAGAACTGAACTCCGATGAACGGCTCTATATCGGCGCCTGGACCCGGCTGGTAATTCGGCCCGCCACCGACGAGGAGAAGACGACCGGATAGATTTCTTGCTGGCGAAGCCAGTCGCAGGAGGATTTTGTGGAAGTCAAGGTCGGTATGCAGCACGTGACTCGGGAGATTATCGTCGAGACGACGGACTCGGCCGCCCAGGTCGAGAAGGCGTTCGACGCGGCGATCAGCGACTCAGGCGTGTTCAGCTTGACCGACGAGCACGGCCGCAAGGTCCTGATCCCGGCCGACCGGATCGCCTATGTCGATATCGGAGAGGAAAACGCCCGCCGCGTTGGTTTTGGCGCTGTCTAGCTGTATTCGCTCGCGCACCCCAGTTGTGTTCGCTCGCGCAGACCGCGCTTCGATGACCCTGTCTTCCTCCCTCGCTCGCAGACGACGTCTGCTCGCTCGATCGTCCAGACCGGGTCGCGCGGTCTACCCGACGCTCGCGAACGCGCGTGCGAGTAGCCAGGACTCTAAGACTGTAGGCCTAGGGTGGCCATGCGGCGGGTGTGGTTCTCGACCAGCCGGGTAAACATCCGGCTGATGGCGGCTAGATCCATGCCGGGCCGATCCACCGTTCCGGTGAGCAGGCTGGTCAAAGTGTCACGGGTGGCGGCAACTCGCTGAGCCTGGCTCAGTGCTTCTCCGACGAGGCGGCGACCCCACAGGGCGAGCCGGCCGGCGACCCTGGCGTCAGCTTGGATCGCGGTCCTTACCTTCACGACCACGAAGTCGGCATGGCCGGCATCGGCGAGCACCTCATGAACCAGGTTTCGCGTTTGCGGGTCGACGAAGGCGGCCACTTCGCGGTAAAAGTCGGCGGCGAAGCCGTCTCCGACGTAGGCCTTGAGCAGTCCCTCCAGCAGGTCCTTCGGCCTCGTGTAGGAGTGAAAGGCGTCGAAGGCCGCATGGAATGGCTCCATCGCCTCCATGACGTCGACTTCCAAACCCTCGAGGTGCTCGCGCACTCGCTCGAAGTGTGCAACCTGCTGCGCAGCCATTGTGGCCAGGTGCACCTTATCGGCAAGTTCCGATGCCATCCGGCCGTCCTCAGCCAGCCGTTCGAAGGCAGTTAGAGCTCCATACGCGATGACGCCTAGCAGGTCCACGGCTCCTTGCCGGTACGAGGCATCGTCGGCCCAGGCCTCCCCGGCCTCGACTAGCTCCTCGCTCATAGCCGCAGCCTAAGGCGCCCGTGGGCCAACCAGCGGCTACACTGACCCGGAATCAGTGGCGCCGGCTCGGGGACAACGTCGCCAATGCGTGGCAGGCGGTACAGCGCCGCACCAAGCCATCCGACTAACCCGATATCGAAGGCACAACACTGAACGAACAAAGCCCGCCAGAAGATCAGAAGACGTTTCGCGATCTTGGAGTGATGCCAGCGATCGTCGAAGCGCTTGCTCGATCCGGAATCGTCCAGCCGTTCCCCATTCAGGCCTTGGCGATTCCGATCACGCTGACCGGCACAGACATGATCGGCCAGGCCAGGACTGGTACCGGCAAGACTCTCGCCTTTGGCATCACGATCTTGCAACGCGTAGTGGTTCCAGGCGAACGGGATTATGCTCAGCTGGCCAAGCCCGGTGCGCCACAGGGACTTGTGGTCACACCGACGCGGGAGCTCGCACTGCAGGTGACTGGCGACCTCAGATCCGCAGCGACGCAACGGCCGGCGCGGATCGTCACGGTCTACGGTGGAGTTGGCTACGACGCGCAGCTTGCCGCGCTCCGTGATGGCGTCGAGGTGGTCGTGGGCACTCCCGGACGGCTGCTAGATCTTGCTAACCGCGGCGCGTTGGATCTCGGGCACATCAAAGTGCTGGTCCTCGACGAAGCTGACGAGATGCTCGACCTGGGATTCCTGCCAGATGTGGAACGAATCCTTGGCAAGACTCCCGAACTTCGCCAGACCATGCTCTTCTCGGCCACCATGCCGGCGCCGATTGTTGGGCTGGCTCGCCGTCATATGCGTCACCCCGTCAATATCCGGGCAGAGTCGCCATCGGACACGACGACCGTGCCGACCACTGCTCAGTTCGTCTACCAAGCACATGAGCTGGACAAGCCCGAAATAGTGGCGCGCATCCTTCAGGCCGAGAACCGCAATCGAGTGATGATCTTTTGCCGGACAAAGCGCTCCGCGCAGCGATTGGCCGACGATCTAGCCGAACGCGGATTCGCCGCCGCCTCCATCCATGGGGATCTCTCGCAGGACGTACGTGAAAAGGCGCTACGACGATTCCGTGATGGCCGGGCCGACGTGCTGGTGGCAACCGATGTCGCCGCCCGCGGGATCGACGTCGACGGCGTCACGCACGTGATCAACTACGAGTGTCCAGAGGACCCGAGTACTTACGTACACCGGATCGGCCGTACCGGCCGGGCCGGGGCTTCCGGCATCGCGATCACCTTCGTCGATTGGATCGACCGGCCCCGATGGAAGGTTATCAACGAGGCCCTGGACCTCCCGTTCGATGAGCCGGAGGAAACGTACTCGACCTCAGCGCACCTATATCACGACCTGGGGATCGACCCGGGGACCAAAGGCCGCCTAACGTCGCCTCCCACGCAGACGTCGGAGCGGCCGAGGAGCGAGCGTCGCGACAAGCCGCGCAGGACGCGGGTCCGGCGGCGACTTCGGAACGGTGTGCCGATCGCCAGATCCTGATCGATCTTGATTTGGTCAACCGGTCGCCGGCTTACGCCGGCCTCGCCAGAAGTACACGGCCGGGCCGATGAAATTGAGGAATGCGATCATCCGCCAGCGTGCTTTTGATCCAACCACCTGGTCGGCCGGTCGCCGAGCAAGATCAACTTGGGCGGCGATGAACAGCCCGACTTGGACCAGTCCGGAAACGACAACGAACTTGCGGGCAAGCGGTGACAGCTCACTCCAGGATCGTCTTGTCACGATCTCGATTGTCGCCTAATGCGCCAAACCAATGGGGCGGGCAATCACCACCAGATTTCGGTCATACCCTCCGCGGTCGGGGCGATAGGTGCCCGTACAGGTGATCAACACCAGCCGATGGGCGCCGGTTTGATCAAAGGCTCGGCTATCCGACGCGAGGGCTTCCTTGGCAACTGTCTGGACGGCGACCACCCGATATGTCATCCGATGATCACTCCCCTCCAGCGTCACCTTGGTGCCGACATCGATGCGGAGCAGCTTGGCGAAAAACCCGATCCCCCCGGTTGCGGAGTCCAGGTGCCCGGCAATGACGGTCGAGCCGAACGGATCGCCTGCGGACGCGCTGCCATCCCACCAACCGACATGACTTACATCGGTCGGGACCTGGAGCTCGCCGCCCACCGTTGTGGCGGGCTTGACAGGGGCAGAAGCACCACCCTGCAAAGTCAGCTTCTCGGGAACAAAGCGCACTCTGGTGCTCTTGGCCTGACGCCCCTCCCGAGCATTCGGCACCGGGCCAGCAGCTGTCGACTTCTCCGGCGAACTCGATGCAGGCCCAAGCCCGACCGGACCGGCCGACGGCACTCCGGTGCCTGCGCCGCATCCGGTGAGCACGACAACCAGCAGAGGTGTAACCAGTGCGCCCCATCGCCGAGAGAGCGGCGCCCCAAAACCCGCCCGTTCCATTCCGCTGCAGGTCAAGGGCGGGGTGAGCTTTCACTTCCCCGATGGATCACCGCAGCAGGTTCACATACAACGGCGGTTCCTGTCCAACGGCCTGACCGCCGGTGCCGGTGTTGACCTTGGATGGCTTGCCCGAGCCCTTCGTCGTCAATTTGATGACATGGACGGCGACTGTCATGGTCTTCTTGTCCGGATCACCAACCGCGTAGATCCGGTTGAGCGAACTGCCCTGCACCGTCAAGTCGACCGGGCCGAGAATGACCGGCTCGGTCTCCCCTGTCGGCACGATCGCGACCTTGTACGTAGCCACCGGGACAACCAGGTTGAGCGACTCGCCATTGGCGATGTTCGCGAACAGAACCTTGCCATTCACCAGGATGTCGGCAGGCGGGACTGCTGCCACGTGCGCGACGGTAAGCGATGCCTTGCCCTTGGGAACGGCGGAGAGGTCGTTCTTGAACACGGTGACAAGTGGTTTGCCAGAACTCTGCGCCGGCAGGTGCACGACCACATCCCAGCTCGAATTGGCTTTGACCGAGAAAGTCCGCTCAAGGATGACCTCACCGTCCGAGGTAAATGTCACCTTCCGGCTTCCTGCTGCTACCTTGAACGGCCCAGCCACTTCGGCCGTCTTGACTCCCTTTGCCACTGAATCACCGTCAACAGAGACATCCAGCACCTTGCCTGGCAAGCCTTGGACAACAAATATTTCCGCCGAGTCAGCCGCATAGCTGGGTCCGGCAATAAGGGTTCCGAAGGTAAGCGCGGCGCTGACAAGAAGCCCAACCAAAGACCAACGTGCTACGTGCCTGGACGGCATGGCTTCCCCCAAGTTGAATGTGATGCTGCATCGGACCAGCGAAGAGCTTCGCGGCGTAATATATGCGGTTCAGACCGCACGCGTCGGCCATCGGGAAAAGTACTCCCGCACTGCGATTCCGGGTCGGATCAGCTAGGGGGAAGATGGCGTCTGGACGGCCTGGGCTAGCGGCAACCCGTCGGGCGGTCGGCATCTTTGTGGTCTTGCTCATATTCGGCGGCGCTTTCGTTTTCTATCGACTCGCTACAGACCTCCCCAGCAGCGCAGGTTCAGCTCCGACCACGACCGGCAGCGCGCGCAACCCATCCGCCGGTGCCGGATCGACTTGGGTCGCAACGCCCAGTCTCGTTTCCCGGCAGAGCCCGTCAAGTCCGGTTCCTCAGCGCAGCGAATCGACGACGCTCAGCCCGACTCAGGGCCAGCCGGGTGTGACCGCCGTTGGTGTTCACCTTTCCGCCGCCCCTGGTGCCGACGGTTCGTTCGATGTCGCGGAATCTGTCATCCTCGCCAAACCTGTCACCACACTGCAGCTTCGGGTGCCGCCAATCAGCGAAGGTGGATCGACCTTCGGCAGCATGCAGCCACGGGCGGTTGCCGTGCAGATCAGCGCGGGCGGGCAGCCGGTAGTCGTCCCAGGTGGACAGGTGACCGGGGACCTGTCCCTGCCGCTGGCCGCACCCGCCAGCAAAGTGCTGCTGCGCTACCGGCTCACTGGTGTGACGGCACGTACCGCCGGGTCGACGGCTGGGCGAGCTCTCGCGGCGCTCGGCCCGATCGTGGCCGGAGTCCCGGCCAACATGCCGGTCGCGATCAGCATCCGTGGGCGGACGGTTCTGAACCTACGCTGCCCACACTTGAGGCTCGGCGACCAGGCGTGCTCCACCGGAAGCAACGGCAACCTCAGAGTCAGCAGCCTGCTTCCCTGGCAGCAGTCCGTCATCGTCATCCAGTTCAACCTGCCGAAGCCTTAGTGGCCGGCTGGTCCGATGCCGTCGACGGCTCCTGATTAGCGCCGTAGCGCCGGACGAGTTCCTGGTAGATCTCGGGTGCGGTCGTGTTGCACCCAAGATCATGATCAAGCTTCCCTGTTCCGTGATAATCGCTCGATCCAGTCGCCAGCAGCCCGAACCGCTCGGCCAGCGCATGAAGCTGTGCGCGGGCATCCGGGTCGTGATCTTGATGTTCGACCTCTACCCCGTCCAGCGAATGTTCTGCGGCGAGCCGTGCAAGCACCGGGGCGGGCAATACGTGTTCCCGGCCACGGCCCCAAGGATGGCCGATGATCGCGACACCGCCAGCAGCATGGACCAGGTCAATGCCCCGCTCCAAATCGATCGAGTAGCGCGGCACATGGGCTGGTCCACCATCGGCAAGGAATCGGTCGAATGCTTCCTCGCGATCCCGCACATGGCCGGCCTTGATCATTGCGTCCGCGATGTGCGGCCGGCCGATCGAGGGTGAATTGCCCACCTCGGCCAACACTTCGGCTTCAGTCACAGGCACGCCCAATGCCGCAAGCTTCGCCAACACGCCGGCCAGCCTGCCCATGCGGCCGCCCCGGATGCGAACCATTTCACTCACCAGACCGTCATGGGTCGGGTCTGCGCCATAGGCGAGCAGATGCACACTTTCGCCTTGCCTCGAGCAGGACAGCTCCATGCCACGCACTACCTGCAGGCCGATCCGCTCTCCTTCGGCTACCGCCTCGTCCAATCCGTCGAAAGTGTCATGATCTGTCAACGCCACGATGTCGAGGCCGACAGCCGCCGCTTTGCGTATCAGTTCCGAAGGTTTATCTGTCCCATCCGACACTGAGGAATGCGTGTGCAGATCAATCCGCATGTCTCAGCCGTATCACGCCGTCGGAGTGGAGAGTAGCCCGCGGACGATCCGCAGACCCACCGACATTCGAGCCAGATCTGGACGGCCGGCGCAAACCGACCGCAAGATCTTCACTGACTCTGCAACGTTCGGCGTCTTGCGCTCCCAGACCGCGACAAGCTCTTTGGCGGTGCCGGACCCGTCTCGACTCAGCACCTCGGCGGTCAGTTGAGCGTGTGCCGCATGCATGTCGTCTCGCAGCGCGGCCCGGGCCATGGTCTGCCAACGGTCGTCTCGAGGCAGTTCCACAATCCGTGAGATCAGGCGGTCCAATCCAAGGCGATGGCCGAGAGTGAAATGAACCTCAGCGACCGCGATCGGCTCCAGCCCGTCTCGGGCTGCCGTCTGCACAATCGTCAATGCCGGATATGCGGACGGCAGCGCCGCGATGACCGACGCCAGCTCCTCCGGCACTCCGGCCGAACGATAATTCTGCATTCGTTTGTCGTAGGCCTCCCGCTCGCGGGTCGGCAGCAGCGTCGGCAAGGTGTCCCGCACCTGCTGCACGCCGGCGGAGAGCTGGTCGACCGCGGCCGCAATGTCCAGCGGTCGCTGCCGGTTGTTGATCAACCACCGGGTGGCGCGTTCCACCACCGTCCGCACCTCCATGCGCAGCCCGGTCTGGGTCTGCGCATCGATTCGGTGATCAAAATCGCAGATGGTGCGTTCCTGGTGACCGGCATCGAAGATCGCTCGCGCCGCGATCTGCGCCCGGATGATGTCTGCTGCCGACGCACCCGTCTCAGCGGAGAGCCGGTGAAAACAGGTGATCCCGGATGCGTCCACGAACTCATTGACCACGACAGTCGCGGTGATCTCCCGGCGCAGCCGGTGGTTGGCCATGACCGCCGCATATCGTTCGCGCATGGCGCTGGGGAAGTAGTTGACCAGGCGGTCGGCGACGTAGGGGTCATCGGGGAGGTCAGAATTGAGAATCTCGTCCTCGAGGACGATCTTGGTGTAGGCCAGCAACGTGGCGAGTTCGGGCGATGTCAGACCGCGATGGCTACTGCGCCGGTTCTCCATCTCCTCGGTAGACGGCAGGGCCTCGAGCTCACGGTCGAGCAGGCTGGAGTTCTCCAGCCGCTCCATCCAGTCCTCGTGTACACCTGCCATGGATGCGGAATGGTAGACGCTGTTCGCCAGCGCGAGGTTCTGGTTGTAGTTGGAGCCAAGGACCTGCTCGGCCACCTCATCGGTCATCGACGCGAGAAAGGCATCGCGCTCCTCCATGGTGAGCCGGCCGGTCGACACTTCGTTGCTGAGCAGGATCTTGATGTTGACCTCATGATCAGATGTGTTGACCCCACCGGAGTTGTCGATGAAGTCGGTATTGATCCGCCCGCCCCGCCCGGCGTATTCGATCCGGCCACGTTGAGTGAAGCCGAGGTTTCCACCCTCGCCAACGCATCGCACCCTCAGGTCACAGCCATCGACCCGGACGCCGTCGTTGGCCTTGTCCCCCACGTGGGCGTTGGTCTCCGTTGTGGCCTTGACGAAGGTTCCGACGCCACCGTTGAAGAGCAGGTCGGCCGGCGCCTTCAAGCACGCGCTGATCAACTCCGACGGCGAGAGCTCCGGGATCGAGGCCGGGATTCCCAAGGCCTTGTGCATCTGCGCAGTGACCAGGACCGACTTAGCGTTTCGAGGGAAGACGCCCCCTCCTTCGGAGATCAGCGCCTTGTCGTAATCGGCCCAGCTTGATCTCGGTAGATCGAAGAGCCGCCTGCGCTCCTGCCAGCTGAGTGCCGCATCCGGTGTTGGATCGACGAAGATGTGGCGGTGGTCGAATGCCGCGATCAGGCGCATGTGCTTGCTCAGCAGCATTCCGTTGCCGAAGACATCGCCGCTCATGTCGCCGATGCCGACACAGCTGAAGTCCTCAGCCTGGCAATCCGTACCCATCTCGCGGAAGTGCCTACGGACGGACTCCCAAGCCCCGCGGGCAGTGATGCCCATGGCTTTGTGGTCATATCCGGCCGAACCGCCTGAGGCGAAGGCGTCTCCGAGCCAGAAGCCTGAGGAGATCGCGATGGAGTTGGCGAGGTCGGAGAAAGTAGCCGTCCCCTTGTCCGCAGCAACCACCAGGTATGGGTCATCACCGTCGTAACGGACCAGGTCAGTAGGTGGAATCACCTCACCGGTCACGAGATTGTCGGTCACGTCGAGCAGACTCGCGATGAAGAGCTCATAGCATGACATGCCCTCACTCATCCACGCGTCGCGGTCGACCGAGGCGTCCGGCAGCCGCTTGCAGTAGAAGCCGCCCTTCGCGCCGACCGGGACGATGACGGTGTTCTTGACCATTTGAGCCTTGACCAGACCCAGGATCTCGGTTCGGAAATCCTCCGCACGGTCGGACCACCGCACTCCGCCGCGGGCTACTGGGCCGAAGCGCAAATGCACACCCTCGACGCGAGGAGAGTAGACGAAGATCTCGAACGCCGGACGCGGCTCTGGGAGCTCCGGGAGCTGCCGAGGTAGCAGTTTGAATGCGATCGCAGGCCTCCCCTGGAAGGCATTGGTCCGCACGATGGCCCCGATCACTGCCAGGTAGGAGCGCAGGATCCGATCGTGATCGAGACTGGCCACGTCATTCAGCGCGATCTTGAATTTGTTGATCAGTTCCGCGGCCGACGTCTTCCGATCCTCGACGGGAAGATCACGCCGCGGATCGAACCGCAGCTCGAACAGGGTTACCAGTTGGCGCGTCAGGTCGACATTCGAGCTGAGCGCGTGCGCGAGATAGGTCTGGCTGTACGTACTGCCGACCTGGCGCAGGTAGCGGCCGATCGCTCGGATGATCACCACCTGCCGCCACGTCAAGTCAGCTCGCATCACGAGCGCGTGAAAACCGTCAGGTTCGCTCAGACCCTGATACGAGGCGGAAAACGCCTCGATGAATTGCTGTCGCGCCGCCATCGACCATCGGGACGTGACCGCCTCTCGGCCACCGGGCACGGTGATGCCGAAGTCATAGATGAAGGCCCGGGTTCCGTTGCCGACAACGAGCTCGTACGGCCGTTCATCGATGACATCGACCCCGAGCAGCGTCAGGTGCGGCAGGATCTGTGATAGCGAAATCGGCGCTGTCCATCGAAAGATCTTCAGCCTCAGATCTGCCTCGTCGTCCTCCCGGTCGGGTGCGTACATCGCCATTTCCATGCCTGCGGATCCGGGCGCTTCGGCAGAGTCCTGGCGAGTGCGCAAGACCATCAACGCAGCCAGATCCAGCACCGCCTGTCGAGGCGAGAAGTCTTCCTTGTATCCCTCGGGCAGAGCGCCGGCGAGAGCCGCGAGCTGGTCTGGCGTGGCATATTCGATCGGCGACGGCCATCCTGCCAGCACTTCGGCGAACTCATCGCTCCACGATCGAGTGGCGGTGGTCAGCTCTCGCTCCAGCTGACGGACATCGATTTCGCCAAGCGATTTGCCGAGCGGCATACGAACCACGAAATGCAGGCGCGCCAACACCGATTCCGAAATCCGTGGCGTGTAGTCGATCGATGCCCCCTGGAGGCGCTCTAACAACACCTCCTCCATCCGCTTCCGGACCGCGGTCGTGTAGCGGTCGCGGGGCAGGTACACCAGGCAAGAGAGATAGCGCCCGTACGGCTCCCGGCGGACAAACATCCGTACTTGGCGACGTTCCTTGAGGTGGGCCACTTTCTCCACGATTGGCGCCAGTTCGTCGATCGGCGCCTGAAAGAGCTCGTCCCGCGGATAGTTGTCAAGGGCATCCATGATCGCCTTGCCGCCATGGCTGTTGCCGGCGTACCCGGACCGTCGCAGCACCACGGCGGCCTTCTGCCGTAGAACCGGTACGCGCGACACCGGCTCTGAATACGCCGAAGAGGCGAATAAGCCAAGAAAGCGACGTTCGCCGGTGATCTGGCCGTCGGCGGACAAGGTCCGGATCCCGATGTAGTCAAGGTAGGCCGGGCGGTGCACCCGCGACTTGTCGTTGTCCTTGGTGATGATCATCAGTGGTTGGGAAGCTTCGGGCATCGGCACAGCGTGGAAGGCGCTCGCCGCATCCTTGTCGCCCCGCAGGACGCCGAGTCCGGTGGCGGCCACCGGCTCGAATCGGGTGTCTTGCCCATTGAGGATGAGGCGGTACTGGCGGTAACCGAGGAATGTGAAGTGATTGTCGTTCAGCCACTCCAGCAGTTCGATCGCGAGCGCCGCTTCATCGGTACGGTCGCTGGTCACGACTGGATCAGCAAGCAGCGAGATGGTTTCGGTAGAACGAGTCCGCATCCGGCTCCAGTCCTCGACGACCTCCTCGACCAGCCGTAGCACCTCGAGCAGCCCATGTTCCAGATCCGAATGAAGGTCTTCCGTGTCGCGCTCTGGACTTGCCGGGGGCAGGACTTCCAGATGCATCCAAGATTCCTGCAGAATCTCCGGGTCCGGCCCAACCTGAGTCGTTCGTACGATCTCTCGGAGGGTGCCACCGACATCGCGACGGATGAGGAACTGAGGGTGGAATACCTCCCGGATGCTCCAGCCTTGGCGGAGGACCTCCATCGTCACAGAGTCGACCAGGAATGGGCGGTCGTCAGTGACAATCTGAACGACCGTTGCGCCGCCTGCCGACCAGCCGTCCTCGGACTGGCTCGGCGTGCGGATAGCGATCGTCGCCCTGGCCGGAGGTCGCTGCATTGCCAGGCGGTAATGGCTTTCGACCAGTCCGAGCAGGTCTTCAACGCTGCGCTCGTCAATGTCCAGCGGATCGACGTGGCGAAAATAGTGGGACAGGAAGTCGGACACTGCCTCGAGTTCCTGGCCCAGCTCCGCGGCGATAGCCGCGCCTCTAGTTGCGACGTCGGCGATCTTTTCGATTTTCTCCTGTTCGAGCTCCACCTCGAATATCGTCACGTCGCATCCGATCATGTCCGCCACACCCCGGTGTGCAGCTATTCCGACCTTAGCCTTCCCACAGCGGGAAAGCCCTCGTGCAGACCTGGTGCATTGCCTGTGGCCAAAGGCTCATGATTCGGGTGGAGTCGTAGCCGCCAGCAGGCGACGGGCACGGCGGCCAAGATCGCTGAGGTCGACTCGACCTTCATCCGCGGCCGAAGCCAGGCGCGATGCGAGATCCAACGCCTCGTCGAGCAGAGGTGCGTCCGCGGCGGCGTCCTCACCCATGTCACGAAGAATCGTCACCTCGGTCCGCGAGGCGATGATGGGTTCGAGCATGCCCTCGACCCAGACTCTGGTCCTGCGGCCGCCACCGCGGTCTTGCCCGAGTAAGGGCTCCAGGGCAAAGATCCGGTCTGCCCGTACGAACTTGCCGAAGCCCAGGGAGATCATTCGGGATTCTGAGGCCACGTCTCGATCATCTCAGGCGCGTACGACACCGTCAGTTCCAGTTGACCGGCAGTAACGGATGCCAAGATGAGCCCATGGACATCACGACTAGCCTGGACTTCGCCGCTCCCCCTGATCGGGTGTACGCCATGATGATCGATCAGGCCTACCTCGAGGAGGTCTGTGTCGCATCGGAATCGATCAGTTATGACGTGACGGTGTCGGACTCGTCGACCCACTCGTCGCGCACGCTGCCAGCTCCTGAGTCAGCGGCACGATTTACCGGTAGCCAGCTCACGGTGGTCGAGGACGTCGCGTGGGAGGCAGGGTCGGCGGATGGATCGCGAATCGGAGACCTGACGATGACGATTCGCGGCCAGCCCGTGAAACTCAAAGGCAAGCTTCGGCTGGCACCGGGAGGCCGCGGGACCGTCGTCGCGCTCGACGGCGAACTGAAAGTCGCCATACCGATGCTAGGCAAGAAGCTGGAGGAGTCTGCCGCTCCCGCGGTGATGGCCGGATTTCGAACCCACCAGCGCGTCGGCGATCAGTGGTTGACCCGACCTGCCTAACCCGACAGACTCGCGGCCGCCCTCCTGTGTTGTCAAATAAGCGAACCTCGCAGTCGCTGCGCGATTCGTAGCGGCTGCGAGGTTCGACGACAAGCGCGCGAGCTCCAGAGCTCAGGCCTCGATTGTGCGCTTGGAGTCTGCCGACTCCACCGCGATCTTGCGCGGCTTGGCCTTCTCCGCGACCGGCACCTGCAGCTTCAGCACACCGTCGGCGTAGTTCGCGCTGATGTTCTCCAGATCGAGGTTGTCCCCAAGGATGAGCTGTCTGCTGAAGACGCCGCGCGGACGCTCCGCCGCGATCTGCTCACCAGCTGTTTCCTGCACCGGCCGCTCGGCTCGAACTGTCAGTACGTTGCGCTCGACATCCAGGTCGATTGAGTCAGCCTGTACGCCGGGCAGGTCGAACTCCAGGCGGAAGGTGTCACCCTCGCGCCAGGCGTCCATCGGCATGAACGCAGGGCGTGCCGAGGTGCCGAACACCTGCTGGGTGAGGCGATCGAGTTCACGGAAGGGATCGGTGCGCATCAACATCTTGCTTCACCTCCAGTCCTTGACAGATCGTCGATGCACTTACCATCGCTTATCTATGGTGACAAATAGAGATTATCGCCTGCTACCCTAGAGGTCAAGCGTCATCACAAAAGAAGATCTCTCGAGGCGGTGGGTAGCGTGTCGTCGCGACAGCCTGACCCGGCGGCCGGCGTCTATGGCATCTCGGTCGCCGCGGACCTTGTCGGTACCGGAGTGCAGAACCTCCGAGCCTACGAGAAGGCTGGACTCGTCCGGCCGAGCCGTACCCCCGGTGGTACGCGGCTGTACAGCAGCGACGACATCGCGCGGATGCGTCGAATTGCTGAGCTGGTCGCCGAGGGCCTGAACCTCAATGCCATCACGATGGTGCTCGATCTCCAGGACAGCAATGAACGGCTGCGTACGGAGAACGCCAGGTTCCGGTCACGTTCGCGCAAACCCTGATTCGGCTATCCCTGGTGGGGGTAGCGAGAGTCTTTCGGCGGCACAAATGTCTCCTTGATGGAGCGAGGGCTGGTCCAGCGGATCAGATTCCACATCGAGCCGGCCTTGTCATTGGTGCCCGATCCCCTAGAACCACCGAAGGGCTGCTGGCCGACGACAGCGCCGGTGGGTTTGTCGTTGACGTAGAAATTGCCCGCCGCGTACCGAAGCCGCCGGTTGGCATAATCGATCGCGACCCGGTCATCGGCAATCACTGCGCCAGTCAGACCGTACCGACCTGTGGCATCGACCTGATCCAGGGTGGCCTCGAAATCGGCGTCGTCATAAATGAACAGCGACAGAATCGGTCCGAAGTACTCGGTGCTGAACAGGTCCTGCCGCGGATTGTCGGAGATGATCAAGGTTGGTCGAACGTACCAGCCCTCCCGGTCATCGGTGACACCCCCCGCAATGATCTTGGCGTCGCTCGCCTTCCTAGCTGCCTGGATAGCGTCGACCTGCTTGGTGAAGGCGCGCTGATCGATCACCGCAGAGGTGAAGTTCGAAAGATCACGGACGTCACCGACGGTGAGCGACTCAGTGGCGCCGATCAGATCCCCGGCGATCTTCTCCCAGACACTGCGGGCCAGGTAAGCCCGCGAGGCGGCGGAGCACTTCTGGCCCGAATACTCAAACGCGCCGCGGATCAGCGCCGTCAGGAGCACCTCAGGATCAGCGCTCGGATGAGCGACCACGAAGTCCTTGCCGCCGGTCTCTCCGACCAGCCGGGGGTAGCCCCGGTATCCGGCGATGTTCTCCCCTACGGTCTGCCACAAATGCTGAAACGTCTCGGTAGAGCCGGTGAAGTGGATGCCCGCTAGATCAGGATGGGAAAGCGCAACGTCAGAGACTGCGACTCCGTCGCCCGGCAGCAGATTGATCACACCAGGTGGCAGACCCGCGGCTTCCAGCAACCGCATTGTGAAATGGGCGGCGAATTGCTGCGTCGGGCTCGGCTTCCACAAAACGGTGTTGCCCATGAGGGCGGGGGCTGTCGGAAGGTTTCCGGCGATAGCGGTGAAGTTAAAGGGAGTGACGGCGTAAACAAATCCTTCAAGCGGCCGATAGTCCGCTCGGTTCCACATTCCCGGCGATGAGATTGGCTGCTCTGCGAGGATCTGCGATCCGAACGCGACATTGAATCTCCAGAAGTCGATCAGCTCGCAGGCTGCGTCGATCTCGGCCTGCTGGATCGTCTTTCCCTGGCCCAGCATCGTGGCCGCGTTGAGGGTGTCCCGCCACGGCCCGGCAAGCAGGTCTGCTGCCCGCAGGAACACCGCTGCCCGGTCCTCGAAGCTCAATCCGGCCCACTCCAGAGCCGCCGCCATGGCCGCGTTGATGGCGTCCTGGGTGTCCTTCCGGGTGGCCGCCGCCGAATGCCCGAGGATATGGCGATGATCGGAAGGCATCGTCACATTGAACGCAGCGCCGCCAGCCAGGCGGCTGCCGGCGCCTACGGTGGCGGGAAGCTCCATCGGCTCGGCTTCGGCTAACTGCTTCAGCGTCGACTCGAGGGCGGCCCGCTCGGCCGAGCCCGGTGCGTATGACAGAACCGGCTCATTGGCCGGTGTGGGGACCTGGATGATCGCGTCCACGAATCGAGGCTACCCCCGAGTTGCCCGGCCCTGACCACGACTGCCGCAGCCTCGGCTCCGGAGGCCCGGCCTCAGATCGCCGTAGCCTTCTCGGTTGCCTCGCGGCGCTTCTTCGCAGCTTCAACGGAGGCGCGCAGCGCGGCAACGAGGTCGACAACCTCAGCCTCCTTGGGCGCCTCTGGTTCTTCGGGCAACGGAACGCCTTCCGCCTTGCTCTGTACCAGCGCTTCCAACGCCTCCCGGTAGGCGTCGGTGTACTCCTCGGGTTTGAACTCGCCGGACAGCGCATCAATGAATGACTGGGCCATGGTCACCTCGGCATCCGAGACCTGAACATCAGCGGGCGGCGCCGCGAACGAGCCATCACGGAGCTCGTCCGGCCACAGCATCGTGTGCATCCGCAACACACCATCCTTGGGCCGAAGCAGTGCCAGTGCTTCCCGGGATCGCAGCGCCACCTTGACCACCGCACTCTGGCCGCTCTTTGCCAACGCGTCACGAAGCAACACGTACGGCTTGACGCCCGGGCCGTCTGCCTCCAGGAAGTAGGTCTTGTCGAAATACGAGGGGTCAACCTCATCCTCGTCGACAAACTGCACAACTTCCACCGCCTTTGTGGTGGCGAGCGGAAGCGAGTCGAAGTCTTCTTTCTCCAAGATCACCATCCGGCCGTCGGGCATCTCATAGCCCTTGGCGATTTCGGCATATGGGATCTCGTTGCCACACTTCTCGCACACCCGCTTGTACTTGATTCGGCCACCATCTTCTGGGTGGACCTGGCGAAAACTGATGTCCTTCTCCTCAGTGGCCGAGAAGAGCTTCACCGGAATCGTGACCAGTCCGAAGGAGATGGCGCCTTTCCAGATTGACCGTGGCATGACGCTAGTCTGCCCGATCGCCTGCAATTATCGTCAGATCGTCATCCTCGCCGAGCTGGTCAACCTCCTCAGGCGCAAACCAAAGCAGGTCGAACCCATCCAGCAGCTCAGCCACTTCAGGCATGTCCAGCGCCGTGGCCAGCGGGCATTCCCCGTGACCGTCGCCGAGCGCCCGCCGCGCCGAAACAACTGCCTTGAAAGTTTGGGCTCGTCGACGAATATCGCCCGTACCTGCGACCAGGAAAGACCAGCGATAGTGATTTCACCAAACGGACTGCCGTGGTCAGCCACCTGGTCAGGCGCAAGCTCGGCGGCGAGCACCAGGCGCCTGGCACTCGAGCTGATGGGCACTGCCAAAACACCGGCATGGCTCAGTGCAGCGAACTCGGCCTCCTCAAGGCTTGTTTGCCCGCCCAGCTCGGCGAGCAGGGCGAAGGTCGCAGCACATCCGCTGCGTAGGCCCAGGTCGGCGCCGGCTCGCAACGCGAGCGTTTCCCGTAAACAGACGGGAACGAATCCGGTCAGCGCCGTCCTTCGGCGATCCCGTTCCACAGCGGAGCCCGGCGTCACTGCGACCTGGGCTTGCCGGTCGCCTTCCGAGTGGACGCGTCCACAGCCTGGTTCTGCGCTGCTGCAATACGTTTCGCTGCCGGGGCAGAGACAACTCCGAACTCGGAGGCCCTGGAGACGAGCGTACGGACAGCGGCTCGTTTCCGCGCCGATCGGCGTGCCGCCTCATGCCTTGCAGCAACCTTCTGCTGCGCTGCCCGGCGAGCGGCCGCGCTTGCCTTACGCGTCGGTTGCCTTAGACCTGGCGCCTCACGCGTGGTCTCGACGAGTTCTTGCAGCGCATCGGTTATGCACTGTGCGAGCACATCAAGATCCCGGAGTGCGTACCGGTCACCTGTGAGTCCGAAGTAAACCTCCCCGTCGTAAGACGTCACCCCGATCGTGAGCAGGTGGGCTGCCGACAGAGGCAGCAGCGGATAGCTGGCGGCCAAACGCGCGCCGGCTGCGTAAAGGGGCACTTGGGGACCAGGCACGTTGGTGATCAGGATGTCGTGCTGCTTCCGCATCACCTCAGCGGTTACCCGGACCCCTAACGCGTGCAGTGTCGATGGGGCAAATCCGGCGATGTCGGACAAAAAGCGCGCTCCCACGGCACGGCCGCTCTCCCTGTGAGCCTGAGTCCCGACGCCGACCTGATGGAGTTGCATCAACGCACTCTGTTCGCCGATTGGCAAGCTCTGCAGGTGTGGCGCTACTTGGCTGCCGAGAGAGGTCGGCCCTCCCTCCTCCTCAGTCACGCTCATCGGCACTAGCGCGGTAAGACTGCTGCCCGTGCTGAGCGATTCGCCGCGGGTGAATAGCCAGGACCGCAGTGCACCGGTGAGCACCGCTAAGACCACGTCGTTGATGGTGTGGTTGTGCTCCTGCCGGACGGCCTTCAGATCGGCGAGCGGGAGCCGCACCAGGGCGATTCGACGTTGCTCGGACACCTCGCCGGCCAGCGGCGAATTCGCGGGTGGCCGCCTGCCTCGGAGGGCATCCCCGGCGAGTTGCCCGACCGCTCCACCGACACCACCTACTGCTTCGCCGATGGCTATCGCGACACCGAGGGCACTTGTCAACGTACCCCTCAGGTTCTCGATCGCCTTGGCTGGATCTTGAGCGCTGTCCCACAGCGCTCCGCTGATCAGTTCAAGCGCAGTCGGCTCCGGTAGTGGCCGCCAATTCTTCGCCGACATCAGCGACGGACGGTGGTCGGCGTCCAGCAGGACTTGGCCGAGGTCGACACCATCAATCCCGTCGACCAGCGCCAAATGGGTTTTACTGACTAGCGCGAAACTGCCGTCGGCGAGTCCCTCCACCAGGTAGATCTCCCAAAGGGGCCGGGAGCGATCCAGCCGCCTGGCCATGACCCTGCCGACAAATTCGCGCAGCTGGTCCAGCGTGCCGGGACGGGGCAGCGCGGAACGGCGCACGTGGAAGGTCAGGTCGAAGTTCTCATCGTCTGCCCAGACCGGCGCAGCCAACCTCACGGGCACGGGTTTGACGCGTTGCCGGTAGCGCGGCACGTATTCGATTCGATCGCGGATGAGGGCAATCAGGCGTTCGTAATCGAAGCCTTCGGGCCAGGGATCGAAGATGTCGACCGTGCTCACGTGTCCCGGAGTTCGCGCCGTGTCCAGCGCCAGCATCGTCACCTCGAGCGGCGTCAATCGCTGAGGCATGGCATTCCTTATCGAGTGGCCGGAACTTCACCCTATTACCGCGCGTGTGTCAGTGGTGTTCAAGAGCCGGCTGCCTTCAACCGGAGCATCCCTTAAGGTGGCCAGGCATCGCTTTAGACGTACCTAAGGCAGCAGTGATGCCTCGTGAAGGTTATCGGGACAAGGACGGAACGGTGCGGAAGTCGAGATCGACGGTTTGGTCAGTCATGCTCAGCGCAACACTGCCGACTTACATCATGCTCTCGGCATGCGCGGCGTCCCCGAGCAGCCAACCGTCGACAGCCTTCACCCCGGGGCCGAGCGCCACTCCCATTTCCCAGGCTTCTACACCGACCAGTACTCCGAGCAAAACTCCGAGCAGCGTTGAGGCCGTGACGATCGATGTAACGATCTCTGGCGGAAAGGTCTCGCCCAGCGGGCAGAAGCTTGACCTCGCCGTCGGCCAGAAAGTGGTTCTGAACGTCACCAGCGACGTCGACGAGGAAATTCACGCCCACGCCCTCGGTGACGGCTACCAACTGAACGTCTCGGCGGGCAAGCCCGCGACCGGATCGTTTGTGGTGAGCGACCCCGGCAGCTTTTATGTCGAGGCACACCACTTGGAGAAAGTCATTGTGATCCTTAACGTGCGCTGACACTCCTCGACGGTCGCTCCCGCCTCATGACCGTGGCTCTCCTTCCGCTGCACGGCATCGGCTCCCGCGACGATCTCCCGCTGCCCTTCGGATTCGTCATCATCGGTGCGGTCCTCACCTTGATCATCTCGTTCGGGGTCTTGCTGTTTGCTTGGCGGCGTCCTCGCTATTCGACGATTGGCGGGCGGGAACTGCCACGTCTCACCGCACTCATCGACAACCGGGTCGTGCGGTTGGTGGCGCGCCTTCTCATCTTGGCGGCCTACGGCTGGGCCGCCCTAGCTTTGCTGGCCGGTAAGGATCTGCTGACCAACCCGATCTTCGGCTACGTCTTCGTCTGGATGTGGGTCGGTCTGGTACCCATCTCGCTGCTGTTCGGCCAGTTCTGGCGAGCGACCAACCCGTTGCGCACAATTCACCGTGGGTTGTGCGCGGTTGCCCGGATCGATTCCAGCCTTGGCCTGCTCACCCTGCCCAGGCGAATTGGGGTCTGGCCGGCGGCAGTGGGCCTGTTCGCGTTCGGATGGCTTGAGCTGGTGCAACCCGAACGGACGACGCTGGGCGTGCTACGGGTCTGGGCGCTCAGCTGGCTGGTGATCATGGTCCTTGGGGCGATTGTCTTCGGTCAGCGCTGGATCGCCGCGGCGGATCCTTTTGAGACCTACGCGTCGACCATCGCAGAGATGTCGATCTGGCGGCGGGTCGGAGGGTCGCTCCGCCTGGTCAATCCGCTCGCTGGCCTTAGCTCGTGGCTGCCGCCGCGTGGCGCACCGGCCGCGGTAGCAGCGTTGCTGGGCATCACCGCATACGACAGCTTCACCAACACCAGCTGGTGGATCCGGACCGTCCAAGCCTCGAACGCGCCGCCGTTGCTCTGGCAGACCGTCGGCCTGCTAGTGATGATCATCATCGTACTGACCAGCTTCAGCGCCGCAGCCCGCTGGATGGGCCGGTACACCACCGAATCTTCGGCCGCCTATCCACGATTGATGGCATGCTCGGTGGTACCCATCGTGGTCGGTTACGCCATCGCACACTATGCGACGCTCTTGATCGTCGAAGGACAACGGGTCGCGATCAACTTCTCCGATCCGCTCGGCCGGGGCTGGAATGTGTTCGGCTCGGCAGAGATGGGCGTCAATTCCGCTATCTTCAATCGGCCGACCGCGATAGCAGTGATCCAGCTGGCCGCGATCGTTGGTGGCCACGTGATGGCCGTAGTCGTGGCCCACGAGAAGGCGGTTCGACTGCTACCACCCGAGCGAGCGCTAGCCGGTCAATGGCCCATGCTCGCAGTGATGGTGGGCTACACCTGCGCGGGTCTGCTGCTGTTGTTCTCGCCATAATCACAACTGCATTTCATGTCTGGACAAATCGGCCGTCAAGCCTATTCAGCTGGAGCATGCGACCCTATGCTGCAGGCATGATGGAGGCGCCCACCGCGCGCGAACTCGACATCACGCTCGAGCGCAACTCCCCTGTTCCGCTGTATTACCAGCTGGCTCAGTCAATTGAGCACGCCATCAATACCGGTGCTCTTGCTCCCGGCGATCGGCTGGAGAATGAACTCTCTCTGACCAGTCGTCTTGGCCTCTCCCGACCGACCGCCCGGCAGGCGATCCAGGAGCTCGTCAAGAAGGGCATGCTTGTCCGCAAACGAGGGGTGGGCACTCAGGTCGTACGGTCCCAGTTCCGCCGCGATGAGCGGCTGAGCAGCTTCAACGAGGACCTGGCCAATGCCGGAAAGGTCCCCGGAACGCGGCTGCTGGAGTATTCAGTGGGCGAGCTCGAACCTGACATCCGCGACGCCATCGACGCGGAGAACGTGACGGGCGAGGCCTTCATGAAGATTAGACGACTGCGGCTGGCCGACGACGTGCCGCTGGCGATCTTGACCAACTACCTGCCAAGTCATTTCCAGATCAGCGCTGATGATCTTTCCGCAAAGGGTTTGTACGCCTGCCTCCGCTCGATCGGGGTCAATCTCAGGATCGGTCACCAACGCATCTCCGCCCGGCTGATGAGCGACGAAGAAGCCAGGCTGCTCGACGCTGAAACCCCCGCCGCCTGTCTCACGGTTGATCGCATCGCCTACGACGATGTCGGCCAATTCGTCGAGTTCGGCCGTCACATTTATCACGCCGACCACTACTCGATTCAGTCCTCCCTGGTGGTTTGAAGCCAGAATCTGCCACCGGCAGAAACGAACGTTGACCTACCTTGCTTGCGCTCTGCGTGAGTAGCAAACGGCGCACACCGACAGGACCGAACGTAAATGTTCTTTTCATCAGTGAGGGGCAGCGTGAACCTACGTTTCCTTTGGGGAGGGGGCAGTGTGAAGGTCCGTTCCCTCAGTGGAGCGGAAGGGTCACGCCGAACCCCCGAGCGGCCAAACGGAGCAGCACCTGTCCGGGTGCGGTCAAGTCGGCGATCTTCGCCGCCGTCAAGAGTTCCAGCTCCGCCAGTCGTTCTCGGCAGGCGACCGGGCCGGCCACCCGTGCCTGCTGCAGCTCGAAAGTGTTGCGCCAGACCTTTTGCCGTGCCTCACGCAGGAACTGCCTGGAGCTTGCCCGATTTAGCGGAGTCAGCAGGCGATCCAGCGGCCTGCGTGGTCCGCCCAGTTCACCATCCTCCGCCGCCACTCGATCGGCGAGGATTCGGTCGATCCTTTCATGATCACGACGCCGCAGGTCGATCACGACAGGGTCGGAGAAGTCCTCGTCGCTGATCACAGCCAGCAGCGCCTGCGGCAGATCGAAATTGATGTGCGCATTCATACCGAGCAGCAGGTGTTGCAACACGTTCAGGTCGTGCTGCGGCCGAAACGCCAGGCGCCATGGCAGCGGCGGAGGGTTCCCGCCAAGATCAGCGTCATGTGCCACGAAGAACAGGTCGGCGAAAGCCGCATCCCACTTTGCTACCCAAGCGGGATCCTCGAACCCCCCGTCGTCAATGGAGCGACCGACGGCCTCAGTCGTGCGCCGATAGGTGGCGATGAATGTGCGCCGGAACTCCAAACCGGAGGGCAGTGACGCCTGCCGGTGATCAATGTCCTCCAACACCTGCGCGATCGTCGGATCTGCGGCCATGCCGCCATTGTTTCCAGGTGTTATCCACAGATTGTCACTCTGCACTTCACAGCGGGTCGAATTGCCCGCACGCTGATGGCCGAAGTGCACTCATAGGGGGCCTCATACGTGTCCGGCACCGCCGAAATCCATTCGCCGATCAACTACCGATCCGCCATCGAAAGCCGCCCGCCGGCGCAAACTTGGCAGCCTCGACTCGCTCCACTGATGGACGAAGCCCAACCAATGCTCGACCTCTACGTGAGGTCGACCGGGCAAGCCAACGCCGGCGGTGCTGGATGGATGGCTGCTCCGCGGCCCGGGTTACCTGACGCCACCGCGTGGAGCTCATCGCTCGCCAAGCTGCTGATCGAGACTGTGCAAGGATTGCGGCCCATCGGTCAGCTCAATCGCTGGGTCGACGAGCGGGTGCTCGCCGCCGTCTCCAGCCACCGGCGCCAGCGGCTACGACGAAAGCACCACCCGCAAACCACCAGACCGGCCGTCCTGCGCTCGGTACATGTCCAGTTCCCCGTGGAGACCGCCGCTGAGGTGGCGGTCCACCTGCTGCTCAACGAGCGATCGGTCGCCCTGGCATTTCGGCTGGAGGACTTCTACGGCCGGTGGTTGTGCACTGCGGTCGAGCTAGGTCCGCATTAACCGTGTCAGCTCGTAATCGCGCGAGCACGGGAAGAAGGGGCGCTAACCGGAAAGGGTGAGCCAAGTCTTGCCGGGAGTCAGCGAGATCTCCTTGCCGAACTTGTCCACAAACCGCAGCGGGGCCGACAGCTTGACGCGCTTCCAACTACCACTCAGCTTCTTGCCATCGCGATAGATCGTCACGCGGCCTTGTCCGACCGTCCCTGAGCGGACCGACGGAACGCCATTGACGTCACGGTTGCCGTCGGGACGATTCCGCACCTGCATGATCACGACGTTGTCGGTCCTAGCGAGCCTTCCGGAATCACCATCGGCATACTGCCGCCCATTCCAGCGAACGAGGTAGCCGCCGGCGCCATGCTCGAAAGCGAAAGTGTCGTGACCGACCCTGGTCTTGAACGTCTTCGCGGTCGCCGCGTCGGCCCAGCGTCCATCCTCGGCGCGGAAAGTCCAGCCGATCGGCTTAGCCTTGCCCACGTTTGTCGTTTCACCAATCCTTTGCAGATCGACGAACACGTTGTGCGGAGCGCGACGGCGGCTGTCTCGGGTAGTGCGCAGAATCGGCACAACTGATACCGAGTCGATCTTGCGCTGCACCCGCCGGTTCGCTCCTGAATAGACCAACCCGGGCTTCCCGAAGACGGGCAGCAGCAGCGCATCGGTCGTTCGCGCGCTGCGCACCGGACCGACGCGCTTGGGGAATCTCGTATGGTAGATCGAGATCAGCCGGGTCTGTCCGCCCTCGACCTCCTGAACAAAGACGATGTCAGCAGCGTGCAGCCCCACTTGCGGCCGTGCGGCGGTAATGTTCTCAACCTTGACAGCGATCACCGGATTGTTGTTGATGGTGCCGCCGGTCAGCGGGTCAGTCTGCATGGCCTTCGGCTTGGCAGTCGTCCAGGTGGACTTCGGTGATGAGTGCGGGATCGATGTCTGGGCCACGGTCGGTGAACGCGGCGGTTCAGCATCATTGGCCCAGAGCACAGACGTGGCTCCGATACCCACCACCATGAGCAGCCCAATCAGGGCGGCAGCAATTGTGTATGTACGCGACCAGCCGGATCTGGGCAACCGAAAACCTCAGGAGCTATCGATGATCGACCGGCAGCCGCGGTCACCGCCCGCCCGGTCGTCCGTGGCACATCTTGTACTTCTTGCCGGAGCCGCAGGGACACGGTGCATTGCGTCCGACACCTGCATACGGATCGGCCTCGGCTGGCCTGCCGGCGGTTTTGACCGTGCCAGTCTCATCGGGCGCCGAATAGGTCAGCCGCTGCTGCGCCTGACTCGTGAGTCCCTTGGCCTTGACTTGGGGAGGGCGAGCGCTCAGTGGTTCAGCCGGCTCTGATACAACCGGCTCGATGTCGGGCTTGACCTTCGCTGCAGCCTTCTCGCCCTTGACCGGGGTGCTGGCCTCCAGTCCATCGGCAGTCTCGGGCTCGAGCTTGTGCACGGCAACGCCAGGGCCATCAGGATCTGGACCGGATTCAATCAATTGCGACGGGCGACCATGACCGTTGCCGGCGGCGGCTCCCCCTCCGATTTGCACTGGCTGGCCATCAGCTCCGGTTACCACTCCGACCTCCGGCGCCTGCTCGATCTCGACCTCCAGATTGAAGATGAAACCGACGACCTCCTCCATGAAGGCTTCCATCATGGCGTTGAACATGTCCCCGCCCTCGCGCTGGTATTCCACCAGCGGATCGCGCTGAGCCATCGCCCGCAGGCCGATGCCCTCTCGCAGATAGTCCATCTCATACAAGTGCTCGCGCCACTTGCGATCGAGAACCGTCAGCAGCACCCGGCGCTCCAGTTCGCGCATCACCTCCGCACCCAGGGACTCCTCGCGCTTGTCGTACGCGGCCTGTGCGTCGGCCTTGAAATCCTCTATCAGCATCTGCCGATCAAGATCTTCGCGCTCCTCGTACTCAGCACGATCGAGGTTGACTGGATACAGCGTGCGCATACTGGTCCACAGCTGCTCGAGGTCCCAGTCCTCGGCGAATCCCTCAGTCGCACCGATGACGTACTGCTCGACCACCGCATCGACGGTGGTGCGTAACCGCGCCTCCACGTCAGCACCCTCCAGCACCTTCCGCCGATCGCTGTAAATCGCATGCCGCTGCCGGTTCAGCACGTCGTCGTACTTGAGGATGTTCTTGCGGATTTCGAAGTTCTGGGCCTCGACCTGGCCCTGAGCACTCGCTATGGAACCCGAGACGCGCTTGTTCTCGATCGGCTGATCGTCCGGTACCTTCAGCGCTTGCAGCACCCACTCCACGATGTCGGACTTGAACAGGCGCATCAGGTCGTCGCCGAGTGACAAGTAAAAGCGGCTCTCACCCGGGTCGCCCTGCCGGCCCGATCGGCCGCGCAGCTGGTTGTCAATGCGCCGGGACTCGTGCCGCTCGGAGCCGACGACGTAAAGGCCGCCGAGATCGACCACCTCCTCGTGCTCGGACTGCACAGCCTGCTCGAACTCCCTGAGCAGGATCGGGAAGCGCTTCTCGTATTCCTCGGACCGCTCGAGGGCATCGATGCCCTCGTCATGGAGCTTCTTGTCGGCCAGGAACTCCGGATTACCGCCGAGAATGATATCGGTGCCCCGACCGGCCATATTCGTGGCAACGGTGACCGAACCCTTTGAGCCAGCGACCGCAATGATCGCGGCCTCTCGCTCGTGCTGCTTTGCGTTCAGCACCTCGTGCTTCACACCAACCTGCTTCAGCATCCCGGACAGGATCTCGGACTTGGCAACCGAAGCGGTGCCAATCAGCACCGGCTGACCCTTCTCGTGCCGCTCCGCAACGTCATTGACAACAGCGGTGAACTTCGCTTCCTCAGTTCGGTAGATCAAATCGCGCTGATCGGTGCGGATCATGTCTTTGTTGGTCGGAATCGGCACGACGCCAAGGCCATAGATCTTCTGGAACTCTGCGGCTTCGGTCATGGCCGTGCCTGTCATGCCGGCCAACTTCTCGTACATCCGGAAGTAGTTCTGCAAGGTGATGGTGGCGAGTGTCTGGTACTCGTCGCGGATCTGGACCCGCTCCTTGGCCTCGATGGCCTGGTGCAGACCTTCGTTGTAGCGGCGGCCAATCAATGTACGACCGGTGTGCTCGTCAACAATGAGGACTTCACCGTTCAAGATCACATAATCGCGATCGAGCTTGAACAGCTCCTTGGCCTTGATTGCGTTGTTGAGGTAGGAAATGAGCGGCGTGTTGGCCGACTCATAGAGATTGTCAATACCGAGCCGATCTTCCACCACGTCGATCCCGGCTTCCAGGATCGCGACAGTGCGCTTCTTCTCGTCGACCTCGTAGTGCTCGTCGCGCCTGAGCCGCTCGACCAACCTGGCGAACTCGGGATACCACTGGTGAGTGTCCTCCGCTGGACCGGAGATGATCAAGGGCGTTCGTGCCTCGTCTATCAAGATCGAATCGACCTCGTCGACGATGGCGAAGTGATGGTCGCGTTGCACGCAGTCGGCAAGGCTGAGCGCCATATTGTCGCGCAAATAGTCGAAGCCGAACTCGTTGTTGGTGCCGTAGGTGATGTCGGCCGCATAGGCCCTCCGGCGATCGGCCGGGTCCATCTGAGAGATGATCGCTCCGACATCCACGCCCAGGAAGTGATGCACCCGGCCCATCCACTCCGAGTCCCGCTTGGCGAGGTAGTCGTTCACCGTGACGATGTGCACGCCACGTCCACTGAGCGCGTTGAGGTAGGCGGGAGCGGTTGCCACCAGGGTCTTGCCCTCACCTGTCTTCATCTCGGCGATATTGCCCAGATGCAGCGCTGCTCCACCCATGATCTGAACGTCGAAATGCCGCTTGTCCAGCACCCGCCGGCTGGCTTCTCTTACGGTCGCGAAGGCCTCGGGAAGCAGCGATTCCAGCGTTTCGCCCTTCTCGTAGCGAGATCGCAGATCGCCGGTTTGACCGCGCAGCTCGTCGTCACGCATGGCGCGATAGTCGTCCTCGATGGCATTGACCTGTACCGAGATGCCTTTGAGCTGTTTGAGAATCTTGCCTTCGCCGATGCGCAGCAGCCTGTCCATCAAAGCCACGGAAACTGGCTCCCTTATCTAGATTTCATCGAAATGCACGCTCAGGGGCGCCGAGGCGTTCCCGAGCGCGTCCTCCATCGTAGGCCAGTGAGGCCAAGTCACACTGCGGCAAGCACGGGGCCAAGATCGCCGCGCGGCAGCACGCGCACCGCCGACAGCCCAAGCCAGGCAGCCATAGTCTCCAGTTCCTTCATCAGCTCCGCCGCGACATGCTCGGACTTCTGCCCAGGCTCGACCCATGCCGAGTTCACCCGAAGTACGCCCTCGGCGCGGTCGGCTTTCAAGTCGACCCGAGCCACGAAGCGATCGCCCAGGAGGAACGGATACACGTAGTAGCCATGCGTTCGCTTCGCTGCTGGCACATAAATCTCGATCCGGTAGATGAAGTCGAACAACCTTTCCAACCGATTTCGCTCGAAGACCAAGGAATCGAAAGGGCTGAGCAGTGCGCGTGTGTCGATGTGTCGGGCGATCCGCGCCTCGTGCCACAAGAACGTCGGCTGATTCCAGCCCTCCACTGTGACTGGGATGAGCTCACCCGCCTCGAGAAGTTGGGCGATCGCAGTTCGTGACATCGCCGGGCGGGTGCGAAAGTAGTCGCGCAGGCAACCCTCGCTGGCCACGCCCAGCGCCCGCGCGGCGCGGCGGACCAGCGCTCGTACGGACTCCTCCGGGCTCGGAGTAGGCATTTCCAATATGGAGTGCGGCAGCACCCGCTGCGGTAGGTCGTATACCCGCTCGAACTGGGAGTTCCGGCGAGCGGACGTGATGTCGCCGACGTAGAACAACCACTCCATCACGGTCTTGACCGATGACCAGTTCCAGCCCCAGTTCTCCCTGGTTCGTTCCTCTTCGTACTCCAACTCCCGAGCACTGATCGGCCCGCTAGCCGCGACCTCTTCCCGAACCAGGTCCACAAGGCCTGGGTTGTTCAAAGCTGCGCGCTCCACACCGGGCCACACGTCACGGAAGCCCGCCCGCATCCGGAAGCGCAGCTGAGGCTGGAGCCTCACATCAATCAGGCTCGCGGCATGACCCCAGTACTCGAACAATCGGCGTGGCGCTGTATACGCGGCACGCTCAAGCAAACCGACGTCGTACGGCCCCAAGCGGGAGAACAACGGCATGAAGTGGGCCCGGGTTACCACATTGATCGAGTCGATCTGGAACTGCGCCACCCGATCGATCACAGATTGAACATCCCGCATCCCGATCGGCCGATTGGGCCTCGGGCGGCCGAACCCCTGAGCCGCCAACGCCACCCGGCGCGCAGCGGTTTGGCTCAACTTCTCGGGTCGCACCCTTCAGACCGTAGTGACCCCTACCGACAATCGCAGGCCCGAATCAAGAACGCTCAAGAGGCGAGGTTGGCCACAGTCCCTGGGTTGTCGAGCCGGATCACACCGTAGTGGTAGGCCCTACGCCGGTAGACCACGCTCGGTGCCATGTGCTCGGAGTCGATGAACAAGTAGAAGTCATGACCCACAAGCTCCATCTCGTGCAGCGCTTGGTCGAGGCTCATCGGTATGGCCGCGTGCACTTTCTCCCGCACCACCATCGGGCCATCGCCCTGCACTTCCATTCCGGCGATCCTGTGCACCTCGGCCGAATCCGTTTCATCCCCATCGGTCAGCGGAAGCTCCGCAGCAGCCGATTGCAGGGACTGCGGCGTCCGTTGGCCGCGGTGCACTCGCTTGCGGTCGGCAGCCTTCCGGAGCTGGGCCATCAGCTTGTCCATCGCCATGTCGAAAGCGGCCAGCTTGTCCTCAGCAGCCGCCTCGGCTCGAATCACTGGGCCCTTGCTGCTAAGCGTGATCTCTACTCGGCTCGCCGAGTCGTGTTGTCGCTTGTTCCGCTCCGTTGAGACCTCGACGTCGACTCGAATGACCCGGTCATCAAGCTTCTCCAGCCGAGTGATCTTCTCCTCGACGTAAGAGCGGAATGCCTCCGGCACTGTGCAGTGCCGACCTTTCACGACAACATCCATGTCAGCCTCCATCTGAGGGAACCCCGACGGCTGGTCCCGTTCCACCGCGAACCTAGGCCCGCCGGGAGGGAGATGAAATCGCTCCCGCCAGCATTACCCCTCCCCGCAAGGAGCAATCTGGTGCGGAAGCGCCATGTCTTGACGCTAGTCCCCCGCACCGATGATTTCCATGCCGGGCTGGCAAACCATCTCAGGTCTCAGCGAAGCGAGTGTGCCGTCAGCGGGCAATTCGCTGGGTAGCAGCAACGGTGGCTGCTCCCAACACTCGATAACCGCCATACCTCAGGGCGCGTGCGGCTTCGGTCAAGCTGCTGCCGGTCGTCACGACATCGTCCACCAAGATCACCGCCGTGCCGGCCGAGGCCCCGACTGCCCGGAAAGCGCCGCGTAGGTTGGCGGCCCGCTCTTCGGCCCCCAGGCCGACCTGATCTCGTACCGGCCGGGCTTGCCGGAGCAGGCGCTGGGTTCGCACGGCGAGTGCCGGCCGCAGGATCCTGGCCGCGCGTCTGGCCATGGCCAACGTCGCATCGTAGCCTCGCTCACGCACGGTTGCGGCCGTCGACGGCACCGGAACAAGCACGATCCTCTCCCGGTGCTCCGCAGTGAGCTGTAGCAAAGCACCGATCGCTGCAGCAAGTCGACCAGCAAGAAATGGCGTCAGGGTCAGTGCACCATGCTCTTTGTGGGCGCGGATGAGCTGCCGCAAGATCGCGTCGTACGGAGCCGTGGTTACTGTGAGCGGAAAACCAGCTGGGCAGGGGTCCGGACGGGTCGGCTGACAACAATGGCTGAGGACAGCCGCGCGGCATCGTCGACAGACACCCCACGACGGCTCGGAACAGCCATGGCACGCCGAGCCCAGCAGCAGCTCACCCGCAGCGGCGAGCATTCGACCGTATTTCACCGGGTGAGTGTGCCTGCTTCAGCTCGAAGTGGTCACTCCGGCCGACACGATCTGTGGACAACCTCGACTCAGCCGGGATAGGCGACGGCCGACACCTTGTCGACGAAAGGAGTCAACTGCCCGGCATCAATACGATAACTCTGGCCACTCTTCCCCACGACGATTGCCGTCTGGGTCCGCAACAGCACGCTGAGTTCCTCGGCGTCGCGGCTGGTTGAGACACCGCCGCCGGTGATGCTCGAGGCGTCCTGGCTGATCCGATATGTCTGAGGTGCGAAGGCGCTTGACGGAGAGCCGAGCACCATGAGTTCTGTGGCATCAATCCAGGCGACGTCCTGCATTCGAACCAACCGTGGTCGACTGGTCTGGGTGGTGTCCACCTCCCGCCACCCATCCACAGTGATTTTGTCCCCGCGATTGATTCGGGCCAGGCCGAGTTGCGTAGTGCCACTCAGCTTGCGGATCAGCGCCATCCGAGAACCATCAGGAGAGATCCGGAAGGCGGTGATTTCACCCAGGTTTAGCAACGCGGGTGCTGGCACGTTGATCTGCCGGGAGCCGTCGCTGAACACCGTCATCCGCTGTTTGCCGGGCGCGCCGCCGATTACCCAAAGCTCGCCATCCCGAGAAAACTGCGGCCGCAGCAGGTTGCGTTGTCCCGACAGTACGGTACGGACCTTCTCATCCGATTCAGTTGGGCCCCGGCGGAGTGCCGTCCGAGCATCGCTGACCACGGCGAGATCGGTGTTGTCAAAGGAAACCGCCAGAGAGTCGATGGGGAAGCGGGCTTTACCAAAGGCACCAGCAACAGGTTCGACGGCTGGGGGCGCGCTCCCGGCCCTAACCTTTTGCACAGCGCCGCTGCGTACGGCATAGAGCTGATCGCCCGCGACAAATGGAATGGGATCCAACTTGGACGGGATGGCCTCAACGGGCACCACAAAGCTCGTCTCGTCTCCACCCGGCATCCGCAGCGGTTGCTGGTCGACGGTGAACAGCACACCTCGGATGCCCACTCTCTTACGCAGCGTGTGTATCACCTGCGCGGCCATCAGCTGCCGTTGCTCGTCGTCGAGCCGGCGCACCGGATCATTGAGTGGAACGTTGGCCACCCCGTCGATGATGGTGACCGCGTCGCCGCTCAACTCAGTGTTCGGTGGAATCGCGCTCATTACAGCTGGCCTCAGCCAATCGGATGGACCAGCTAGCAGGGCCTTGATCAGCGCGGAGGCGGTATTGGCCTGGCTGAGCAGATTCGGCAGATGGATGGGCTCGGGGACGAGATGGCCGTTGCTGACGAAATAGAGCGTGTACGAGGAGTAGAACCGCGTGAAGGACGACTCCGCTATTAATAGGCCTTTCGGCGGTTCAGCAATCCGCCATTCGCCCTCCTCCTTGGCCAGCCGGAAACTAACCGTCAACGGGTCGTCTGCGGCGGTATAGCTGCGATGCTCGTCCAAATTGCCGATGAGCTGGCCTTCAAGAATCACCTGACCACCGCTGGCGGTCAGTGACCGGCGGCGGTAGATCTTGGCCTCTCCCTCTGGGCTCCAATCCTTCGCCGCCGCTTTAGTCAAGAACTGCTTGGCAATCGAATAGTTCGGCTGATAGTTGGACGTAGCGCGCAGATAATTGTCGACAATTTCCTGCTGGTCGGCCCCTGGCGACGGAGGCCCCACTTCGACGTTGACGCAGTTCTGACAGCTGAACCGCTGTCCTTCAACCTTCCTGATAGGCCCGGCGGTCGGAACCGCGACGCATCCCACCAGGCCGGCAAGCAGCGCCAATGCGGCCCAGGCCGCACCCATTCGCCGCACCCGGTGGCCCCAGATCATCGCCGTCCGCCGGCCGGTTCGGGGGCGACCTGCTGCGGCGACACCTCCTCCCGGGTGTCCACGGTGTCCCGATCTCCGTCAGCCAACGCCGGCTCCCAGCCCCGCAGCCGTACGCCATCCGGGCCGACGAGGTCCCGAGGAACCATCGGGAGCGGCGACCGCTCCAGAATCGTGCCGGCCTTGCGCGGCAACGTGAGCCGGAACTGCGCGCCCATGCCCGGCCGGCCCCAAGCGGTCAACCACCCGCCATGCAAGTTGGCATCTTCCATGGAGATTGCTAGTCCTAGACCAGTCCCACCAACCGTGCGGGCCCGCGCCGGATCACCTCGCCAGAATCGGTGGAACACCTGCTTGGACAGGCCGGCTTCGAATCCGACGCCGTGATCTCGGACCGCGACGGCAACCGCCGCGTTGTCGCCCTCGACCAAGATGTCGATCGGCCGGCCCTCACCGTGTTCGATCGCGTTGACCAACAGGTTGCGCAAGATTCGTTCGATTCGTCGAGCGTCCACCTCCGCCTTGCACGGTTCACCGGCATGGATGTTGATCGGGGTACCCGTCACCTCGGCGAACTTCGCATTGGCCTCGACGACTCGGCGGACGAGATCGCGAAGATCCAATTCGTCCAGCGAGAGCACCGCTACGCCGGCGTCAAACCGGGAGATCTCCAACAGGTCGGTGAGCAATGCTTCGAATCGGTCAACTTCAGTCTGCAGCAGTTCCGCCGATCGCGCTGTGACAGGGTCGAAACTGCCGCGGGCCTCGTGCAGCACCTCCGCGGCCATTCTTACGGTTGTCAAGGGCGTGCGAAGCTCGTGCGAGACGTCGGAAACGAACTGCTGCTGGATCGCCGATAGATCCTCCAGCGTCTGAATCTGTTTCTGCAGCTCGGAGGCCATGTAATTCATCGATGTGGCGAGTCGTGCCAGGTCATCCTGGCCACGCACCTTCATCCGCTCGTGCAGGTTGCCAGAGGCGAGGCTTTCCGCTGTCTGCCGCGCAGCCCGTACCGGTGTCACAACCTGCCGGCTGACCAGTGCCGCGATGAAGGTCAGCAGGAGCACCAGGATGGCACCTGTAGTGAGCACGGCCGTTCGGAGCACATTGAGGGTGTCGAGTTCCTGAGTGAGCGGAAAGATCAGGTAGATCTGATAGACGTCAGTCCCGGGAAGGGTCAGCTCGGAGCCAGCGGCGAATCCCGGTACCGCAGGCCGGCCGTCGCGATAGTGCACCTGGGTGTTAGTGATCAGCAGATCACCGCTATCCACGACCTGCCGACGAAGACCCGCTGGAATGCTGGAAGGGTAAGCCTGTCCGGCGGTGACGGTCTGACCGCGGGCCAGGATGATCGTCTCGAATTGGCCCCCGGCGCTCGCCCGATTGGCGAGGTTGGTCGCCAGGTCCACCAGGATCATGTCGGTATCGACATTGCCGGTGAGATCGGTTGCATCCAACTGCTGCTGCGCGTTGGTGACGGCCTGCCGAGCGTCGGTCTCAGAGGATTCCAACTTTCCTTCCACCACGCCGCTGGTTGCTCGCTGCATAAGGAGGAAGCCTCCAAGAACCAATACCAGCACTGAGGCTACGAACACCGAGAGGATGACCCGAAGCGGCAACGAACGCCACCACACGTTGGCGGCCCACTTCGACCACAGCGAGCGGGCGGTCTCTGAAATCGACATTTGCTGGGCTCAGAGCTTGGAGTAATGCGACACGGGGCGAATGAACATCTCGGCTATGGTGATGGTTCGGTTTCCCCGGCCTTGTAGCCGATCCCGCGAACTGTGACGACAATCTCCGGGTGCTCGGGGTCCCGTTCGATCTTGGAGCGGAGACGCTGGACGTGGACATTGACCAGCCGAGTGTCGGCTGCATGACGATAACCCCACACCTGCTCCAGCAACACCTCCCGGCTGAAGACCTGCCACGGCCTGCGGGCCAGCGCAAGTAGGAGATCGAACTCCAGCGGAGTGAGCTGAATAGCGACCTCATCTCGTTTCACCGTATGACCGTCGACGCTGATGGAAAGGTCTCCAATCCGTAGCGTCTCGACATCACTTTCTTCCGCGCCAGGGCTTCGCCGAAGGCGAGTGCGGATCCGCGCGACGAGCTCCTTCGCCTTGAACGGTTTGGCCACATAGTCGTCGGCGCCCGCCTCGAGGCCCGCTACGACATCCATGGTGTCACTCTTGGCGGTCAGCATGACGATCGGAACGCCCGACTCCGCCCGGATGTCTCTGCAGACATCAACACCGTCCCGGCCCGGCAGCATCAAGTCGAGAAGTACCAGATCTGGCTTGGCATCTCGGAAAGCTGTGAACGCCTTGTCACCGTGCGCGCACCAGATCGGCTCGAAACCTTCATTGCGCAGAACTATGGAAAGCATTTCGGCGAGGGCGGCGTCGTCGTCGATAACAAGGACCCGACTACGATTACCAGCGCCCTTTGCCGGTTCGGTCATCGCTGAAGCCTCCGTGCTTAGCCAGCGATCGTGCGTGATCGCTGACCGTCATCCTATGCAGTCCGGCAATGTCCAAACCGCCGTTTGGGAGCCACAACGCCGCAAATGCGAGACTGGCCCCAAATGCCGCAGCATCACGAGCACTTCGGCCATAGCCAGACGGTTACTGTCCGCGACCTCAACTAGCTCGCGGTCTCGGCAACCGTGCACTGCCTCACCGGCTGCGCGATCGGGGAGGTCTTGGGATTGGTCCTGGCCACGTGGTGGGGCTGGTCAGACGCACCCAGCATCGCGCTCGCGGTTGCCCTTGCCTTCTTCTCCGGCTACTCGCTGACGGTCTGGCCACTTCTGCGCTCCGGCCTGCCGTTCAGGGCAGCCATCGGGCCGGCGCTCGCGGCCGATACGGTCTCGATCTTCGTCATGGAACTGGTCGACAACGCTGTCATCCTTGCCGTGCCGTGGGCGATGGAGGCGGGCCTGGACGACGTGAGGACTGAACCGTTCGCGAGCGTCGCTAGATCGCGCGGCGCTGTCTGGACGAGCGAACGAGCAAGAGCGCTTTTCCTCTTGTGAGGAAGCGAGGAAGACAACGCCTCAAGAAGCGCAATCGCACGAGCGGACCTAGTAGCGCCTCAGTTGAATCGGGGATCCTCGACCCAGGTGGAGAAGTAGGCAAGCTCACCGTGCTGGCGGCGGAGAACGGTTCGCCAGAGGGTGAGTGGACTGCTGCTGAACACATCTGTGTACTTGGCCGGAACGACATGCCACATGCCCTCGGCGATCTCGGCCTGCAACTGACCGGC
>Ga0126313_10000091_pt1 | contig 36221 bp, 33 predicted proteins | sample Plot105A_FD_89954 | JGI IMG/M metagenome (GOLD analysis project Ga0126313, IMG submission 89954) | Serpentine soil microbial communities from UC McLaughlin Reserve, CA, USA - Plot105A | ecosystem: Environmental > Terrestrial > Soil > Grasslands | place: USA: UC McLaughlin Reserve, Lake County...
GCTCGCAGCCCCTTCCCGTACATGTCTGTCAGTCCTCCAAGAGGAAGTCGAACACGGCGTAGGCGAGCAGCCCGAAGACGAGATCATAGAGCGCCAGCACTGCCAGCCACTTGGTTGGCAGCGCCTCCGCGCCAGCGGCCGCGAACAGGGGCGCTGCGGCGCGGGCGGCGCCGATCAGCGCGGGGGTCAGCAGCGGCAGTGCGAGCATCGGCACGATCAGGTCGCGCGCGCGGGTGCGAATCGCGAGCGCCGAGACGAGCGCACCCACCACCGCGAGCGCGACGTTCAGCAGCCCCAGCACGACGATCAGGCCAGGGAGCGCCGGGAATGGCGACGGACCGAGCAGCAGGATCGCGAAGGCGGCGACGGCCGCGATCTCCACCAGCGTGAGGAACACGAACAGCGCCGTCGCCTTCGCGACGAACAGCGCGGTGCGGTCGATCGGCGCGAGCAGCACGCCGTCGAAGCCGCCCTCCTCCTGCTCGGAGACGAACAGCCGGTTGATCCCCAGGATCGCCGCGAACAGGATCGTGACGGTAAGGACGCCGGCTGCCAATTGTCCGGAGACCTCGTCGCGGCCGAGGCCGAAGTGGAACAGCACGAACGTGATGACGCTGAACAGCAGCATCGCCGGGATCGCCTCGGGCGAGCGGCGCTCCAGCAGCAGGTCCTTGCGCAGGAGCGCCATCGAGGGGCGCATCGGGCGGGGATCCGCGTGGGACATGCTGCTGGTGTGCGCTTCGGTGGTCGGCTCGCGCGTCATCGGCTCACTCACCGGTACAGCTCCTCGATGGCCGCCGGATCGACCTCGCCGGCCGGCGCGCTGAGCGCCACACGCCCGTCGCGCAGACCCAGCGCGTAGTCCGCCTCGGCCAGCCCTCCAGCCGGGTCGTGGCTCGTGACCACGCGCGTGCGCGCGCTCGCGCGACCGATCAGCGGCTCGATCAGCTCCGCCGCGGCGGGGTCGAGGTTCGCGCGCGGCTCGTCGAGCAGCAGAAGAGGCGGGTCGTGCAGCACCGCGCGGCACACCGCCACCCGCTGCAGCAGCCCGCGGCTGAGCGTTCGCACCGGGTCGTCGGCGCGGCCGGCGAGGCGCATGCGCTCCAGCAGCTCCTCCACACGCTGTTCCGTCACCCGGTGCAGGCGGGCGTGGAAGCGCAGGTTCTCGCGTGCGGACAGGTCGCGGTACAGCAGCGCCTCGTGCGCGAGCAGGCCGACCTTGCCGCGCACCGCCCACTCGTTGTCGGGCAGCGGCTCGCCGAGCACGATCGCCTCGCCGCCGTGTGGGCGCAGCAGCGTGGCGAGGACGCGCAGCAGCGTCGACTTGCCGGCCCCGTTGGGGCCGAACACGACGAGCGTCGCGCCCGCCGGGACGGTGACGGACACGTCGTCCAGCGCGTACCGCTCGCCGTAGCGGCGAGCGACGCCGCGCAGCTCAATGGCCGCCGGCGCGTCCACCGTCGCGGGTGAGGGTCGCGACGATGTGCGGCAGCGTCGGCGCGAGCAGCGGGAAGAGCTGGGCGATCGCCTTCGGGCTGCCCGGCAGGTTGACGATCAGCGTGCGGCCGGCACTGCCCGCGACGCCGCGCGAGAGCATCCCCATCGGCGTGTGCTTGAGCGACTCGGCCCGCAGCGCCTCTGCGATGCCGGGCGCCTCACGCTCGATCACCGCGAGCGTCGCCTCGGGCGTGACGTCGTCGGGCGTGAGGCCGGTGCCGCCGGTCGTGAAGACGAGCGTGACGCCCTTGCGCACGAAGCCGCGCAGCGCCGGCTCGATCCGCCCCTTGTCGTCGCCGACGACGTCGCGCACCACGACCTCGCAGCCGGCCTCGGTCGCGAGCTGCGCGAGCAGGTCGCCCGAGACGTCCTCGCCCTCCCCGCGTGCGAGCGTGCTGGAGATCGTCAGGACGGCCGTCTGCACGGGGGCGAGCTTAGACCTTCTTCGAGGCTAGCCTGTGGCGGATGCCTGCCGAGCCGTGCCGCATCCTGCTGATCTCCGGTTCGCTGCGCGGCGGCTCGACCAACACGGCGCTGCTGCGCACGGCCGACGAGGTCGCTCCCGAGGGGATCGAGACGCGCCTCTACGACGGCATGGCGGGGCTCCCGCACTTCAACCCGGACGACGACGCCGAGGGGATGCCGGTTGACCCGGCGGTCGCCGCGCTGCGGGCCGCGGTTCACGCGGCGGACGCGCTGCTGCTCTCGACGCCCGAGTACGCGGGCGCGCTGCCCGGCTCGTTCAAGAACCTGCTCGAGTGGACTGTCGGTGACGCGAGCACCTACAGAAAGCCGATCGCCTGGGTCAACACCTCCGGCGCGGCTGCCCCCACCGGCGCCGCCGACGCGCATGACTCGCTGCGCAAGGTGCTCGGCTACGTGCATGCCGAGATCGTCGAGGACGCGTGCGTGCGGATCCCGGTGGCGCGGACGGCGGTCGGCGAGGACGGGCTGATCGCCGACGAGTCGATCCGGGAACGAGTCGCCAAGGTGCTGAGCGCGCTGGCCGCGGCGCGCGTGACCTGAATCCGGTTAGGCTAAGACGAGGAACCTAGGGGAAACGAACGGAGCCTCGGGGGGGACGACCGGCCGTGATTCGCACGTTGCTCGTGGATGACCACGAGATATTTCGCATGGGCATCGCCAGACTGCTCGCGCAGACGGAGGACATCTCGATCGTCGGTGAGGCCGCCGACGGCGAGGAGGCCTGTGCCGCAGTCGATCGTCTGCGCCCGGACCTCGTGCTGATGGACCTCGTGATGCCGAAGGTGGACGGCAGCGCTGCGACGCGTCGCATCCTGGAGGCGCATCCCGAGGTCCGTATCGTGATCCTCACCACGTACGTCGAGCGCAACGACGTGCTCGACGCGCTCGAGTCGGGCGCAGTCGGATATGTGCGCAAGGATGCGCGACCCGACGAGCTGCTGGCCGGCATCCGCGCCGCCATCAGCGACCCGCTGCCGCTCGTCGCAGGCGCCGTCCAGGATCTGCTGGCGGTGTGGCGAAGCCGGGAAGACAGCCCCGACGTCGAGACGTTCGACGGCGGGCGACTCGTGATCGACCACGTGCGCCACGAGGTCCGTGTCGATGGGGCTGTCTGCAACCTCACGCTCACGGAGTTCGAGATGCTGGCCGCGCTCGCCGGCCACCCGGGCCGCGTCTACTCGCGCCTGGAGCTGACCACACATGCGCGCGGACACGCCTTCGAGGGCTACGAGCGCACGGTCGACGTGCATGTGAAGAACCTGCGCCGCAAGATTGAGTCGACCTCGACGTCGCCTCGCTTCATCCAGACGGTCCGGGGCGTCGGCTACCGCCTCGGTGTCTCTGTCGTGTTGATGGAGACGCTGACGTGGCTCGACCTTTTCATGCCGGCTTGACGCATAGCCGCTCGCTTCACGAAACGCACACATAACCCACACGAGGCCTACTCGCTCCTCCGCAAGGCTCGCCAGCGCGCCGTGTTCTGCGGCTGCGGAGAGCGACTAGGGGGAGCATCAGCATGGGGGGACGTGTCGTCGTTGATCGAGCCGGCCATACGCCGGTCGTTGTAGGCCGAGTGCGGAGGGGCTCCGCGCGGGCCTTGCTGGTCGCGTTGATCGTGAGCCTGGCGGCGCTCGGCGCCGCGGCGCTTGCAAGCACCGCCTGGGCGGCGACCGCGCCGCCCGGCCAGGGCTTCACCGTCACTCCCGACGACCTGAAGTTCATTCTCAGACAGACGAAGATCGCCGAGCGCCACGCGGCGACGCTGACGCCCGGAAACCCGTGCGACACGCTCGTCGGGTCCGGCCCCAACCAGATCCCCGACCGCCTCACCTCGTATGGCCTGCGCACGGTCGACGGATCCTGCAACAACCTCTTCCCGGGCCGCGAAGAGTTCGCGGCCGCCGACCAGCCGTTCCCGCGGCTGACCAACCCGGTCTTCCGCGACGCCGAGGACTCGATATTCGGTCCGCCGACGTCGAGCTCCTACGCACAGAAGAGCGGCAACGTCTTCGACTCGCAGCCGCGCGTGATCAGCAACCTGATCGTCGACCAGACGTCGACCAACCCCGCGGCGATCGCGGCCGCCGGCTACCCGGTCCGCACCCAGGGCAACCCGGGCCTGTTCCCGTGCAGAGTCGACCCCGACCCGCTTGCCGAACCGCCGGTGGAGGCCGAACCGAGAAATTGCGTGCCGTCGCACAACACGCTCTTCATCCCGAACGTCACGACCGACGTCGGCCTCTCGCCGCCGTACAACTCGCTCTTCACCTTCTTCGGCCAGTTCTTCGACCACGGCGTCGACCAGACCGTCAAGAGCGGCGGCACGGTGTTCGTCCCGCTGCATGACGACGACCCGCTGATCGCCGGCCCTGACCACGTCCTCGGCAACAGCGACGACCTGCCGCCGAGCCAGCGCTTCATGGTGCTGACCCGCGCGCAGAACCAGCCGGGTCCCGACAGGATCCTCGGCGACGATCCGAGAACGATCGAGGACGAGAGCATCGACGACGTCCAGAACGCCAACAACACCGACTCTCCGTGGGTCGACCAGAGCCAGACGTACACGTCCCACTCCTCGCACCAGGTCTTCCTGCGCGAGTACGAGATGAACGGCGACGGCGTGCCCGTCTCGACCGGCAAGCTGCTCGGCGGCCCGGCCGGCGACGAGCACAGCGGCATGGCGACATGGGCCACGGTCAAGTACCAGGCCGCCAGACTGCTCGGCCTGAGACTCGTCGACGCCGACGTCACGAACATCCCGATGATCGCGTCGGACCCGTACGGCAAGTTCATCCCGGGCCCGCACGGCCTGCCGCAGTACGCGACCAGAAGCGGACTCGTCGAGGGCGACCTCGACAACCCGGTCGCGGTGCCCGCTGACGCGCTGCACTTCGACACGCCGTTCCTGACGGACATCGCGCACAACGCGGACCCGAGCCCGGTCGACGACGACCACAACCCGGGAACCCCGCCCGTCGCGCCGAGACCTGACGAAGACGACACGGCATCCGCCGACTTCGCCAGCCAACCGGCCGGCACGTACGACGACGAGATGCTCGACGCGCACTTCTGCGCGGGCGACGGACGCGTCAACGAGAACATCGCGCTGACGACGATCCACCAGGTCTTCCACTCCGAGCACGACCGCCTGGTCGACTACATCAAGGGCGTCCTGACGAGCGACACCTCGGCAAGTGGCAGAGCTGCGCTGGCCGAATGGCAGCTCGCGAGCGGCGCGGACGGCTGGAACGGCGAGCGCCTCTTCCAGGCGGCCCGCTTCATAACCGAGATGGAGTACCAGCACCTCGTCTTCGAGGAGTTTGCACGTAAGGTCCAGCCGGGCGTGCGGCCCTTCCACGTCTACCAGCCGGACATCAACCCGGCGATCCAGGCGGAGTTCGCGCACGCGGTCTACCGCTTCGGGCACTCGATGCTCGACGACACGGTCGCACGCACGAACGAGGATCCGGACACCGGTGAGAAGACCGACAACTCGGTCCCGCTCCTGACCGCGTTCCTCAACCCGCCGGAGTTCTTCAACGGCGGCTCGGCCGGCAGGCTCACACCCGAGCAGGCGGCCGGCAGCATCGTCATGGGCTCCGCGGACCAGACCGGCAACGAGCTCGACGAGTTCGTGACCGAGACGCTGCGCAACAACCTCCTCGGCCTGCCGCTCGACCTGCCCACGCTCAACATGGCGCGTGCGCGTGACGCGGGCATTCCGCCGCTCAACGACGTGCGCCGGCAGATCAACGCGGAGACGAACGACGCCCAGCTCGCGCCGTACACGAGCTGGTCGGACCTCGGCCAGCACCTGAAGCACCCGGAGTCGCTGGTCAACTTCGTCGCGGCCTACGGCACGCACCCGAGCATCACGGGGGCAAGCACGCTCGCAGGCAAGCGCGCTGCGGCGAGGGCGATCGTCGACCCCGAGTCGGCACCCGCGACCGATCCGGGCGACATCCCGGAGGACGCCGCGGAATTCATGTTCTCCACCGACAGATGGGAAAGCGACGCGAACGGCGTCACCACGACGGGCCTCGACCAGGTTGACCTGTGGGTCGGCGGCCTCGCCGAGATCACGAACATCGGCGGTGGCCTGCTCGGCACCACCTTCAACTACGTCTTCCAGACGCAGCTCGAGAGCCTGCAGGACGGCGACCGGCTCTACTACCTCGCCCGCACGCCCGGCATGAACCTGCGGACGCAGCTCGAGGGGAACTCATTCTCCGAGCTGATCCAGCGCAACACGGACGGCACGCACACGCTGAAGGCCGACGCGTTCGCGACGGCCGACTGCAAGTTCGAGCTGAGAGCCCTCGCCGGCACGCCGGAAGGGTTCAGAACAAGCGGCTCGATCGTCGCCGACGATCCGAATTCCGACTGCGACGAGAGCAGACTGCTCCTGCGCAAGCCGGACGGCACGATTCAGTACAGGCAGATCAACAGCGTCGATCCTCCCGGGATCAACGGGCAGTCCGTCTACCACGGCAGATCCGGCGTCGACCGCATCTTCGGCGGCAACGACAACGACACGTTCTGGGGCGACGACGGCAGAGACGTCATCGAGGGCAACGCCGGCGACGACGTTGCATTGGGCGGCGACGGCTTCGACATCATCACCGACCTCGGGGGCGAAGACGTCCTCAAGGGCGGCGGCGGCGGCGACGCCATCGACAGCGGCATCGGCGACGACATCATCCTCGGCGGCGACGGCCCCGACGTCACCAACGGCGGCGCCAACGACAACGAGACGTTCGGCGGGCCTGGCACCGACTTCATCATCGCCGGGCAGGGCGCCGACGCCGTCTTCGGCGACGGCGGCGACGACTGGATCCAGGGCGGCTCCGGCCAGGACCTGCTCCAGGGCGACCACAGCGCGCCGTTCTTCGACGACCCGGCCGAGGTCAGGCCGGGCAACGACATATTCGTCGGCCAGGTCGGCGAGAACGACTACGACGCCGAGGGCGGCGACGACCTGATGGCGCAGAACTCGGCGATAGACCGCAACGCCGGAGCCGGCGGCTTCGACTGGGCGTTCCACCAGTACGACACCGTCGGCGCCGACGACGACATGGCGATCAACAACAACCTCGTCGGCCTCGAACTGCCGGTCATCGTCAACCGCGACCGCTGGCAGGAGTCCGAGGCGGACTCGGGCTCGGCGTTCGCCGACGTGATCCGCGGTGACGACGAAGTGCCGAGCGAAGTGGGCGGTGGCGGCTTCACCGGCTGCGACGTGCTCGACCAGGCCGGCGTGGACCGCATCAGGGGCCTCAATGCCCTGCTGCCTCCGCTCACCGGCGACCTCGCACCCGTGGTCGCCAACGCGGCGGCGGGCGAGTGCCCGCTCGACGGCCCGATATGGGGCGAGGGCAACATCCTCCTCGGCGGTGCCGGCGGGGACACGATCACCGGCCGTGGCGGCGACGACGTCATCGACGGCGATCGGTCACTGAGCGTCCGCATCAGCGTGCGCACCGACCCGGCCGATCCGTCGACCGAGATCGGCAGCACCGACCTGCTGGAGCACAGGTACCTGCGTGACTCCTCGGGTGCGCTCATAGGCGCGACGTTGCAGGCGGCGGTGTTCGCCGGCACGGTCGACCCGGCCAACCTGGTCGTCGTGCGGGAGATCGTCTCGCCGGCGCCCGGCAGCGACTCGCTGTCGAGAGACACCGCGGTGTTCGCCGGGCCGCGCGGCAACTACACCATCGCGTTCGCGTCCGGCAGGGTCGTCGTCACGCAGACCGGCGCCAACGTGGTCGGGCAGAAGGTCAGCGACGGGATCGACACGATCCGCAACGCCGAGGCGCTGAGATTCTCCGACCAGACGGTGTCGATCGCGCCGCCGGCCGCGCCGACGAACGTGACGGCGCTCGCCGGCAACGCGCAGGCGACCGTGAGATGGACGAGAGCGGTGGTGCCCGCCGGCGCTCCCGCCGTCACGAGCAACGAGATCGTCGTCAGCTCGAACGGCAGAGTCGTCAACACGATCACCGGGCTCGCCGCCAGCGCCACCAGTCGCACGATCACCGGCCTCACCAACGGCACGTCGTACACGTTCCAGGTGCGCGCGGTGAGCGTCGTCGGGCCCGGGCCGCTTTCGGCGGAGACGGCTCCGGTCATACCGTCGGGTCCGCCGGCAGCGCCCACCTCGCTCGTGGCACAGCGCGGCAACGCGTCGGCCAGCCTCGAATGGACTGACGGGAGTGACGGCGGCTCGCCGATCGTCAGCCACCAGATAGAGGTCCGCACGGGCACGACCGTGGTGCGCACCGACACGGTCCTCGGCAGAGCGACGGAAACGGAGGTGACCGGCCTGAGAAACGGGACGGCCTACAACTTCCGCGTCCGCGTCGTCACGGCCGCGGCCACCAGCGCCTTCTCGGCGAGATCGAACACGGTCACGCCGGCGACGGTGCCCGACGCGCCGGCGATCCTCGCGCCTGAACGCGGTCCCGCCGGAGGCGCGCTGACGGCGGTCGCCAACTGGAATGCGCCGGCAAGCAACGGCGGGCTGGCGATCCAGGGCTACCGCGTCATCGCCCGACGCATGGCGGCGGACGGCGTGACGCCGGTCGGCAGCCCGGAGGTCGCGCTGGTCGGTGCGACGGTCCGCAGACGGTCGTTCACGCTGGCGGCCGGCACCTACCGGTTCGAGGTCGTCGCCACCAACGCGATCGGCGACAGCCCGGCGTCGGCGAGGTCGGCGACGGTGGTGCCGCGCTAGCGGCAGCAGGACACGGTGCGACAGGCGCGGGGGCGCCTGTCGCACCACGCTCTTCAAACCGGACGGGGGACGGGATGGACCTGACACGACGAGACTTCGTGAAGCTGGGCGCGCTGGGGACCGCCGCCCTCGCGCTGCCGCTCGAGCGCACCGCGCGCAGCGTGCTGCAGAACGCGAACCGGCTCGAAGCGGGCAGATTCCCGGCGGTTGGGCAGCTCCCGTTCCGCGTGCCGGTGACGGCCAGGCCGACGCCGATGACGGTGACGGTTCCGGGGACCTGGGTCGACCCGGCGCACCCTGCCGGCTACGACCCCGTGTCGGTCGACGTTGACTACTACGGCAGCTACATGAGGCAGGTGGACGTGCCGATCATGCCGGGCCTCCCGCCGACCAGGATCTGGGGCTACCAGGGCGCCATGCCCGGCCCGACGATGCACGTGCAGCGCGGCCGTCCCGCGCTCGTGCGCCACTACAGCGAGCTCACCCAGCAGCACCCGGTGCTGCGCTACGGCCCGCCGGCGACGTCGGTCCACCTGCACGGCAACGCGTCGCTGCCGCAGCACGACGGCTATGCCAGCGACACGACGTCTGCGCCCAACTGGAAGGACTACTGGTACCCGGCGATCCAGGACTCGCGCACGCTCTGGTACCACGACCACGGGGTCCATCAGACGGCCCCGAACGCCTACATGGGCCTGGCCGGCCAGTACCACCTGCACGACGAAGTGGAGACTCACTCCGGGCTGCCGCTGCGCGGCCCGACCGACCAGTACGGCAACCCGTATGACGTGCCGCTGATCCTGCGCGACGCGATCTTCGACAACGACGGGCAGCTGATCTACGACGACAACGAAGAGTCCGGCGAGTACGGGGACGTGATCCTCGTCAACGGCGTGCCGTGGCCGAACATGCGGGTCGAGCCGCGCCAGTACCGCTTCCGCATCCTCGACGCCGCGATCTCGCGCTCCTTCGAACTGGCGCTGTCGGCGAAGGGCTCGACCGCGAAGCTGCCGTTCATCGTCGTCGGCACCGATGGCGGGATCATGGAGATCGCGCAGGAGATCACCGCCCTGCGGATCGGCATGGCCGAGCGCTACGAGGTCGTGATCGACTTCTCCAGACTCGCCGGCAGGACGCTGCTGCTCAACAACCTGCGGCCGAAGAACAACATCGAGTATCCGAGCACCGGCACGGTGATGCAGTTCACCGTTGGCACGACCGTCAGCAACAGAGTCAACAACGCCACCAGAGGCGGCAGAGTGCTGCGCGAGCGCCCGTATGCGATGACGCTGAGAGAGACGAGCTCGATGCCGCATCGCGCGCTCCAGTTCAGACACGAGCACGGTCACTGGACGATCAACGGCAAGACGTGGGACCAGGTCGTCAACAGCGGCTTCACCGACAACATAGGCAGACCGAGGCTCAACGACATAGAGGTCTGGACGATCCAGAACCTCAGCGGCGGCTGGTTCCACCCGGTCCACATTCACCTGATCGACTTCCAGATCCTCAGCCGCACGGGCGGCAAGCGCACCGGCGTGCAGCCGTTCGAGAAGGGCCCGAAGGACGTCGTCTACTGCGGCGAAGACGAGACGATCAAGGTGATCGCGCGCTTCGGCCCGCAGGCCGGCCGCTACATGATCCACTGCCACAACCTGGTCCACGAGGACCACGACATGATGTCCCAGTTCTGGGTTGAGTCGCCGGACGGCTCGCCGGTCCAGGACTACCACCCGATGGGCTACCGGGACTACGAGCAGTCGACCGACGGGTCGTTCTTCTTCCCGGAGATCGAAGGCGTCGAACCGCAGTACCCGCCCGCGGGAGCGTGATTCGATGACGACCGGGGTGCGGGTGCTCGGCCGCCCCGTCGTCGTCACGCTCAGCGTGGCGACGGCCACCGCCGCGCTGCTGTCGTTCGTCGCCGGGGACATCCACTTCCTGCTGGTCGAACCGCATCTGCACGAGTGGTGGGCCTACGGGTGGTTCTTCGTGGTGGTGGCGGTCGGGCAGGGCGCCTTCGCCGGTCTCGTCCTGCTGCGACAGCCGCCGTGGCTGCTGCTCACGGCGATCGCCGGCAACCTCGCGATCCTCGGGATGTACGTCCTGAGCCGCACCAACGGTCCGCCGCTCGGCCCGCACGCAGGGGTACCGGAGCGGGTCGCCGCGCTCGACGTTGTCTGCACCGCCGCCGAGCTGGGCGTGATCGTCGCGTGCCTGGTGCTGCTGCCCGCGCGCATCGCCCGCGGCGCGACGACCGTGCTCGCCGTGGTGGGGATTGCGCTGTGGACCGGACGGCTGACCGGCGTCCTGCTGTAGCCGCCGGCCGTGTGCGGTTCGGCTACACGGCCGCGGTCGTGTGCCTCGCCTGGGGGATCGCGAGCGTCCTGCTGTTGCGTTCGTTTGTGGCCGAGCCGTTTGCGGTGCCGAGCGCGAGCATGCTGCCGACGTTGCGTCCCGGCGATCACGTGGTCGTCGACAAGCTCGCCTACCGCTTCGGCGATCCCGGCCGCGGCGACCTCGTCGTCTTCCATGAGCCACGCGGCGGCGATGAGCTGCTGCTGAAGCGCGTCGTCGCCGTCGGCGGGCAGTTGATCGGCATCGAGGACGGCGTACTGCACGTGGACGGCCACGCGGTCCGCGAGCCGTTCGTCAACAGGCGGCTGGTCGACTCCGTCTACTTCGGGCCGGTGCGCGTGCCTGCGGATGAGGTGTTCGTCATGGGCGATCGCCGTGAGGACTCGGTCGACTCGCGTAGCTTTGGCGCCATCTCGCGGGCGCTGATCATCGGGCGGGTGGATCTGCGGATCTGGCCGCCGGGGCGGTTGGGAGCGCCGTAGCGCGGACGGGCGCTACTCCGCGCGACGCCACTCGCCGGACGTGCCGCCCGACTTCTCCAGCAGCGCGACCTGCTCGATCGTCACGCCCTTCTCAAGCGCCTTGACCATGTCGTAGACGGTGAGCGCGGCGACCGACGCGGCCGTGAGCGCCTCCATCTCGACGCCGGTCTGCGCGGTCGTGCGCGCCTCGGCCGTGAGCGTGACCGTGCCGGCGTCCGCGTCAATCTCGGCGGTCACGTCGGCGAACGACAGCGGAAGCTGGTGACACAGCGGGATCAGCTCCCACGTGCGCTTCGCCGCCTGGATCCCGGCGATCCGCGCCGGGCCGAGCACGTCGCCCTTCGGGGCGTCGCCGTCGCGCACGGCGGCTGCCGTGGCGGGGCTCATCCGCACGACCGCACGCGCGAGCGCGCGGCGTTGCGTGACGTCCTTGCCGCCGACGTCGACCATCCGTGCGCGCCCGGCATCATCGAGGTGCGTCAGCTCGCTCACGCGGCAAGTGTCGCATGCCGCATCGCCGCGTCGGCGAGCGCGTCGCGCACGCGCCGCTCGATCGGCCGGCGGTGTGGTGATGAGCGTGTCGAGATCCATATCAGTGACAGACGTTGGCCTGATCTCGAACCGGACATGGTCCGCTCCGCAGCTCTCGTAGCGTCTTCACCTTCATGCACCAGACGCTTCACGTCCAGCTCGTCGTTGCGCGGCAGACCGAGGTCGCCGCGCGCCCGCAGGCGCACGCCGTCCCGCATCCGGCGGTGCCGCACAAGCGCCGCCGCTCGCGCGCGCTGTTGCTGCGGCGACTCAGGCCGGCGCGTGCGAGCGCTGGGCCGCCGCGATGAGATCGAGCACGGCGCGCTCGTCACCGCCGCGCAGCAGCTCGATCGGGTCCGGCGAGCCGTTGACGATCGACTCGAAGAACTCCTTGCGGTCCTGGTACGTCGGCAGCGTCGCCTTGGCCCAGCCGCGCGCGTCGTTCAGCATCACCGCGAGCCGCGCGTAATCCTCGCCGAACAGCTCGCCGATCTCGCGCTTCATACGCTTCGCCAGAGCGGGTGAGGCTCCGGCCGTCGAGATCGCGATCGCGAGCGGCCCGGTGCGGACGATCGCCGGCAGGATGAAGTTGCACAGCGGCGGCACGTCGACGACATTCACGAGCATCGCGCGCTGCTCCGCGTCCTCGTAGACGCCGATGTTGACCTCGGAGTCGTTCGTCGCGGCGATGACCATGAACGAGCCCTCGAGATCGGCCGGCTCGTACGGACGCGCGACCCAGCGGACCGAGCCCTCATTCGCCAGTCGCGCCAGCTCGGGCTGCAGCTCCGGCGCCACGACCGTCACGTCGCCGTCGCAGGCGAGCAGGCCCTCGACCTTCTCCAGCCCGACGTCGCCGCCGCCGACGACGAGGCAGCGCCGCCCTTTGAGCTTCAGGCATGCGATGTAGAACGGCGTCTCCAGCATGTCGCGCACGCACGACTGGTCGCAGATCCCCTTGCGGAGCTGGCAGACGCACTCCTTGCCGCTGTAGGCCTGGGCGGGCATCCATCACAGGGTACGGGCTCCGTGATGAAGGGTGCGCTCCTGTCGTCGGCCAACGGGTGCAGCGAGCACTCTGTATTTGAAAGAATCGCGCGATGGGGGATGGGGGCCGCCGGTTCGGCGCGCGGATCGCCACGTGCTCGCATGTGTGGGCGACGCTCGCGCTCGCGGCCGTCGTGCTCGCGTACCTGTGGCCGGTCTTGGTCGGCGGCAAGATCCTCTCGCCGCTGGCGATCCTCTACTCCTCGACGCCCTGGAGAGGGTTCGCGCCGCCTGACGTCCACAACTACCTCAACACGCTGCTCGTCGATCTGCCGCTCGTCGACTACCCGTGGCGCGTCCTCGCACGCAGCTTCATCCACGAAGGCACGTTTCCCGCCTGGAATCCCTATGCGCTCGGCGGGATCCCCTTCTACTCGAACACGCAGACGGGGATCTTCTCGCCCTTCAACGTGCCGCTCTGGACCCTTCCGCTGACCTATGGGCTAGGCGTGTCCGCGGCGCTGAAGCTGTTCGTGGGCGCGCTCGGCACCTATGTGCTCGTGCGCCAGCTGCGGCTCGGGGCGCTGGCGGGAGTGCTCGCGGGGATCGCCTTCGCCTTCTCGGCGATCAACATCACCTGGCTCGCGCACGAGACGCTGCCGGGCGTCGCGGTGATGCTGCCGTGGACGCTGTGGCTGGTGGAGCGGATCTGCGCGCGCGGCCGGCCTGGGAGCATGATCGCGCTCGCCGGCGTGACTGCTGTCGGGCTCGGCGGCGGCCACCCGGCGATGCAGATCCACCTGCTCGTGCTCACGGCCGTCTACGCGCTCGTGCGCGTGGCGTGCCTGCGCGGCGCCACGCGCGGCGACGAGGCGGGCCTGAGCGCGGCCGCGACGCCGCTGCGCGCGCTCGCGCTCGTCGGCGGGGGCCTGCTCGCCGGCGTCCTGCTGATGGCGTTCATGCTGATCCCTGAGGAGCGTGCGAGCCACGGGACGGTCGGCGTGCTCGCGCGCCAAGCTGGGGAACTGCCGAGCTCGAGGATGCCGTTCCGTGCGATCGCGACAGCGTTCTTCCCGGACTACTGGGGACGGCCGAGCGCGCTTGAGGCGAGAGCCACGGCCGCGAATCAGGCGGTCTTAGCGGTCAACTACTGCGAGCGGACGTTCTACGCAGGCACGGTCGCGCTGCTGCTGGCGCTCGTCGGACTCGTCGCCTCGGGCGGCTGGCGGCAGAAGCTGCCGTTCGCGATCGTCGGCGCGCTCGGGATGGCCGTCGCCGTGCATGTCCCCGGCCTGATCTGGTTGGCGCGAAACCTGCCGGTGCTCGACCTCGTCGAGCCGGAGCGACTGCACTTCGGCTTTGAGCTCGCCGTCGCCGTGCTGGCCGGGTTCGGGCTGCAGGCGGTGCTGGACGCGCCTGCCGGCGACCGGCGACGGCTGGCGGTGGTGCTGCTCGCGGTGTTCGGCGGCGCGCTCGCGTTCGTCGCCGTCGAGGCGAGCGGCGCCGACCTCGACCGCACCGTCGACCACTTCCTGACCGGGGTGAGCTCCGGCCGCGGCGACGTGCTCGCGCTGACATCCGTGGTGTGGCTCCTGCTGTTCGTGCTCGGCGCCGGAGCGCTGCTGCTGCTGGCGCGCACACGTCCCGGCTGGCGCACGGCGGTGAGCGTTGCGCTCGTGCTGCTGGCCGTGGCTGACAGCTACCACTTCGTGCATGGCTTCCAGCCGATGGGCCCAGCCTCGCGTGTCGTGCCCCCGACGACGCCGGCGATTGACTACCTGACGCGCCATCGCGACGACGGTCGCGTCGTCGGGCTTGGCTTGCCGCTGCCACCCGACTCGGGCTTGGTCTACGGCTTGCGCGATGTCCGCGGCTACGACCCGCCGCAGCCGACGACCCGGCTGCTGGCGCTGTGGCGCCTCATGAGCCCCGAGCAGACGAGCTGGCAGCCGCTCAGCCTCAGCGTGCTGCGCAAAGCCGACCTGCAGGTGCTCGGCGTGCTCGGCGCGCGCTACCTCATCGCCGACGTCGGGCTGGAGATCCCGAGGACGTCGTTCCCACAGGTCAGCTTGGCCTACGACGGCCCGGACGCGCGGGTGTTCGAGAACGCGGACGTCCCGCCGCGCGCGTTCGTGCCGGCGACGGTGAGGGTCACATCGGACGAGCGCGCGACCGGCGCGGCGATCGTCGAACCGCGCTTCGACGTGCGCACGGAAGTTGCGGTCGAAGGCGACCAGGGCGGGATCGCTGCACTACGCGAAGTCACCGGCAGCGCGACGATCGTCGCCGAGCGGAACGCGCGCGTGCAGCTTCGTGCCACGCTCGACCGGCGTGGGCTGGTGGTGCTCAACGACAGCCTGATGCCGGGCTGGAGCGTGCGCGTCGACGATCGCGAGGTGACGCCGATCCACGTCAACAGCGTGATGCGGGGCGTGCTCGTGCCGCCCGGCTCGCACGCGATCGTCTGGAGCTACGAGGTCCCGGGCCTGCGCCTCGGGGCGTTGCTGAGCGCGGTGACGCTCGCGCTGCTCGTCGCTGCAGCCGTCGCGCTCCGCAGGCGGGCACGACGCCCCGCGACAGCGCCTGTGCTGCGGCCATGAGCGCCGACGGGATCTACGACGACGACGCGGTCATCCGCCGCGTCTACCGCGAGCACGTGCTGGTGCTGGCAGGGCCGCGGGCCCAGGCGATCGAGCCCTCGTCCGCGAGCCGCGCCAGCTCGGGCTGCAGCTCCGGCGCCACGACCGTCACGTCGCCGTCGCAGGCGAGCAGGCCCTCGCTCGCCGCCGGTCCGCGCGTCCCAAACGGCCATCCCGGCCGCCCGCATCTGAGAACATCGCGCGATGGGGGATGGTGCTCGGTCGTGGGGGACCCGGGTCGTCGCGCGGCCGCATGCATGCGCGCTGCTGCTGCTCGGCGCCTGCGTCTTCGGGTACCTGTGGCCCGTCCTCGTCGGCGGCAAGATCCTCTCGCCGGCGGCGAGCCTGTACGCGTATGTGCCCTGGACAGGGCTTGCCCCGAGCGACGTCGGCTCCTACCTCAACACGCAGCTGATCGACCTGCCGCTGGTCGACTACCCGTGGCGCTTCCTCGTCCGCAGCCTGCTGCACGCAGGCACCTTCCCGGCGTGGAACCCCTACGCGCTCAGCGGGATCCCGCTCTACTCGAACCCGCAAACGGGGCTCTTCTCCCCCTTCAACCTGCCGCTGTGGATCCTGCCGCTGACGTACGGGCTAGGCGTCTCGGCGGCGCTGAAGCTGCTCGCCGGCGCGTTCGGCGCCTACCTGCTCGTGCGCCAGCTGCGCCTCGGATTCCTGCCGGCGCTGCTGGCCGGGATCGTCTTCGCCTTCTCGGCGATCAACATCGTCTGGCTCGCGCACGAGACGCTGCCGGCCGTCATCGTGCTGCTGCCGTGGGCCCTGTGGCTCGTCGAGCGCATCTTCGAGCGCGGGCGCCCGGCCACCGCCCTGGCGCTCGTCGGTGTGATCGCCTTGGGGATCTCCGGCGGCCATCCGGGGATGCAGGTGCACCTGCTCGCCGTCGTCGCCGCGTACGCGCTCGTGCGCGCCGCCTGTCTGCGCGGTGCGCCGTACGACGACGCAGACCCTGACGCGGCGCGCCCCGGCCTCGGCCGCGCGCTCGCGCTCGTCGCCGGCGGGCTGGTGGCCGGCGCGCTGCTGATGGCGTTCATGCTGATCCCGGAGGCGCGGTCGAGCCACGGCACGGTCGGGGTGCTCGCACGGCACGGCGGCGAATTGCCCGGATCGCGGATGCCGGCCGAGGTGCTCGGCACGATCGCCTTCCCGGACTGGTGGGGGCGGCCGAGCGGCGCGGAGGCGCCGCACACGGACGCGAACCTCGCCGCCCTTATGTCCGGCTACTGCGAGCGCACGTTCTACGCCGGGACGGTCGCGCTGCTGCTCGCCTGCATCGGGCTGTTGTCGCCGGGCGGCTGGCGGCGCAAGCTGCCATTCGCGCTGCTCGCCGTCGCCGGCCTCGCGATCGCCGTCCGCACACCCGGCCTGATCTGGCTCGCCACGCACCTGCCCGGGCTCGAACTCGTCGCGTCGCAGCGCCTGCACCTCACGTATGCGCTCGGCGCCGCCGTGCTCGCCGCGTTCGGGCTGCAGGCGGTGCTGGACGCACCGGCGGCCGGCGGGCGCCGGCGGCTGGCGGTCGTGCTCGGCGCGCTCCTCCTGGGCGTCGCCGCGCTCGTCATCGCCGCACCGGGCGACGCCGCCGTCCGCGCCACCGTCAGACACTTCCTCACCGGCGCGAGCTACCCGCGTAGCGGTGTGCTCGCGCTGACGACGATCGCCTGGTTCCTGCTGTTCGCGGTCGGCAGCGGGGTGTTGCTGCTGGTGGCGCGGGTGCGCCCCGCCTGGCGGACCGGCGTGGTCGTCGCGCTTGTGCTGCTCGCCGTTGCCGACGCCTACCACTTCGTCCACGGCTTCCAGCCGATGGGGCCGGAGGCGCGCGTGATGCCGCCGGAGACGCCGGCGATCGCCTACCTCGCGCGCCATCGCGACGACGGGCGCGTGGTGGGCGTCAACGACGCGCTGCCGCCCGACTCCGGCCTCGTGTACGGCCTGCGCGACGTGCGCGGTTACGACCCGCCGCAACCCACGAGACGGATGCTGGACCTGTGGCGGCTCGCCAACCCCCAGCAGATCAGCTGGACGCCGTTGACGCTGCCGACGATTGGGCAGGCGCAACTGCACGTGCTCGGCGTGCTCGGCGTTCGCTACCTTGTCGTCGATCCCGGCACGCGCGTCCCGCGGCGCGAGCTTCCGCAGCTCTCGACCGTCTACGCCGGCGACGACGCGACGGTCCTCGCAAGCTCTGACGTCGCGCCGCGCGCGTTTGTGCCCCGCACGATCCGGCTGACGGCGGACGAGGCGGAGAGCGGCCGGACGATCGTCGAAGCCGGCTTTGACCCGCGCACGGACGTCACGCTCGCGCACGACCAGGCCGGCGCCCCCGGGCTGGTGTCCGCCGCCGTGCGCGGCAGCGCCGCGGTCGTGCACGAGCAGAACGCACGCGTGACGGTGAGAGCACGGCTCGACGGCCGCGGGCTCGTGGTGCTCGGCGACAGCCTGATCCCTGGCTGGAGCGTGCGCGTCGACGGCGAGCCGGCGACGCCGGTGCACGTCAACAGCGTGATGCGCGGCGTGATCGTGCCGCCAGGTAACCACGAGATCGTCTGGAGCTATGCGGTTCCGGGCCTGCGGCTGGGGCTGCTCGTGAGCGGCCTCACGCTCGCGCTGCTCGTGGCGACTGGGATCGCCGTCGCGCTCGCTGACAAGCGCTCGTCCGCGCGCCGGCTGGTCCCTATCCTCAGAGGATGAGCTCCGTCGAGGGGATCTACGACGACGACGCGGTCATCCGCCACCTCTACCGCGAGCACGTGATGGTGCTTGTCGGGCCGCGTGCGCTGCTGATGCAGGCGGCGCACCCGGTGGCGTGGGCCGGCTTCTACGCGCAGACGACCTCGAAGGACGAGCCGTACGAGCGGCTGCAGCGCACCGCGCAGATCGTCGAGCTCGTCACGTACGGGCCGCGCAGAGAGGCCGAGCGCGCGACCCGGCGTGTGCGGTCCATGCACAAGAAGGTGCGCGGTGAGTTGTACGAGGCCGCGGGCCGCTTCCCGGCCGGCACGCCGTACGCAGCCGACGACCCCGAGCTGCTGCTGTGGATCCTCGCCACGCTCGTCGACTCCGGCATGACCGTCTACCAGCGCTACGTGCGCCAGCTCTCGCCGGGCGAGCGCGAGTCGCTGTGGCAGGACTACCGCATCTTCGGCCGCCTGTTCGGACTTCCGGACGAGGCGATGCCGGCCTCCTATGAGGACTTCCGCCGCTACATGCGCCGCATGCTCGACGGCGACGACCTGTACGTGACCGATGAGGCGCGCACGACGGCGCGCGAGATCGTGATGCGCCCGCCGGTGCCGCTCGCCGCCCGTCCGCTGGTGGAGCTCGCCAACTTCGTCACGGTTGGTCTGCTGCCCCCGCGGATTCGCCGCCAATACGGCTTCTCATGGGACCCCGCGCGCGGTCTCTTCCTGCTCGGCCACACCGAGTACGCCCGCCGCGTGCTCGTCCCGCTGCTGCCGGGGCGGCTGCGCTACAACGCACGGCGGCACTTCGCCGAGCCGGCTGCGACGGCCGCGTAGCGCGGTCCGCTACGCGAGCTGGATCAGCACGACGCCCGCCAGCAGCAGCGCCACGCCTGCGAGCCGGCGCGGGCCGACCGGCCGCTGCGGCAGGCGCAGCAACCCGCGGCGGTCGACGACGACGGAGGTGGCCTGTTGGCCGGCGACCGTCAGCGCGACCGTTGCGGCGACGCCGATGTGCGGGATCAACGTGAAGACCGCCGTCACGTACGTGGCGCCGCAGGCGCCGCCGAGCCACCCCCACCACGGCACGCGCTCGAGTCCCGCTGCGCTCGGCACCGGCGTGCGCCGTGCCGCCAGCATCAGCAGCAGGACGCTGGCCATCGCAAGCGTCGCGACGAGGAACGAGAACGCTGCGACGGTGATTGGAGCGTCGACGTCCGCCCGCAGCTGCGCGTTGATCGCGCCCTGCACCGGCAGCACGGCACCCGCCGCCAGGCCGAGCAGGATCCAGCCGGCGCGCCGGTGCAGGGGCTCTGACGCTGCCGTCGATGCCGGGCCGCCGGCGCTCTGAGCACGCACGATCAGCCATACGCCGGCGAGTACCGCGAGCGCGCCGAGCGCCGCTGCGACGCCGAGCGCCCGCTCCTCCACGCCGAGCCAGCCGAGTCCGTCGAGCAGCAGTGAGGCGGCCATCTGGCCGGCGATGATGAGGCCGACGGCGACGACCGCTCCGAGGCGCGGGAACAGCAGGATCCCGGCGGTGATGTAGACGGCGCTGCCGACGCCGCCGACGAGGTGCCAGGCGGTCACGTGGGGGATGCGGTCGAAGGCGCCGAGCGTGCCGACGACGACGGTCAGCGCGAGCAACAGCACGGCGCCGATCGCGAGCTGGAGCGTCGAGGCGCCGAACGGGCTGCCGAGCGCGGTCGACAGCTGCACGTTGGCAGCGGCCTGCAGCGTCAGCAGCGTGCCGACGAACAGGAGGAACGGGATGGCGAAGGTTTCCATTGGGCGACTCCGAGAAGAAATGAGACTATGGTCCACTTATGACTCGGCGTGAGCGTAGCAGCCAAGCGAGAGCCCGGTCCGCTTGGGGTAGGTTTCATCTCGTGACCTCCTCGCCGGGCGACCCGTTGCGGCTGCCGCTCGCGAGCGCCCGTCCGGAGCGCGCCGACGCAGCGCGCAACCGTCGCCGCGTGCTCGCCGCCGCACAGCGGCTGTTCGCCGACCACGGCCCGGCGGGCGTGAGCCTGGAGGCGGTCGCGCGCGAGGCGGGGGTCGGCAAGGCGACGCTGTTCCGCCGCTTCCCCGACCGCCACGCACTGATCGCGGCACTGCTCGACGAGCACGAGCGCGAGCTGCAGGACGCGCTGCTCGCGGGTCCGCCGCCGCTCGGTCCGGGCGCCCCGCCGCTCGAGCGCGCCCTCGCGTTCCTCGACCGCCTGCTCGACGTCTCGCTCGCGCACCTCGAGCTGCTGCTCGCCTCCGAGACCGCCAAGCCGCTCGCGCGCCAGCACACGGGCGCCTACGCCGCCTGGCACCTCCACCTCACGACGCTCGCGCGGGCTCTGCGCCCGGACGCGGACACCGGCCTGCTCGCGCACCAGCTGCTGGCGCCGTTCGATGCGGAGCTGCTGCGTCGGCAGCTCGACGAGGGTGCCGATCAGCCTGCGCTGCAGGCGGCGCTGCGCGATCTCACGCGCCGCGCGCTCGCGCCATAGCGCGCCGCGCCGCGGCCCGGGTGCTCACGCCGTAGCGCGCCCCGCGCCCCGCCCCCCCGCGTGCTCAGTCCCCGCCCACGCGCCCGCGTGCCCGGCGGATCTCCGCGAGTCGTCTCGCCAGCTCCGCCTCCTGCTCGTCCGGCGCGTAGAAGCGCTCGCCGACCACCCCCGCCGGCGCCACCTCCTGCTCGCCGAGGTGGCCCGGGTGGCGGTGCGGACTGTCGTAGCCCTCGCCGCGGCCGCCGGAGCGCAGCGCCACCGGCGGCGGCTCGGCGCCGTGATCGCGGATCCAGCCCCGTGCGGCGCCGATCGCCCGCTTGGCGGCGTCGGACTTCGGCGCAAGCGACAGATAGATGGCGGCCTGCGCGAGCGGGAACTGCGCCTCCGGCAGCCCGACGCGATCGACTGCCGCGGCGGCTGCGGTCGCGACGCTCAGCGCCTGCGGGTCGGCGTTGCCGACATCCTCGCTCGCGAGGATCACCATCCGCCGCGCGATGAAGCGCGGGTCCTCCCCGCCCTCCAACATCACCGCGAGGTAGTACAGCGACGCGTCGGGGTCGGACGCGCGGGTCGCCTTGATCCAGGCGGAGATTGTGTCGTAGTGGTTGTCTGCGGCACGGTCGTAATGCAGGATCCGCCGTTGCAGCGCGTCCTCTGCATGTCTGAGCGCGACGCCTTCCTCCGGCGCCGTTCTGCACGCCAGCTCGAGCGCCGCAAGGGCGGTGCGCGCATCGCCGCCGGCGCGCGCGGCGAGCAGCTCGACCGCGTCGTCGTCCACGCGCACGTCGCCGCACTCGCCGCGATCGATCGCGCGCCGCAGCAGCGCGAGGACGTCGGCGTCGGTCAGCTCCTCCAGCTCGTAGACACGGGCGCGGGAGAGCAGCGCGCCGTTGACCTCGAACGACGGGTTCTCCGTCGTCGCGCCGATCAACGTCACCAGCCCCTCCTCGACGGCCGGCAGCAGCGCGTCCTGCTGGGCCTTGTTGAAGCGGTGGATCTCGTCGAGGAAGAAGATCGTCGCGCGACCGCCCTTGCGGCGCTCCTCGGCGCGTCTCAGGACTTCCCGCACCTCGGGTCTGCCGGCCTGCACCGCGCTCAGCTCCTCGAAGGCCGCGTCGGCGCTGGACGCGACGATCCGCGCGAGCGTCGTCTTGCCGCTGCCGGGCGGCCCGTGCAGGATCATCGAGTGGGGTCGTCCCTGCTCGATCGCGGTGCGCAGGGCGGTGCCAGGCGCGAGCAGGTGCTCTTGGCCGACGAGCTCCGACAGGTCACGCGGCCGCATGCGCGCGGCGAGCGGGGCGTCTGGAGCGGCTGCGGCGTCCGGGCGGGCGGAGTCGGCGTCGAAGAGCGAGTCCACGGTGGTCAGTCTGCCGCACGCGGCGGGCGGTGGGGTGGTGCGCCCGCGCCACCGCCCGCCGCGCCGCTCGGTTTGTCGGGCGTGCGGTCTGGGTGTGCTGCCGGGGCTGCGGGTGGTGGCGTTCCGTTCGCGCGGGCCGGCTGACTCCGCGCTGCTGGTCGGCTGGGGAGGGGGGTGAGCAGGGGTTGCGGGTCGGGCGTGTGTGGTCTTGCGTGGTTCCTGTGCAGTGCACGGGCGTTTCGCCGCAGTTCTTGGTGGCTCAGCGGATCACTGTCCCTTTGAGCGCGGTATGCGAGCCAAAAGGGACAGTGATCGCCGCGGCAGCCGGGTGCGAGCGACGGCTTGCGCAGTTCACTGCAGCAATGGCGCAAACGCGGGTACCAACGCGGCCAGGCCAGCCGGCCGCGCTGACAGCTCGCCCGCAACCGCCCCCCTCCCCAGCCGAACAGCCCACGCCACGCACCACCACGCACGCCCCGAACGGAGCACCCGGGAACCAAGGCAAGTGAAGGAGCGCCAGCCGGCCCAGCCCGCCAGCCCCCAAACCGGAGCCAATGCCCCCGGCCCAAGCCCGGCAGGCCGAGGCCCAGCCCGCGCCTCGGCCCCCACTACCCTCCGCGCCCATGGAGCTCGCCCTCCTCGCCATCTGGTGCTTTCTCGTCGCCCTCGGCGGCGGCCTCGTCGGCCTCGTCCTCGGCAATCTCCGCCTGCCGGTCGTGCTGCTCGTGGCCTCCTCGCCGGCCGCCGGCGCCGGAGCGAACATCGCCATCAGCGCCGTCGCCGCGGGCACCGCTGCGATCGCGCACATCCGCGCCGGGCGGATCAACTGGCGGCTGTTCGCGTGGATGGCTCCGCCGTCAATCGCAGGCGCCGTCGCCGGCGGCTACCTGTCCGGCGTGCTGCCCCAGCGCGCGCTGCTGATCCTGATCGCCGCCGTCCTGCTGTCGAGTGGGATTGGAATGCTGCGCAGCAACCCGCCACCACGGCGCGAGCCCGCACCCGGCGAGCACCTCGCGCTCGACGTTCCCGCTGCCGTCGCGAGCGGCGCCGCGATCGGCCTGCTCGGCGGGATGGTCGGGCTGATCCTCGGCTCGCTGCGGATGCCGGCGCTGCTGCGACTCGTCGGCGAGGTGCCGTTCAGAGCGGTTGGCACCAACGTCTCGATCGGCTTCTTCGTCGGCGTCGCCGGCACACTTGGCCACCTGCCGAATGCCGCGCCAGACCTCGTGCCGATCGTTGTCGGCGGGGCGGCCTCGATCCCCGGCGCGCTGCTCGGATCGCGCCTCACCGGTCGCCTGTCGGAGCAGCAGCTGCTCCGCGCGATCGGCATCGTGCTGCTGGTCGCGGCCGCCTCGATGGTCGTCGAGGCGATCGTGCGCTGAGCCGCCTCCCGTCGGCCGCGCGTACGGCTGCCGTTAGCATCACCCGCGCCATGAGCGACCTGCAACAGGCGACCGTCGATCTGCTCCAGCACCTGATCCGCTTCGACACGGTCAACCCACCCGGCAACGAGCGGCTGCTGCAGGAGCTCCTGCTCGGCGAGCTGACCGGCGCCGGCTTCGAGTGCGAGCTGCTCGGCGCACAGCCGCAACGGCCGAACCTGATCGCGCGGCTGCGGGGCCGAGCCGATGGGCCCACGCTCTGCCTGCTCGGCCACGTCGACACGGTCCTCGCGAACCCCGGCGAGTGGACGCACGACCCGTGGTCGGGCGACGTCGCCGACGGCTATCTGTGGGGGCGTGGCGCGCTCGACATGAAGTCGCAGGTCGCCGCCGAGATCGCTGCTGCCATCTCGCTCGCGCGCACCGGCTGGCGGCCCGCGCGCGGCGAGCTGCTGATCTGCTCCGTGGTGGACGAGGAGACGGGCGGCGAGCTCGGCGCGCAGTGGATCACCGAGAACCACCCCGACAAGGTCCGCTGCGACTACCTGCTCAACGAGGGCGGGGGGCCCTACTTCGAATACGCAGGCGCGCGCCGCTACGGCGTCTGCTGCGCGGAGAAGGGCGTCTTCCGCTTCAAGCTGATCACCGACGGCGTCGCCGGCCATGCGTCGCTGCCGAAGATGGGCGACAACGCGCTGCTGAAGCTCGGCCCGCTGCTGGAGCGACTCGGCGCGCGCCAGCCGTCGTACGCGATCACCGACGTGCCGGCCGCCTTCCTGCGCGGGCTTGGCGAGGATCCGGACGATCCGACCGGTGCAGTCGCGCGCCTCTACGAAGCCGACGCGCGCCTCGCGACGATGTTCGAGCCGATGCTCGGCGTCACCTTCACGCCCACGCGCGCTGCCGCCTCGCAGAAGGTCAATGTGATCCCGAGCCGTGCGGAGATTCACGTCGATTGCCGCGTCCCGCCCGGCCTCGGCGCCGACGAGGTGCATCGCGCGATCGTCGAGGTGCTCGGCGCTCCCGAGGACAACGGCTTCGCCGTCGAGTTCACCGAGCAGGTCGTCGGCAACGGCTCCGCGCTCGACTCCCCGCTGCGCGAGGCGATCGACGGCTGGATCGAAGCGAACGATCCGGGCGCCGGCACCGTTCCCGTGATCTTGCCTGGCTTCACCGACTCGCGCTGGTTCCGCACGGCCTTCCCGGACTGCGTCGCCTACGGCTTCTTCCCGCACAAGCATCAGGCCCTGCTGGATGCCGCCCCGCTCGTGCACGGCGCCGACGAGCGCATCGACGTGCGCGATCTCGGCTTCGCGGCGCAGTTCTACGCCGACATGACGCGCACGCTGCTCGGTTGAGCGAAGCCGGCGAGCTGCCGATGAGAGACGTGTGAGCGTCCTCGCATCGTTCCTCGGCTATTACGACTTCAAGGAATGGGCTGGCGTCTGGATCGGCCCGCTGCTGATGGTCGTCCTTCTCGTCGTGCTCGTCATCGCGCTGCGGCAGATGCGCCCGACGAAGCCGCAGCAGATCAAGCCGGACGCCTCGCCGCAGATCGCATGGGACGAGATCGCAGGCGTCGACGAGGCGAAGGACGAGCTGCGCGAGGTCGTCGAGTTCATGAAGGACCCCAAGCGCTTCAAGGCGCTCGGCGCGAGCATCCCCGGCGGCATCCTGCTGCACGGCCCACCCGGCACCGGCAAGACGCTGCTCGCGAAGGCCGTCGCGCACGAGTCGGGCGCGAACTTCTTCGCGCAGTCGGCCGCTTCCTTCGTCGAGACGTTCGTCGGCGTCGGCGCCGCACGTATCCGCCGCCTCTTCAGAGTCGCGCGCAAGAAGGCGCCGGCGATCGTCTTCATCGACGAGCTCGACGCCGTCGGCGGCCGCCGCGGCGTCGGCGACGTCTCCGGCGAGAAGGACCAGACGCTCAACCAGCTGCTGGTCGAGATGGACGGCTTCACCGCCCGCGGCGACGTCGTCGTGATCGCCGCGTCCAACCTGCTGGAGAAGCTCGACCCGGCGCTGCTGCGCCCGGGCCGCTTCGACCGCCAGGTGTTCGTCGCGCCGCCCGACCGCCAGGGCCGCGAGCGGATCCTGGAGGTCCACACGCGCGGCATGCCGCTCGCCCCGAGCGTCGACCTCGACCTCGTCGCACGCCAGACGAGCGGCCTGACGGGGGCCGACCTCGCGAACATCTGCAACGAGTCGGCGATCAACGCTGCGCGGCGCCACGCCGAGCAGCTCAGCGCCGGCGACTTCGACGCTGCGCTCGAGCGCGTCGTCGCCGGCATGCAGGCCAAGCGCGGCCTCAACGACCACGAGAAGCGGATCGTCGCCTACCACGAGGCCGGCCACGCGCTGTGCGCGGAGCTGCTGCCGGCGGTCGATCGCGTCCATCGCATCTCGATCGTCCCGCGCGGCGGCGCGCTCGGCTACACGCTCAACCTGCCCGAGGAGGATCGTTATCTGAAGACGCGCGAGGAGCTGATCGACCGCATGACGATGCTGCTCGGCGGCCGTGCCGCGGAGCAGCTCGTGTTCGGCTCGGTCACGACCGGCGCCGCCGGCGACTACCAGGCCGTCACCGCGCTCGCCGCCGCGATGGTCGACGAGTACGCGATGGGCACGCGCGTGACGCTGCGCCGGGTCGATGGCGGCAGTCCCGCCGCCGAGACGACGCTGCGGATGCGCGATGAGGAGCAGGCCGATCTGGCCGACGGCGCCTACCGCACCGCGCTCTCGCTGCTGAGAGATCACCGCCGCTGGCTCGATGCGCTCGCCGACGCGCTGCTGGAGCAGGAGGTGCTCGAGCGCGCTGACATCGATCGGGTGCTGACGGAGCTGCCGCGGCCGCCGGCGGCCGCGCCCACGCCTGGCGACGCGCCCGGCATCGCCGCCGCCCGCGACTGAGCACCGCCGCTATCCTCCGCCCGCATGCTCGGACGGATCGATCACATCGGCGTCGCCGTCGAGGACCTCGACGCAGCGCTCCACCTCTACGCGGAGGTGCTCGGCATGCCCGTCGTGCACCGCGAGACGGTCACCGAGCAGGGCGTCGAGGCGATCCTGCTCGACGTCGGCGAGAACCACGTCGAGCTGCTCGCGCCGCTCGGGCCCGACACGCCGGTCGGCAAGTTTCTTGCGAAGAAGGGCCCCGGCCTGCACCACGTCGCCTACCAGGTGACCGACATCGAGGCCACCCTCGCAGCCCTGAGGGCAGCCGGCACCCGCTTGATCGACGAGACGCCGCGGATCGGCATCCGCAGCTCGCGCGTCGCGTTCGTCCACCCCGCCTCCACCGGCGGGGTCCTCACCGAGATCGTCCAACCCGCGGAGGCTCATTGATGCCCGACGTCAAGCAGCGGATCAGCATCGGCTTCCACGGTCAGGCGCTCTCCGCGCGCGTGACGGCCGACCAGCTCGGAGCGCTGCGCAAGGCGCTCGAGACGGGCAACGGCGGCTGGCACGAGCTCGAGGCCGAGGACGGCACGATCGCGCTCGACCTGTCGAAGGTCGTCTTCGTCCAGGTCGACGCCGGCGACCAGCGCGTCGGCTTCGGCGCTTAGCGCATCTGCGCATGGCGAGCACACGCGTGCGGCCGCGCGAGGCGGTCGCGAGCAGGCTCGCTGCGCTCGATCTCGCCGGCCTGCGCGTCGCGCGCACGCTCGGACACACGCCCGGTGGGGAGCGAGCCGTGCGCGCGTACTCGACCCTCGGCCAGCACGGGGCTCTGTGGCTCGCTTTGGGCGCCGCCGGCGCGGCGCTCGATCCCGCGCGCCGTCCGCGCTGGCGCCGTGCGACGCTCTCCATCGCCGTCGCGTACGGCGTCAATCAGGCGATCAAGCTCGCCGTGCGACGCCCGCGCCCGCAACTCGCCGAGCTGCCGCCGCTGATCGGCACGCCGACGCAGCTGTCGTTCCCGAGCGCGCACGCCGCGACGTCGGCCGCGGCCGTCCACGCGTTCTGGCATCTGCTGCCGTGGGTCCCGCTGCGCGGGGCGGCGTTCGCGATGACGCTCTCGCGGCTGTACCTCGGCGTCCACTACCCCTCCGATATCGTCGCCGGCGTGCTGCTCGGGGCGACGATCGGACGGATGGGGGACTCGCGATGAAGGTCGGCATCGTCGGCATGCCGAACGCCGGCAAGTCCTCGCTCTTCAACGCGCTCACGCGCGCCGGCGCCGAGGCGGCGAACTACCCGTTCACGACGATCGAGCCGAACGTGGCGATCGTGCCCGTCGCCGACGACCGCCTGGAGCAGGTCGCGGCGCTGCTGAAGGCGTCCAACGTCGTGCACGACACGATCGCCTTCCACGACATCGCCGGTCTTGTGAGAGGGGCGTCGGAGGGAGAGGGGCTCGGCAACAAGTTCCTCGCGAACATCCGTGAGACCGACGCGCTCGTGCACGTCGTGCGCGCCCACGGCGACGACAACGTGATCCACCCCGAGGGCCGCGTCGACCCGCGCGCCGACATCGACACGATCGAGACGGAGCTGATCTACGCCGACCTCGAGCAGGCCGAGCGCCGCCTGGACCGCGTCGTGAAGGCCGCGCGCGGCGGTGACAAGGTGGCCGTGGCCGAGGGCGAGTGGCTGCGCGCGCTGATCGCGGCGCTGCAGGAGGGCCGCCCGGCGCGCACCGTGCCGCCGCCGGCCGACGCCCCCCACGCGCTGCGTGACCTCTCGCCGCTGACGGCGAAGCCGGTCCTGTTCGTCGCCAACGTCGACGAGGGCGACGACACCGTGCCAGCCGAGGTCGTCGAGCACGCCGCCGCGCACGGCGCGCAGGCGGTCGCCGTCTCCTCGCGGATCGAGGCCGAGCTGTCCGAGCTGGACGACGAGGAGGCCGCCGTGATGCGCGAGGAGCTCGGGATCGCCGAGTCCGGCCTCCAGCGGATCGTGCGCGGGGCCTTTTCGCTGCTCGACCTGATCGCCTTCTTCACCGTCGGCGAGGCGAAGCCGGCGCAGTCATGGCATCTCAGACGCGGCCTCACCGCCTGGCACGCCGCCGGCCAGATCCACTCGGACATCCAGAGAGGCTTCGTGCGCGCCGAGGTGATCGGCTGGGACGCGCTGATGGACGCCGGCGGCTACGGCGTCGCGCGCGAGCGCGGCACGCTGAGAGTCGAGGGCCGCGACTACGCGATGCAGGACGGCGACGTGCTGACGGTGAAGTTCACGCCGTAGGAAACGGCTTTCGCGCTCCGGCCGTCGCAAGCGAGCGGCCTGTGCGCCGACGTCACCCCGCGCCCCACCGCGGCCGGTCGATCTCCAGCAGCTCGCCGAGCGTCGACCATTGTCTGCCGCCGAGCCGCGCGACAGGGCGCAGCAGGTCGGCGGCGGGGCGTCCGTCGCGCATCGCCTGCTCCGCGATCGCCATGTGCAACACACGACCGAGCACAACGGTGCAGTCGCCGAGCGCCAGCGTGTCGTGCAGGACGCACTCGATCGCCACCGGCGCCTCCGCCACACGCGGCGGCGTCACGCGCAGGCTCGGCTCGCGCGCCACGCCCGCCAAGTCGAACTCGCTCACGTCGGGCGGGGCGTTCACGCTCGTCGCGTTGACTGCCTCGAACAGCGGCTCGGGTGTGAAGTTCACGACGAACTCGCCCGTCGCCTCGACGTTGTTGAGCGAGTCCTTGCGTCCGACCGACGTGAACTGCACGATCGGCGGGTCGGTACAGGCGACCGTGAAGAACGAGTGCGGCGCGAGGTTGTCCACGCCCGCCGCCGAGCGCGACGAGACCCACGCGATCGGCCGCGGGATCACGACCGAGTTCAGCAGCCGGTAGAACGCCAGCGAGTCCGTCTGCCCCGGATCGAAGTCGACGCGCACGCCCGCGATGATCGCAGGCGGCGTCGCCAGTTCGCGCGTCAGTCGGGCGTCCTCGCTGCCGCCTCGCGTTCCGCCCGCCGCTGCGCGCGCAGATAGCGCCGATACCACCCCACCGCCGCGATCTTCTCCCGAAGCGTTCGGCGAGGGGGGATGTCGCGGTACAGGACGCCGTAGTCCTGAGAGACGAACGGGTCGGGAATCTGTGGGTTGTGCAACCGCCAGATCGCTGCTCTTCGATCGTCGTCGTTCATCATGAACCTCCAGTTAGACGGTGACGGCTGCGGCGAAGACGGTCAACAGCAGCTGAATGGCAAGTAGACAGGCGCCAGTGTGAAAAGCGCTCGACATCTGCGCGAGCCGGCGTGCGTTGACGCGATGGTGGAAGGCGATGTGCGCGATCAAATCCAGGGCGAGGGCCTCCGCGTCCGGGGCGCCGTCTGCGAGGTGCGCCACGAGCAACGCCTGCGGGTCGACGTTGAAGTTTCGATCGGCGTGTGGCCAGGCGATCGCCAGGACGCACAGGCTCAGTGCTGCGAAACACAGGACGGCGAGCCAGGCAAGCGCCGGCACGGCTGCAAAAGCCTCGCGGCCGGGGAACGAGATCGAGATAGATGCCGTGGCCAGCAGCAATCCGGCGCGACTCTGGAGCGCCGTCGCCTCAGCGCGCTGATGCTCCAGCGCCCGCACCGCCTCTCGATACGCCAGCTCGTATGCGTCCTCGACCGCCACCGGCGGACCGTACGGCGGTCGCCTGCGTCAACTCCAGACGCAATCGCGCCGAATGAGCGTCAGAGCTGCGACGGATCGCCGGCGGCGCGCAGCCGCTCGGCGAGTCTGCGCATGCCGAGCGTCTCGGCGGCCGCGGCGCCGCCCGCGAGGTCGGTCGCGCGGTCGGCGGGGCGCGCGACGTCCACGCGTTGCAGCGTCGCGATCGCGAGGAAGTCGCGCAGCTCGTCCGCCTGCTCGCGCAGCGCCGTCGCGACCCGCGGCTTCTCGCCGTCGGGCGACGCCAGCGCGGCCTCAAGCGAGCCGTGGCGCAGCAGCAGGTCGGCGGCGCCCTTCTCGCCGACCCCTCTCGCGCCCGGAAGCCCGTCGGACGGGTCGCCGCGCAGCGCGATGAAGTCGGGGACCAGAGCGGGCGGGACGCCGTAGCGCTCCTGCACTTCCGCCGGCCCCATCGGCTCGAAGCCTCTGACGCCCGTCTTCAGGTAGAGCACGGTCACGTCGAGCGCGGCGCACTGGAACATGTCGCGGTCGCCCGTCATCAGCAGCGCCGATCCGCCTGCCTCAACCTCGCTCAGCGCGAACGAGTGCAGCAGGTCGTCGGCCTCCAGGTCGGGCGTCGCGGCGAGCGTCCAGCCGAGCGCCTCGAACAGCCGCGGCGACTGCGCGATCTGCCACGCGAGCCCCTCCGGCACCGGCGGTCGGTCGGCGTGATAGCCGGCGTAACGCTGCACGCGGTATCTCGCCGCCTCCGCGCCCGAGCAGATCACGACCGCGCGCGGGCTCCGGTCGGCGACGATCCGCAGGATCGCGTTCGTCGAACCGAGCAGCGCGTTGACGGGCATCCCCTCCGCGCCTCTGATCGAGTCCGGCAGCGCGAACCAGGCGCGGTAGAGCAGCGAGGGCGCGTCGACGACGAGCAAAGGGGCCGGCACACGCCGCAGGGTAGTGACGCAAGCGGCGCGCCGGCTCGCGTGCCCGATCTAGCCTTGCCACGACCCTGTCCGTCCCGGCGAAGGAGACTGCGCCCGTGCTCACGCTCAACGGCATCGACGACATCAAGGCCCGCATCGGCCAGGAGCTCGGCGTGAGCGACTGGCTCGAGGTGACTCAGCAGGCGATCAACGACTTCGCCGACGTGACCGGGGATCACCAGTGGATCCACGTCGATGTCGAGAGAGCGAAGACGACGCCCTTTGGGGGCACGATCGCGCACGGCTACTACACGCTCTCGCTCGCGCCCAAGTTCACCTACGAGCTGTTCTCGATCGACGGCTTCGCCTTCGGCATCAACTACGGCCTCAACAAGGTCCGCTTCCCGGCCCCGCTCCCGGTCGGCAGCAAGGTTCGCATGCGCGCCTCAATCGCCTCCGTCGACGACGTCCCCGGCGGGATCCAGATGGCGACCGCCCTGACGTTCGAGGTCGAGGGCGGCGAGAAGCCGGTCTGCGTCGCCGAGACGCTCGTGCGTCTCTATACGGGCGGCTGAGCACCAAGGGCCTCGCGCACGATCAGCCGCTTGTAGCGCCCGCGGCGCGTGTCCGGGGCGCTCGGATGCAGCGAATCGTTCACCAGGACGCCGCCACCCGGCTCCCCGCTCCCGCGTTGCTAGCGTGGATCAGATGCCGGAATCGCTCACGCGCCGCGAGCTGCTCGCGGGCGCCACCGCAGCGCTCGTGCTCGCAGGCTGCGGCGGCGCTGCACGCCCGTTCGACGCGAGCCAGTCGACCGCCACGGCGCCGACCGCGCCGCCGCCTGCGTCGATGCGCAAGGGCGTCTCGCTGATCGGCGACGTCAACCCGTACGACGACACGCTCGGCGTGCGGCCCTATCTGCTCGGCGGACCCCACCCGACGACGTTTGTCGCGCTGTGGCTCACGTGGTCGGACCTGCAGCCGCTCGCGCCCGACCCGTTCACACGCGTGCGGGCGTTCGCGGACCTCGGCAACCCGGCCGGCCCGGCAGCGGCAGCCTTCGCCGCCCTCGACGCCCAGATCGCGCAGGCGAACGCCGACGGTCGCGAGGTCGCGCTGACGCCCTACCAGGCGTTCCCGGGCTGGACGCACCCATCCGTCGTGCTCGACCCCGCGCGCGATCCCGCCACCGGCGGCGACGGCTACCCGGAACTCGGACAGGACGGTCTCCCGCACGACGCGCGCATCCCGGACGACCTGACGCTCGACGGGCCGTGGGCATGGTTCGTCGCCTACCTGTGTGCGCGCTACGCCGACACCGGCGGGGAGCCGACGCCCGGCGCGGGCACGGCCGGGGCCACGCTCGGCAACCCGCAGAGCGCACGGATCGACTGGCTGCAGCCGATGAACGAGCCGAACCTGGCGTGGTGGCCGCAGCGCGGCGCGGCGCTGCCGGACGGCACGATCGCCGCCGCCGTCGAGCAGCTCTCCCGCAGCGCGGAGGGGGTGGCGGCCGAGTACGCGTCAGCCGGCGGTCCCGGACTGCTCCTCCCCGCGACGGCCGACGTCGTCAGCGCGGCCAGTTCCCGCGGCACGCCGTGGGATGCCTTCAGCGACGAGCTGCTCGCGCGCCTGCGCGGCTGGCGCCCGCGCGTGCCGGTCGGCTGGGCGCAGCACAACTACGCCGACGTCAAGCACGGCCCCGAGGCCGACGGCCGCTGGCGCGTCGAGCGCCTGCTCGAGCTTCAGCGCACCCACGACTGGCGCGAGCCGTCCGTGTGGCTGACGGAGGGCGGCTACCAGTTCGGCGTGCGGCGCAACGGCTGGATCGCGCCCAACGTCGAGCGCTGGATCGTCGACCCGCGCCGCACGAACGATCCCGCGAACCCCGACGCCTTCGCCGAGCAGGTCGCCGCGCTCGAAGCCAACTGGACGGCGATGGCCAGGCTCCCCGTCCGCCTCTGGACCCAGTACCAGGTCAACGACCGCGACGTGCGCTTCCAGTCGGGCCTGCGCGGCCCCGTGCAGGACACGCCGGCGGGCCGTGTGCTCCACGACCCGCCGTATCCCGCCTACGGCCTCTGGCCGACGCTGGCGTGACGAGTTTCGCTGCCCGGCGACCGCAAGCGGCCGCCTTCGAGCGACGTCATCCCGCCGAGCCCCGCGCGATTCTGCGCAGATCGAGCGCCTCCGCGAGCGTCGACTCCTCGACGCCCTGCTCGAGCGCGACCTCGCGCAGCGTGCGACCGGAGGCGGTCGCCTCCTTGACGATCTCCGTCGCCTTGTCGTAGCCGATGTACGGATTCAGCGCCGTCGCCACGGCGAGCGTCGACTCGGACGAGCGCTCGCAGCCGGCGAGGTTCGCCTCGATCCCGTCGACGCACTTCTCCGCGAACAGACGCGACGTATTCGCCAGCAGCGAGATCGACTGCAGCAGGTTGCGCGCGATCAGCGGGATCCGCACGTTCAGCTCGAACTGGCCCTGCAGGCCGCCGACCGTGATCGCCGTGTCGTTGCCGATCACCTGCGCGCTGACCTGGAGCACGACCTCGGGGATGACCGGGTTGACCTTGCCCGGCATGATCGAGGAGCCCTTCTGCAGCTCCGGCAGGAACAGCTCGCCGATGCCGGCACGCGGGCCGGAGCCCATCAGCGCGAGGTCGTTCGCGATCTTGGTCAGCGAGACCGCGATCACCTTCAACGCGCCCGACAGCTCCACCAGCGCGTCGCGGTTCGCCTGCGCCTCGAACGGATCCTCCGGCGGCAGGATCTCCAGCCGGCTCGCCTCCGCGAGCTTGCCGCGCACGCGAGCCGCGAACTCGGGGTGCGTGTTCAGCCCCGTGCCGGTCGCGGTCCCGCCGAGCGGGATCTGCGCGACCTGCGGCAGCGCGTTGCGCACGCGCTTGGCGCCGAGCCGCACCTGCGCGGCGTAGCCGGCGAACTCCTGCCCGAGGGTCACGGGCACGGCGTCCATCAGGTGCGTGCGGCCGGACTTGACGACGTCCTGGAACGCTGCCGCCTTCGCCGCAAACGACCCCTCGAGCTGCTCGAGCGCCGGCAGCAGGTCGTTCGTCGCCTCGTCGAGCGCGGCGAGATGCACGGCGCTGGGGAAGACGTCGTTCGACGACTGACCCATGTTCACGTGGTCGTTCGCGTGCGCGTCGTCGCCGGCCAGCGCCGCGATGACCTCGTTCGCGTTCATGTTCGACGACGTGCCCGAGCCGGTCTGGAAGACGTCGACCGGGAACTGGTCGTCGTGCTTGCCGGCCGCGATCTCGTCGCCGGCCGCGGCGATCCGCTCGGCGATCGCGCCGTCGAGCAGGTCCAGCTCGCCGTTCACGCGTGCTGCCGCGCCCTTGATGCGGCCGAGCCAGCGCACCACCGGCACCGGCACCGTCTCGCCCGACACGGGGAAGTTGGCGACCGCCTTGGTCGTCTCACCGCCCCACAGCTGCTCCGTCTCCTGCACGCCCATGGCGTCCTCCGGGTCTCTCACGTCGTCGTCAAAGTGGAAAAGCTCAGCCACAGAAGGAAATCAGCTCTCGCGCCAAGCCGACGGGATCGTCGTAGGCAAGCAGGAAGCCGGCGCGATCGAGCACGCGCAGCTGCGCGTCGGGCAGCAGGTCGAGCGCCTGCCGCGCGACTGCGAGCGGGTGCATCGGATCCTCGTCGGCCCACAGCAGCAGCGTCAGCACCGTCACGTGCCGATAGGAGTCGAACAGCTCGCGCTGCGGCTCGCTCGGCCACCCGCGCGCAAACTTCGCCCAGGAGCGGGCACGCCCGGGGTTCCCCGGCACGTCTGCGAGCGCATGCCGCACGAGGTCGCGCGCGGCCGGGTTGCGCTGGACCGACAGCCGCTCACCGACCGACGGGCGGAAGACGAGCGGCGCGCCGCGCGCGAGCAGGCGGTCGAGTCCCGGGATCGCGGCCGCCATCGCGGCGCCGCGCCACAGCGATCGCCCCGCGCGATGCTCGGCGCGGCGGTGCAGGCGGTTGGGCATCAGCACGAGCCGGCGCGGCGTCATGTGTCCGTCGAGCACCGCGCGCAGCAGCAGCTCGGCGCCGACGTCGTGTCCGCCCACGAGCGGCCGCGGCCCGAGCACCTCTGCGCAGAAGCCTGCGACGACCTCCGCGAGCCAGTCGGGCGTGTACGGATGGCGCGGCCGGTCCTCGCTGTCGCCGTGCAGGGGGAGGTCCGGCAGTACGACGCGGAAGCGCTGCGAGAGCGGCTCGACGACCGGCTCCCACTCGCGGTGCGAGAAGCCGAGCGAGTGGAACAGCGCCAGTCCGGGCCCGGTTCCGGCCTCGCGGTAGGCGACCCGCGCGCCGTCGCCGTGGTGATAGAGCCGCAGTCGCATGCGCAGGGATTGTCGCGGCTGCGCGCGGGTCGCTCCAGTGGCGTGCCCGGTCGCCCCGCCGCCCGCCTCAGCCGCCGCGCCTGCCTGCCGCCCGCCCGCGCAGCATGGCCGCTCGCTGCGGGCCTGCGTCCACTCCGGCGGCGGTCCCGGCGATGCGGTTCGCCAGCTCGTCCTGCAGCCCTGCCGCCTGCGCTGTACCGCGATCGACCGCGCCGATCAGGAAGCCGAGCTGGAAGGCGGCCGCGTCGCTCGTGCGCATCTGCCGCGCCAGCTCGTCAGCGGCCGCGATGAGCGTCGCGCCGAGCGCCTGCAGGCGAGAGTCATCGATCGTGCGGCGCACGCACTGCGAGAGCGGCGTGCCGTCGGCGAGCGCCACACGCTGCGGCGCGCGGGTCAGCGCTTGCAGCACGTCTGCCGACTGTGCTTCGATGCATGCCTGCGTTGGAGGCGTGCGCTCGCCGCAGCCTCCGAAGGCGAGCAGCGCGAGCACGCACACGACGCCGGTCCGTCCCACGCGCGCATCCTCGCAGCCGGCCCCGCTCCCGTCGCGTTCTGTGCCCAAGGTTGTGCAAAACCTCCCCGTGACCTTCACAGAAGCGTGCCAACCCTCCCTAATGGCCTCATGCCTTTGCAGATGCACGGGATGAACGCTCGGCCGTTGGGGCTCTCCACCTCGCAGGCCGCGCGGGAGCTTGGCGTTTCGCTCGGCACTGTCCGCCGCTGGTCCGACATGGGTTA
>Ga0126313_10000092_pt1 | contig 36200 bp, 32 predicted proteins | sample Plot105A_FD_89954 | JGI IMG/M metagenome (GOLD analysis project Ga0126313, IMG submission 89954) | Serpentine soil microbial communities from UC McLaughlin Reserve, CA, USA - Plot105A | ecosystem: Environmental > Terrestrial > Soil > Grasslands | place: USA: UC McLaughlin Reserve, Lake County...
GCGAGGGCGCCGGCGGCTTTGCGCGCCCGCGCCTTGAGGTTCTGCCAGCGTTTGCCGCCCAGCGCCGAGAGCGTCGGGTTGCCCCCGGCACCGACGTAACGGCTCAGCTTCGCCAACTGGTCCGTGGGGACGTAGACGCGGTCCTCGCCTTTGTATTCGAGGTAGAGGTAATCGCGGGTGACGCCGCCGACATCGCGGGTCTCGAAGCCGGCGAAGCGGGCGACGCCGTGGTCCTCGTGGACGACGTAGTCGCCGACCCGCAGTTCGCTGAAGGCGAGGCGGCCGCGGCCGGCCGCGAGGGCGGGCTCCTCGCCGCGGCGGCGGTGGACGAGGCGGCGGAAGGGATAGACCGCGAGTTTCAGCTCCGGGCTGACGAAGCCCTCGCGCAGGCGCGCCTCGGCGAAAGAGAGGCCGGGGTCCGGGGAGACGCGGCCGCCTTCGAGCAGGCGGGCGTCGAGGCGGTCGAGCCCGTAGCGCGTGCGCTCGGCCTCGCCGCGGCTGTCGAAAGCGACGACGGTGCGGTAGCCGGAGCGGACCAGTTTCTCCAGCTCGGCCTCGGCCTCCTTGACGCTGCGGGCCGGAGACTCGGCGCGGGCGGCGCGGAAGGCGTCCTCGTCCTCGTCGCCGGCCCCGGTCAGGGCTAGGGCGGCGCGGTCGGCGAGCGGCTCGGCGACGTCGACGTAGAGGTGCTGGGCGTCCTCGGCGTGCATCGAGGTGGTCGCGTCCTCCCAGTGGTCGCGCAGCGCCGGCTCGATCTCCTCGGCGCTGACGAGGACGACCGCGGCGGCCTCGGGGACGAGATCCAGAGGCGCGCGGAAGTGCTCCAGGGGCAGGGCTTCAGCCAGGTTCGGGGACTCGTTGCCTTCCTCCTCGGCCGCCATCGCCGCCAGCTCGGCCAGCTCCCGGTGCTCGGCGTCGAGCTCGGCCGCCGGCGCCAGCTCGACCCGCTCGGCGTCGCCGAGCGAGCGCTGGGTGAAGGTCGAGAACCAGCGCATCGACTCGACCTCGTCGCCGAACAGCTCGATCCGCACCGCCCGCTCCTCGGTGGCCGGGTAGACGTCGAGGATGCCGCCGCGGACCGCGAACTGGCCGCGCTCCTCGACCTGCTCGACCCGTTCGTAGCCGGCCGCGACCAGTTCGGAGGCGACCGCATCGAGCTCGATCTCCTCTCCCAGCGCGATCGCGAACCCGGCCGGGCGCAGCGAGGCGTCGGGGACCGCCTCGGCCAGCGCCGTCGCCGAGGCGACGACCACGGCGTCGGGCTCGGAGCCGAGCGCGTCGAGGGCGTCGATCCGCAGGCCGACGAGGTGCGGCGGGGGGGTCACGTGCGAGGCGTAGCCGGTCCCGCGTGAGGGATAGAGGCGGACCCGGCGCGGCGCCAGGTAGGAGCGGAGGTCAGCGGCGAGGTCGCGGGCCGAGCGGTCGTCGGGAGCGACCATCAGCGCCGGCCGGTCGGCGAGGCCGCGATCGTCCTCCAGCAGCGCCGCCAGCAACAGCGGCCGCAGCATCGCCGAGGCCCGCACCGTCTCCCCCGCCCCCCCGTCGGCGGCCGCCCGCACCCGAGCCGCAAGCGCATGAACGCGCTCGTTCTCGGCGGCGATGTCTATGAGGGGACGCAGGCTCATCGGGCGGCCCCAGAGATTGACATGCGGCGTCCTCGGTCGGCCGCCTGCGGGTCACGCACTAACTGTGCGCTCCCCTTGTCGGCCTCCCTGCGTCCTTGCCTGTCAATCTCTGAGCCGCGCCCGAGGGGTCAGGGCACGACCTTGAAGCTGCGCTTGGCCGGCGTCGGATCGACGTTGCCCGCCCTGTCGATCGCGCGGACCTTGAAGACGTGCTTGCCGGGCTTCAGCTTCTGGTAGGTCTTCGGCGAGGGGCACTTCTTGAACCTGCCCTTGTCGAGCTTGCATTCGAAGCTCGAGCCGGCGACCGTCGACTTGAACTTGAACTTCGCCGTGGTCGCCGACGACTTGGCCTTCGGGGCCTTGGTGATCTTGGTGTCGGGTGGCACGGGGACCAGAATGGGTCCCTGACAGCCGGTGCTTGCTGGACAAGCCGGCGCCGCGCACTGGGCGGCGGGCAAGGCGTCGTTACAGCCGCCACCGCCGCCGCTCGGATCAGCCGCGGCCGGCACCGCGGTGGCCAGCTCCGAGGTGGCGTGAAGGGCGTTCGTCTGGTTCGCCGTCACCAGCGTCCCGGTCGCGAGCGTCGCGTAGCCAACTTTCCAGTTGCCGCTGCCGTCTGCTTCGGTCTCGGCGAGGAAGCCGCCGAGCTCCCCCAGTTCCGGGCCGGCCTTGCTGAAGACGCGGATCGTGGCGCCCGGCAGGGCGGTACCGGTGGCGCTCGACTGCAGCGCGGTCGAGACCGCGGGCGGTTTGATTTCTTCGTTCGCGCCCGCTTTGAGGTCGATGAATAGACCGCTGTTGCCGCTGCCGTGATTGCGGGTGATTTCAGTCCAACTCCCCGCTTCTTCGGCTTCTTCGAAGATTTCGATTGCGGGGCCTCCGCTGCCTTCGACGACGTTTTCCTTTTCGGCAGTGTTGCCGCCGATCAGGTTGCCGGTCATGGCGACGCCTTTCGGGTTCTTGACTCTTATCCCGGAAAGCCCCGAGCCGATGACTTCGTTGGCCCGGACTTCGTTGTCCGGGCTTTCGACGAGGATCCCGTATTCGCCGGCCGCTTCGACGCTGTTGCTGGCGATCAGGCCAGCGCCTTCTCCGACCTTGGTCCAGATCCCGATCGAACCGCCTTCGATTTCGTTGCCGGTGATGTGTCCGGTCTCGAATCGGGATTCGATGCCGATCCCGCCGGCCATCCGGACCACGTTGTTTTCGATCGTCGGTTCTTCGCTCACTCCCAGCGGGAGGGTGAATATGCCCGTGGTCGCCGGCGGGGTAACCTCGCTTCCGTCGGAGCCAAATCCGATCCGGTTGCCGCGGACGACGAAGTCCTCGCCGTCGCTGCCGCTGGCGATCCCTTCGCTGCCCCCGGCCACGTAGTTCGCGGTGCCCGCAGCGGAGCCGCCGACCGTGACGTGGTCGGCGCCACCGGCATAGATGCCGTAGGTGCTGTTGGGAACCACTCCGGTGCCCCCGGCGTCGAGGCCGACGAAGTTGCCCTTGATGAAGGTCGACCCGGTGGCGGGCGCCTCGTTCTGGCCTGCCCCGTCGCCTTGGAGGTCGATGCCGTAGACGGCACCCGAGATTACGTTGCAGCCGCCGTCGCAGGCTTCGCTGGCCAGGGCAGCGCCTTCGATCGTGGCGCCGATTTCGTTGCTTTTGGCTTCGACGCCGCCCCCGGCGGTCGAGTCGGTGATCTCGATGTCCTTGCCGTTTGCCATTTCCTGTGAACCGCCCGGAAGTCCGACCGGCCCAGGGGGGTTGACGCCGAAGTAGTTGCCCTGGATGGTCGCGTGGCTGGCACCGTTCAGATAGAGACCGTCCCCATCGTTGCCGGCGATGACGTTCCGTGCGGAGGCCGCGACGCCACCGATCGTCGCACCGTCGGAACCTGGGTCGAGGAAGATCCCGATCACGTTCCCGTTTTCGGCGGCGTTCAGTTTCAGCCCGATCCAGCTATCGCGAACGGTGAACGCTTTCGACCCGCCGACGACGACAATTCCGAATTGGGCGCCGGTGATCGAGAGACCTTCGATCACCACCCCGTCTGAGCTTTCGACAGTAAGCGCAGCAGCGGTCGAGGGCCCTTCGATTCCCGCGCATGGGGCGTCGGGGCCATCTTCGCCAAAGCAGTCGCCGCCGAGGATGCTGACCGGGTCTTCGATTCCCGGCAGCGGCGTCACCAGCGCAATCGTGTCCGCCAGCTGGCCGTCGAAGGCGGCCGAGAAGGTGATTTCGTCGTGCACACCGATCGTGGCGTTGGCGGCTTCGATCGCTGCGCGCAGGCTGCATTTGCCGCCGGCCGTCAGGCATGCCACCGGGGAAATCGCTTCTTCGTCGACAGTGCTGTCGACTTCGTAGACAGCGGCCGAGGCGATGGCCGGAAGCGCGAGGGCGAGCAGGGCAGCTAGGAGCGTCAGCGCGACGCGCGGGCGGAAGGTCATGCAGGCGACCCTATCCGCGTCAGTCGACGGACGGGAGACCTGGGCCGCTGCGCTGCCACTCGACCTGACCGCGGCCCTCGGCGGCGGAGCGGCCGACGACGTCGTCCCACTCGTGCAGCATCCGCTTCAGCTGGGCGACGGCCTCAGGCGGGTGGGCGGCGACCTCGGCGGCGAGATCGAGTGCCGCCTGCTCGGTGCCGGCCGCGGGCGCGACCCGGTTGACGAGGCCCAGGCGCAGCGCCTCGTCGGCGCCGACGGTGCGGGAGGAGAGCAGCAGGTACTTGGCGGCGGCGAGGCCGCAGAGGGTGACCAGGCGCGCCGGCCCGACGGGGACGCCGAGGGCGGCGCCGGGGAAGCGCATCCGCAGGTTGGCGCCGCCCACCCGCATGTCGCAGGCGACGGCAACCTCGGCGCCGCCGCCGACGACGTCGCCGTGGCAGGCGGCGAGCGTCGGCTTCGGGAACTCGACCACCTGGTCGTAGAGGTCGGCGAAGAGCTGCATGCGGCGAACCTTGCCCTCCTCGTCGAGCTGCTCCCGCACGTCGGCGCCGGCGGAGAGCCCGAGGTGGTCGGCCGAGCTGATCACCAAGACCCGCACCGCCTCGTCGCCGCGGGCGACGGCGAGGTGCTCGAGCAGCTCCAGCAGCATCTGGGTGTTGATCGCGTTGCGGGCACGGGGCCGCTCGAGGCGGATGACCGCAACCCCAAGCTCGTTCACCGAGTAGCTGGTGACCGCGTCCCCGGAGGTGGTGGTGCCGGTGTCCGCGCTCATGGCCCGGACGCTATTCGTTCGACCAGCCGCTCGGTCTCCTCGGCCGCGGCGGCGATCAGCCCCTCGACCTCGGCCTTCGGCTCGCTGAAGCGGCCGAGCACGTAGGCGGAGACGATCTCCGGATCGGTCGAGTCGGGCCGCCCCACCCCGACCCGCACCCGCCAGAACTCGGCGTCGCCGAAGCCGCGTTTGAGGCTCTTGAGGCCGTTGTGGCCGGCGAGGCCGCCACCGAGCCGTGGCTGGATCTCAGCGAAGGGAAGGTCGATCTCGTCGTGGACGACGACGACGCGGTCGAGCGGCACCTTCAGCGAGCCGCGCGCCGGCCCGGCCGAGGTGCCGGATTCGTTCATGTAGGCGCGCGGCTGCAGCAGCGCCACCCGCGGCCCCCCCGGCGCGATCCGGCCTTCGGAGATGACCCCGTTGAACTTCTGCTTCGGCTTCGGCAGGTCCCAGCGCTGGGCCAGCTCGCTGGCCACCGCGAAGCCGACGTTGTGGCGGGTGCGCTCGTACTCGGGCCCGGGGTTGCCGAGCCCGACGACGAGGATGCGGTCGCCCCCCTCGCCGCCTTCTCTATCAGGGCGGCGGAACAGCGACAGGGGGCTACTCGCCCTCGGAGTCGCCTGAGTCGCCGCCCTCGCCCTCGGCGCCCTCGCCCTCGCCCTCGCCGACCAGCTCGGTCTCCTCCTCTACCTCCGGCGCGACTTCTTCGACGCGCGGGGGTGAAAGGGTGACGATGGTGATCTCCTCGGGGTCGTCGACGACGAACTTGACGCCGTCGGGCGGAGTGACGGTAGAGAGCTGCAGGGTGTCGTTGATCTCCATCGCGGAGACGTCGACGACGATGTTGTCCGGGATCTCGGTCGGCAGCGCTTCGATCGTGATCTCGCGGGTGACGTGCTCCAGCACGCCGCCCCCTTTGACGCCGGGTGCGACCTCGACGCCTTCGAGCTCGAGCACGACCTCGGCCTGGATCGCCTCGTCGAGCTTGACCTGCATCAGGTCGAGGTGCTGGATGCTGCCGCGGACCGGGTGGTGCTGTTCGTCCTTGATCACGACCGGAACGGCTTTGCTGCCGTCGATCTCGAGATCGAAGAGGGCGGCACCCTCGCTGAGGACGTTGCGCACGTCGCGTTCGATCACCTGGAAGGGCTTGGCCTCCGAGCCGCCCGAGTAGACGACGCCCGGAACGAGGCCGTCGCGACGCATGCGACGCGACGAGCGCGAGCCGAAGTCGGCGCGGGGTGCGGCTTTGAGCGTGGAGCGTTTGCTGGCCATCGGACGGGAGAGAATAGAGAACTCGCCCGAAACGGAGCCTGTGACACCCTTGCACCCAAGTGTCTGACGATTCGAAGATTCCCAAGGGCCGGGTACGGCGCTCCGCCAAGCTCGGCTCGATCGTCGGCGTCCAGAGTGCCCGCTACGCCGGGACCAAAGCCGCCAACGTCGGCCGCTCCGAGGACCAGGGCAAAGAGGCGCTCGAACAGCGCCACCTGGAGACGGCGATGAAGATGGTCGGCGCGCTCGGCCAGATGAAGGGCGCGGCGATGAAGCTCGGTCAGTTCGCCTCCTTCATCGACACCGAGTTCATCCCCGAGGAGTACCGCGAGATCTACCAGGAGCAGCTGGCGAAACTGCGCACCGACGCGCCGGCGATGCCCTGGGAGAAGGTCGAGAAGGTGCTGGAGGAAGAGTACGACGGCGAACCGCTCTCCGAACTCTTCGCCGAGTTCGAGACCGAGGCCTTCGCCGCTGCCTCGATCGGCCAGGTCCACCGCGCCGAGCTGCTCGACGGACGCGAGGTCGCGGTCAAGATCCAGTACCCCGGGATTGCCGAGGCCCTCGACGCCGACCTCCGCAACGCCGGCACCCTGGTGCGGCTGGCGCGGGCGCTGGCGCCGGGCCTCGACGCCAAGGCGATCGCCGAGGAGATCCGCGAGCGGGTGATGGAGGAGCTCGACTACGAGTACGAGGCGCAGAACCAGCGCTCCTTCGCCCGGGCCTACCGCGGCCATCCCTTCATCTACGTGCCGGAAGTCGTGACCCGGCTCTCGCGCCGGCGCGTCCTCGTCACCGAGCTGGTCAAGGGCCGCGGCTTCGAGGAGATCAAGGAGCTGCCGCACGAGGAGCGCAGCCGCTTCGGCGAGATCGTCTTCCGCGGCAGCTTCGGCTCGATCTACCACCTGCAGCACTTCAACGCCGATCCCCATCCCGGCAACTACATCCTGATGGACGACGACCGCGTCGCCTTCCTCGACTTCGGCATGACGAAGAAGCTCGACCGCGAGCAGATTCTGCTCGAGCAGCGCGCCTTCGACGCCGCCTCGCGCAACGACCCGGAGGCCTTCCGCCAGGCGCTGCACGACCTCGGCTTCGTCAAGAAGCCCTCGAAGCTCGACGCCGAGCGGCTGCTCGAGCACATGCGCGTCGTCGGCGGCTGGTTCGTGATGGAGGACCGGGACCTGGAGATCACCCCGCGGCGGGTGATGAAGATCATCGAGGCGACCAACGACCCGCGCTCGGAGTACTTCGACCTGATGCGGCGCGAGTCGCTGCCGGCGGAGGAGCTGATGGGGCGGCGGATGGAAATCGGGGTGGTCGCCGTGCTCGGGCAGCTGCGGGCGAAGCGCAACTGGCACCGGATCGCGCGTGAGTGGGTTTATGCGGACGCGCCGGCAACCGAGCTGGGCGAGCTGGAGTGGGAATACTTCGATGAGCGCGGCGTCAAGCGCGTGCCGGGTCTTGCCGAAGCAACCTGAGCAGCGGACCAACTCAAAGGAGAGACGGAGACGATGAGCAGGATCAAACGCGGCTGGGGCCTGACCAAGAAGAGCTGGGGGCTGCTCAAAGAACACCCGTCCCTGATCCGCTTCCCGCTCTACGGCGGCGTCGCGACGACGCTGCTGGCGATCCTCACCCTCGGCCCTGGACTCTACCTCTGGGATGAAAACCAGTTCGCGGGGGCGATCCCGATCATCGTCATCGGCGTCTACGTCCTCAGCTTCGTCGGCTTCTACTTCAGCGTCGGCCTCGCCGCCTGCGCCGACATGATCTTCCGCGGCCAGGAGGCGACGGTCCGAGACGGCCTCGCGATCGCCCGCACTCGCCTCAGGCAGATCAGCGGCTGGGCGGCAGTCTCGGCGGCGATCAGCTTGGTCATGGGCGTGCTCGAAAATCAGGGTGGGGCCCTGGGCACGTTGGCCGCCCGCCTGGTCGGCATGGCCTGGACGCTGGTCACCTTCCTCGCGGTACCAGTGATCGCGATCGAGGGCACGGGCCCATTGGAGACGATCAAGCGCTCCGGCTCCCTCTTCCGCGAGCGCTGGGGCCAGCAGATCACCGGCAACATCGCGATCGGCGCCGCCGTCTTCCTCCTCGGCGTGCTGCCGGCCGGAATCCTGATCGCCGCCGGAATCGCCGTCTGGTCCTCGGCCGCCTTTGCGGGCGCGGTGCTGGTCGTCATCGGGGTGTTGGTGCTGGCGATCGCGCTGCTGATCTCGCGCGCGCTGAACGGGATCTTCGGCGTCGCCCTCTACCGCTACGCGCTCGAAGGCGAGGTCGTCGGCGGCTTCAGCCAGGCGGACATGGAGTCGGCGGTCAAGGTCAAAGGCCGCGGCCGCGGCAAGGCGACGCCCCCGGGCGCGACCCCTGGCGTCGTCTGAACGACTCCGAGGTTTGGGGGGTCATAGCCCCCTCAATCTCGGAGCTCAGCGAACAGGCGCGGGTCGTTGGAGACGAGGCCGTGGACGCCGGCCGCGACCAGCTTCTGCATCCGCGGCAGGTCGTCGACCGTCCAGGCGATCAGCTCCACGCGGGCGAGGTCGCAGATCCGTGCCAGGCGCGGCGTGACGAGCGGGTGGTAGACCCACATCGCCTCGACCCCGAACTGGGGCAGCCTTTGCGCCGCGAGTCCCGGCAGGCGGTGGCGCATGCCGATCATCGCCGCCAGCATCGGGCCGCGCGCCCAGCGCCTGCGGCTCCAGTCCCTGGTCACTTTGGGATAGGTCCAGCCGCGCCGCAGCCCCGGTTCCAGTTCGAGGACCCGGCGCAGGGTGTGCATCTCCATCGTCGAGATCATCGCCCGCTCGATCAGCCCCCGCTCGCGCAGCGCCTCGATCATCTCCTCCTCCCTGCCGGGGAGCTTGACGTCGAGGTCGATCTCGACCTTGTCGAGCGGCGGCTCGAGAAAGGCGTCGAGCGCCTCGGTCAGCACCACCGGCGTCCGCCGCTCGGCGTCCTCCCAGTCGTGGGCAACCACCAGCGGCGCCCGCTGCTCCAGCGGCAGGTGAGAGTCGGGCAGCCAGAGGACGTCCATCTCGATCGTGTCGACCCCGGCCTCGACCGCGGCATGGAAGCTCTCGACCGTGTTGCCGGGCGCGATCAGATCGGCCCCCTTGTGGCCGACCAGCCGCAGCTTGCGCCGCTCTGAGGGCGGGGCGCTCAGAACAGCTGGTTCTCGCCGGCGAAGATCTCGCTCACCGAGTCGTCGGTGAAGATGCGGCGGATCGAGTCGGCGAAGGTACTGGCGGTCGAGAGCACGGTGATGTTGTCCGGGGCCCCGGGGCGCAGCGGCAGGGTGTCGGTGACGACGATCTGCTCGATCGCCGAGTTTTCCAGCCGTTCGTAGGCGGGGCCTGAGAAGACGCCGTGGGTGGCGCAGGCGATCACCCGGGCGGCGCCCTCGTCGATCACGGTCTGGGCGGCGGCGCAGAGGGTGCCGGCGGTGGCGATCATGTCGTCGACGAGGACCGCGGTCTTGCCTTTGACGTCGCCGACCACGTAGCCGATCTCGGCGACCGCCTGGGCCGGGCGCTCCTTCTCCATCACCGCCCACTGGGTGCCGATCCGGCGGGCGAAGTTGCGCGCGGTCTTCACCCGGCCGGCGTCGGGAGAGACGATCACCAGCTCGTCCTTCAGTTCCTGGTCGATGAACCACTGGGTCAGCATCGGCATTGCGGTCATGTGGTCGACCGGGACGTGGAAGAAGCCCTGGACCTGGCCGGCGTGGAGGTCCATGGTCAGGACGCGGTCGACGCCGACCCCCTCGAGGCACTTGGCGACGATCCGGGCCGAGATCGGCTCGCGCGGGGCCGACTTCTTGTCCTGGCGCGCGTACCCGTACCAGGGCAGGACGGCGATGATCCGGTGGGCTGAGGCGCCCTGGGCCGCATCGGCCATCGTCAGCAGCTCCATCAGCGCGTCGTTGGGGGTCATCCCTTCCGCCTCGTTGGCGCAGGTCGACTGGACGAGGAAGACGTCGGCACCGCGGATCGACTCCTCGTAGCGGCAGTAGACCTCGCCGTCGGCGAAGGTCTTCAGCGTCACCTGGCCAAGGTCGAGGCCGAGCTTGCCGGCGACTTTGGCGGACAGGTCCATCGAGCAGCGACCGCCGAAGACCATCATCTTCTTCGTGTAGTCGTGGTCGATGCCAGTCGCCACCTGCGGGCGCTCCTCGATCATGCTCACGCGTCGTTGTCCTCTCGCATCTGGGCCGCCTTGCGAGCGGCGTATCCGTCGATGTTCCGTTGCGCGTTCTCACTGACGGCGAGAGCCCCCTCGGGCACGTCGTCTTTGATCACTGCGCCAGCGCCAGTGTAGGCGGCGTTGCCGACTTCTACCGGTGCGATCAGCATCGTGTCAACGCCGATGCGCACGTCGCGGCCGATCACGGTCCGGTTCTTGCGGAATCCGTCGTAGTTTGCGGTGATCGTGCCGGCGCCGAGGTTGCTGCCGGGCCCGATATCCGTGTCGCCGACGTAGGCGAGGTGCGGGACCTTGGTGCCCTCGCCGACCTGGGAGTTCTTGATCTCGACGAAGGTGCCGGCCTTGGCGCCGTCCTCGAGCACCGCGCCGGGGCGCAGGTAAGCGAAGGGACCGACCGAGCAACCGGCGCGCACGTCGCACTCGACCAGGTAGGAGTGGAGGACCTGGGAGCCGGCGCCGACCGAGCAGTCGACCAGGGTGCTGAGCGGGCCGACGACGGCGCCCTCGGTGACACGGGTGGCGCCGCGCAGCGTGGTGCCGGGCTCGATCCGGGCGTCGGCGCCGATCTCGACCCCAGCGTCGATCCAGGTCGAGGCGGGGTCGACGACGGTGACGCCGGCCAGCATGTGCGCCTCGAGCAGGCGGCGGCGGCCCTCGGCCTCGACCGCGGCGAGGTCGACGCGGTTGTTGACCCCCATCGTCACGGCGAAGTCGTCGGCGCGGTGAGCGGCGACGGTGCGGCCGGCCTCCCGCAGGGCCGGGAAGACGTCGGGCAGGTAGTACTCGCTCTGGGCGTTGTCATTGGAGAGGCCCCGCAGGGCCTCGGCCAGCGGGGCGGCGTCGAAGGCGTAGGTGCCAGCGTTGATCTCGCGGATCTCCAGCTGCCAGGACTCGGCATCGCCGGCGGCTTTCGCCTCGACCACCCGCTCGACCCAGCCGTCCTCGCCGCGGACGACGCGACCGTAGGCGCCCGGATCGTCGAGCTCGATCGTCAGCATCGTCGCCGCCGCCTCGGAGGACTCGTGCGCCGACAGCAGCGCGGCAATCGTCTCGGTCGAGATCAGCGGCACGTCGCCGGAGAGGACCAGCACCGTCTCGGCGCCGCTCGTCTCGATCAGCGGCAGCGCGGCGCGGATCGCCCCCCCAGTCCCATCGGAGACCGGCTGCTCGACCGTCTCGACCCCCTCCGGCAACCCGGCGGAGAGGTCTCGCCCAGGCGAGACGATCGCCGCAACCCGGCCGGCGCCGGCCTCACGCGCGGCGATGATCGGCCAAGCGACCATCGGCCGGCCGCAGACGGGGTGCAGCATCTTCGGCGTCGAGGAACGCATCCGCGTGCCCTCGCCCGCCGCCATCACAAGCACCAGAGGCGAACTCACCCGCGAATCGTATTGCTGGAGAGAAACAGCTGTTGGACGAAGGCCGTTGGCGGGCGGGTCCTGTCACGGCAGGGGACCCACCTCCCCTTCCGGTAGCTAAAGCTTCCTCAGGGGAGGTCCCCCCTACCGTGCCACCCGCCCGAGGGTCCAACCAGCTGACGAAAAACAGCTCCTTGACTTCGGCCTCTCGGGTGGGTGGCGACGATGCGGGACCGCCGCCACCGGGCGGCGGGGTCGTATCGGAGACAGGACCCGCCCGTCGAGCGTTTGGTCAAACAGAGGTCCCGCCCGTCGAGCGCCTTCGTCAAAAGCTGTTCAGGCGCGCTTGGCGAGTTCTTTGCCCAGCAGGGCGACGGACGTCAGGGTCCAGCCGGCGAAGATGAGGTCTATTCCTACCAGGAGGCCGATTGCCCAGTCGGCGCTGCTGGGGAACTTGGCGAGGATCAGGATGCCGACCAGGAGGCCGGCGATGCCGCTGAGGCCGAGCAGGCCGGCGTTCGGCTCGCCGCGGGCGATGAAGGCGATCGCGGTCCGGGTCAGGCCCATGAAGAGGAAGTAGATGCCCAGCACCAGGGTCAGCGTCAGGGTGCCGTTGTGCGGTTCGACGATCAACCAGAGGCCGACGAGGACGGTGAGGACCGCCCAGGCCAGGCGCAGCACGACGGTGCCGATCGAGTGGGCCGAAAAGGCCGCGGCGACCAGGACGATGCCGACGAAGAGCAGCAGCCAGCCGATGAAGATCGCCGTCCCCACCGACGCGACGGCCGGCACCAGGATCGCGACGCAGCCGAGCACGATCGCGGCGACGCCGACGAACATCAGCGCCTTCCAGCTGCGGCTCAGGCCCTCGCGGACCTCGGGATCAAGCGATGCTCCTCCGATCTCCATGCCGACGACAATAAGTCGCCCGGCGGACGGCTAGCCCGGCTAGACCTTGCGGTAGCGGGCGTCGACGATCGAGTAGAGCGCGAACCCGGCCAGCCCGGCGGCGACGGCGCCCAGCAGGACCGGGCCGTAGGAGGCATGCGCGAGTTCGCGCAGGGCGCCGTCGAGGCCGACCGCTTCCTTCGAGTTGTAATCGAGCGCAGCCTTGAGCAGGCCATAGCCGACCAGGGCGAAGATGACCCCGCGGGCGACGTGGCCGAAGACGCCGAGCGCGGTGTAGCCCTTCTCCACGCTCTCGCTCATCTCTCCGGTTTTCGCGTCCTCGAGGAACTTCCGCGCGAGGCCCTTGTAGGCCTGGTAGACGGCGACGCCGATCAGGATCGCACCGGCGACGCCGACCAGGAGCCGTCCCGCCGGCCATTCGAGGACGCCGCCGGTGGTTTCCTTGGTCGATCCCGAACCGCCGCCGGACGAGGTGAGGATTCCGATCGCCGCCAAGCAGAGGAGGCCGTAGGCGATGCCGCTGTCCAGCGCCGAGATGCGCTCGAAGCCGCTGTCGCGCTGTTCGGCCCCGTGACCGACGGCCGCGCGGATCAGCCTCCAGAGCGCGTATCCGCCCAGCCCGATCGCGACGAGGAGGAGCAGCGCCTTGCCGAACGACTGGTGGGCGATCGTCTGCAGCGCGCCTTCCTGGTCGGTCGCCTTGCCGCCTTCGCCGAGCGCCAGCTTCAGCGCCAGGACGCCGATGATTCCGTAGACGACCCCGCGGGCGACCAGGCCGGCCCGCGCCAGCCAGCCGAGCGTCTTCGCGTGGGCGAGTTCCTCGCCATTCAGCTTCGCCCTGTCGCCGAGGTCCTGCGCTCCCCTTCCCATGTCGGTCTTCATCTCGCTCCGTTCCCGTTTTGGGCCGCGCTGGGGACGCACACCGTGATCGCCCCCGGTTCGACGTCGACCTCGAATGACTTGACCTTCTTGCGATCGCCGCCGTCGAGCTCGTAGCGGACCTTGCGATCGAGCTTGACCCGCACCTTGCGCCCCTGGGTCACCCGCACGAAGGGGGACTTCCGCGCGTCGCCGAGGGCGGTGCGGGCGGCGGCGCGCATCAGCTTCACCGGGCCCTCGGAGGTGAGCACGCCGACGTCGAGCTTGCCGTCGTCGGGCCGGGCGTCGGGGAATACTTCGATCCCGCCGAAGAGTTCGCCGAGGTTGCCGACCAGGATGCAGCTGGCAGGGCCCTTGTACCAGCGCACGCCGTCGATCTTGATCTTCACGTCGAAGCCCGCCGCGTTCAGCTTCGCGGCGCCGCCGAGCACGTAGGCCGCCCGGCCGAGGCGGTCCTTGAGGTCGTCGGCGCCCTTGATCATCGCCGCGTCGAAGCCGGCCCCGGCCATCACCCCGAAGCGCTCGCCGTTGAAGCGGCCCACGTCGAGCCGGCGGCGATCACCGTGCAGGGCGACCTCGACCGCTCCGGCGATGTCGCGCTCGATACCGAGGTTGGTGGCGAACAGGTTCGAGGTCCCGGCGGGGGCGATCGCCAGCGGGACCTGGCTGTCCTCGAGCGCGTTGACGCAACGCCGCACCATCCCGTCCCCGCCCCAAGCGAGGATCAGCTCGGCTCCGTCCTCCAGCGCCTGCTCGACCGCGGCGGGCGCCCGCTTGCTCTTCGACACCTCGGTCCACAGCGGCTCGACGACGCCGGCGTCGTCGAGCGCGCGGCGCAGCTCGGGAAGACCGCCCGCGAACGTCTTGCCGGCATGGGCGACGACCGCGAGCCTCATCGGCGGGCGCGTCTTTCCGCCGCCACGCCGGCGGCGCGGCAGGCGAACAGCAGCACCAGGATCGCGCCGATGCCGACAAGGACCCCGCCGGCGACGTCGAGCGGATGATGCATGCCCTCGTACATGCGCGAGAGGGCGACGAAGGTGGTGAGGAGGATCGCGGCGGTCCAGGCCAGCGCCTTCCTCAGGCTGCTGGTGAAACGGGTGGTGAGGAGCAGGACGAGGCCGGAGTAGACCGCGATCGAGGCGGCGGTGTGCCCGGAGGGATAGCTGGCGTCGACCGGCAGGTCTTCCAGGCGCTGGACCGAGGGGCGATCGCGGGGAACCGCGAGCGAGGTGACGCGGTAGGTGGCCGACTCGGCGGCCAGGACGAAGACCGCGAACGCGGCGATCAGCCAGCGGCGCATGAGTGCGCAGACCAGGGCGACCAATCCGACGATGATCGGCAGGACCGGGGCGCCGCCGACCTGCGAGCCGACTTCGGCGAGCGTGGTGAGGGTGCCGGTGCGGTTTTCGGCGAGGGTGTCGTTGAAGCTCTCGTCCGTCCCTTCCAGCCCGAGCCCGCCGCTGGGGAGCAGGACGTGGACGACGAGCAGGGCGAGCAGGATCGAGACCGCGGCCAGCACCAGGAAGCCGGCGAGCAGCGCGAGGAAGAAGACGAGGGCTGGGTGGCGGGTGTCGAACCTGGCGGCGAAGCGCTCGGCGGGCCCGCCCGGACGGGCTTCGAAGATCGGCACGGAGTGGCGGTCGACGGGGCGCTCAGCTTGCGCGGTGGGACCCGTGCGGGATTGTTGAGCGGTAGTCACGGCGTCTACCTCCCCGCAAGCGCCACTTGTTATTCCTTGGGGGTCCTATGCCGTTCTTTCTGCTCCTCCTGATCGCTACCGCCGCGGGATTGGCTGCCGCCTTCCTGACCCGGCTCTATCCCGGCGCGGCCGGCGCGCCGGCCGTCGTCGAGGCGGCGCGTGAGGCCGGGCAGCACGCCACCGGCGCGGCGGGCCAGCGCGCGGCGCGGGCGGCGCGGCTCGACCCGGAGAGGGCAACCGGGCTGGCTCTGACGCTGGCGCTTGTGGCGATCGCGGCGGGGGGCGTGGTGCTGGCCCTGCTGGCGGTCGTCGTGCGCAGCAGCGACGCGCTCTCCGGAATCGACAGCAGCGTCGCCGAGTGGGGCAACCGCCACGGGAGCGCCTGGTCGCACGACGCGCTCACGCTCGTCACCTACTTCGGGGAGACGGTGACCGTGGTCGTTCTCGCGGTCGTCGTCGCCGCCGTCGAGATCGCGCGCACCCGCAACCGCTGGGTGGTGCCGTTCCTGCTGGCGGTGATCCTCGGAGACAAGCTCCTGACGGAGGCGATCAAGCAGCTCGTCGACCGCGCCCGCCCGACGATCGAGGCCGTCGCCGCGACCCTCGGCCCCTCCTTCCCCAGCGGCCACACCTCCACCGCCGCCGCGTCATGGGCGGCCTTCGCCCTCGTCGCCGGCCGCTGGTGGGGACGCCGAGCCTGGCCGGCGCTCGCGGGCGCCGCGGTCGGCATCGCGGTGGGAGTCGCGCTCAGCCGCGTCTTCCTAGACGTGCATTGGCTGACCGACGTGCTCGGCGGCCTCGCCCTCGGCTGGGCCTGGTTCGCGGCCTGCGCGATCGCCTTCGGCGGCCGTCTCCTAAGCTTCGGCGCCGCCGCTCAGGCAGCGGGCCGCGGCGCGGCAGAGGTGGAGCCAGTCAAGAATCTGAGTGGGTAGTTGAGCACCCATACGGTGCCCAATTGACCTTTCGATTTCGGCGGCGCTACGCTCGGGTCCCGATCCGGGGTGGTGTAGTCGGTAGCACGCCTGGTTTTGGTCCAGGAAGCAGGGGTTCGAGTCCTCTCCTCGGAATTGCCAGTTCGACCTACTCCTCGGTCGCCCGCGCTACCTTGCCGCCTTTCGCTCCCGGCTCCATCGCCGGGCCGCGCGGAGAGGCGATGCCGAGGACGCGCATCGCCTTCAGGCCGAGGCCGAGCTTCTCGCGTCCTTCGGTCGCGCTGACGTCGTGGCCGCAGAGATCGCGGACGCGCTCGAGCCGGTAGCGAATCGTGTGGCGGTGGGTGAACAGCTGTTTGGCGGTGGCGGCGACGTTGCCGTCGTTGTCGAGATAGGCCTCGACCGTGGTGACGAGCTCGGTCTCGTACTGGTCGTCGTAGGCCACCAAGGGCTCGATCGTCTCGGCGTAGAAGCGTTCCAGCTCGGCCGGATCCTCGCTCATCGCCGGCAGCAGCAGGCGGTAGGCGCCGGTGTCCTCGAAGGCGAGCAGGGAGTGCCCTTCCGCTTCGCCGACGTTGACCGCGAGGTGGGCCTCGCTGCCGGCCCGGTAGAGGTCGACGGGGTCGGCGCAGCGGCGACTGCGGCCGGTCGTCAGGTGGAAGCCGGAGAGGCTGTCGTCGAGCTCGCGTGCCAGCCCGGCCGCCGCCCGCGCCAGGCGCTCGTCGTCCTCAGCCGGAACGATCGCGGCGATCTCGGCCGCCGCCTCGCCACCGTCGCTGGCGGCGAGCGACCCCGGCGCCAGGGCCCGAAGGGCACGCTGGGCCAGGACCAGCGCCCGCTCCCGCCACTCGCCCGTCTGCGCCGCCCGCGGCGCCGCCCGCAGGACGACCACACCGGCGCCACGATCGAGGTCGGCGCCGAGCTCGGAGGCCTGGGCGACGAGGTCGCGGCGATCGGTCACCTCGCGGCGCAGCACGGCGCGGACGAAGGCGCCGGCGGCCTCCTCGCTCTCCCACTCGGGCGAGCGCGAGCGCTCCAGCTCCAGCGCCAGCAGCGTCGTCACCATCCGCGCGATCACCGGATCCGGCGCCGCCTTGGCCCGGTAGCGCAGCTCCCCCACCGCGGTGTCGGCGACCCGCAGCTCCACCGAGGTCACCCCTTCCCCGCCCGAGAGCAGCTTCTGCTCCTGGTCTGAGGAAGCGCCGGCGACGGCAAGTACCGCGCTTGAGCGGTCGATCAGGGCGACGCTGGCATCGAGCAGCCGCGCCGCCGCCCGCGCCACTGCGGGCAGGCCGGCGCCCGACTCGACCGCCTCGGAGAGCGCGTCGAGCAGCCCCGCTCGCTCCTTGCTCGTGGAACTCGGCATCCGGCCATTATCCGGGTGTCCGGCTGGTGGCGCCGGACCAAGCAGGGCAAGGACGCAGGGAGCCCGAATAGCAGCGCTATTTGGGCGACTGAGGACGCCGCCATGCGCAGGTCCGCCGCCACCAGCTAGCTGCCGTTGAAGAGGTCGACTATGTCGGGGTAATAGAGAACGAAGACCAGCCCGATGACGACGCCGCCGACGACCAGCGCCGCGAGCACGAAGATCGAGAGGAAGCCGGCGGCCGCCTTCTCCCAGAGCCTCCCGTAGGCGCTCAGCGCCGGGGTCAGGATCAGGGTCACGAAGACGGCCAGGCAGATCACCGCCGCGGCGCCGTAGAGCAGGTACTGGTGACCGAGGTCGGTCAGCGCGTAGAGAGTCACTGATCTGGATTTTGGCGCACTTGCGAGACGACCAGCCCGACGGCCGCGCAGAACGAGAAGGCCGCGGCCCCCAGCGCCCAGCCGGCGCTGACGTCGCTGAGGTAGTGAACCTCGAGGTAGACGCGGGAGAGGCCGATCAACCCGGTCAGCACGAAGCCGGTGACGACGACCGCCGTCGCCCGCGCCATCCCCGGCCGCAGCCGCAGGATGATCGTGATCGCCAGCCAGAGGTAGAAGACCGAATGGGCGGCGTGGCTGCTCGGGAAAGAAGAGCCCCCCACGGAGGTGAGCGGATCGGGCGGGCGGGGGCGGTCGACCACGCCTTGGAGCGCGTCGATCCCGGTCTGGGTGATCGCCATCCCGCCGACCAGGACCCAGAACTCGACCCAGCGCCGGTGCCAGGCGAGCAGGGCGGCGCAGATCGCCGCCGCCAGGCCGACGGCGGTCGCCGACCCGAACCAGCTGATCACCTTGGCGATGCTGGTGAGAACGCCGGTCTGGACGTGGCCGACGAGTTCGAACGCGGTTTCGTCGCCCGGCGTCGGCCCCGGGTCGGCGCCGATGATCACCGTGTAGGCGACGAGGACGAAGAGCGCCACCGCCAGCGTCGCCATCAGCGAGGTGAATTCGAGCCCGAAGGTGCCGCCCGGCGTGACCCGATCCCAGAGGAAGCGGAACTGGGGGCGGCGGGCGAGGGCGACGATCCAGGCCGTCGCCCGGTGCTCCTCCATCCAGCGCACCGCCGCCTCGCGGTTCTCCTCCTCGCGCAGCTTGCGGATGACGAAGACGGCGCCGGCGACGACGACGATCAGGGTCGCCAGCGCGGCCGCGCCTTTCGCGGCGTAGTGGCCGGCGGTCTCGATGCTGCGCGAGAAGAAGTAGCCGACGAGGATGTGCAGCGAGGCCCAGAGGCCGGTGCCGAGGATGCTGTAGGGGACGAAGGCGCGGTACCCCATTCCGGAGCTGCCGGCGATGAAGGGGGCGAAGGCGCGGACGAGGCTGATCCAGCGGCCGATGAAGATCGTCTTGCCGCCGTGGCGGCCGAAGTAGTCCTCGACTTTCTCGAAGCGCTCGTGGCTGATCCCGACCCGCGGGCCGTGCTCGAGCACGAACTCGCGGCCCAGCCGGCGGCCGAGGAAGAAGCTGGTGGTGTCGCCGAGCCAGGCCGAGAACCAGGCGATCGCGATCAGCAGGTAGATGTCGATCGCGCCCTGGCCGGCGACCGCGCCGCCGAGCAGCATCACCGTCTCCCCTGGGACGACGAGGCCGACGAAGGCGCCGGTCTCGGCGAAGGCGAAGACGGCGACCAGCAGGTAGGTCCAGGCGCCGAGCGTGTTCGAGACGTCCTCGAGCAGGTTCTGCAGGTCGAGGTGGCCGAGCTGGCGGCTGATGAAGTAGTAGACGACGCCGATCGCCAGCGCGATGGCGGCGATTTTCAGGCGTTTGCGGTTGCTCCCGCCCTCACCTTCACCCGGCATCTTCATGGCGCAAGTCTCGCTTCTCCGGCGGCGCAGACGATCGCTTCGGTGGTGTCGAGGCGCGCCGCGGCGGCCCGCGCCGCAGCGAGGTCGGGAAAGAGGCCGACGGCAGTCGGGCCTGAGCCGCTGAGGATCGCCAGCGGCGCCCCGGCCTCGCGCAGCGCCGCCAGCGCTTCATTGACGTCGGGACGCAGGGAGAGCGCAGCGGGTTCGAGATCGTTGACGAGCAGGTCGGGATAGCCAAGCGGCGAGGCGCCGGCGCCGGCGACCTCCCGCAGGCTCGCCGCCAGGTCGTCGAGCTCCGCGGTGTTGCGTCCGAGGCCGAGCCGGTCGGCCTCGGCGAAGACCGCGGCGGTGCTGAGGCCGCCGCCGCCCGGGAGCAGGACGGCGGCGTGCTGGGCCGGCGCCGGCAGCGGCTCGATCCGCTCGCCGACCCCGCGGACCAGGGCCAGCGCCGGGCGCAGCTGCGACGGCACATCGGCGCCCAGCTCCAGTGCCAGCTGTGGCAGGTCGGCGATCTCGCCCTCCGCCAGGCGCAGGACCGCCGCCGCGTCGCCGCTGCCGCCGCCAAGGCCGGCCGCCACCGGCACCCGCTTCTGGATCTCGATCCGCAGGGGCTCGTACTCCCAGCCGCGCTCGCGCAGCCCGGCGAGCGCCCGCGCGGCCAGGTTCTCCCCCTCGACCCCCGGACAGACGACCTCGTCGCGCCCCGCAGGCGAGACCTCGATCAGGTCGGCCAGCGCCAGCGGCTCGAACAGCGAGCAGAGCTCGTGCAGCCCGTCCTCTCGGGCGCGCCCGAGGTAGAGGCAGAGGTTGAGCTTGGCCGGCGCGTGGAGCAGCATCAGCCGCGCAGCTTCGCGGAGAGGGCGGCGAATTGCTCCGGCGCCAGCGCCTCGGCGCGAGCGTCTTCGGGGAGGCCCAGCTCGGCGAGCGCCGCGCGCGCCGGAGCGAGGCTGCCCGGTGCGGCGTGCTCGAGCGAGCGAGCGAGCGACTTGCGGCGGTGGGCGAAGGCAGCGCGGATCAGGCCGCGCGTCTCCGCGTCGGCACCGGGGCCGGTGCGGCGCAGCCGCAGGATCGCCGAGTCGACCCGCGGCCGCGGCTTGAACACCGCCGGGTCGACCGCCCGCACCAGCTCGACCTCGCAGGCCAGCTGGGCGACCGCGCTCGGCGAGCCGTAGGTGCGGCTGCCGGGGCTGGCGCGCAGGCGGTCGGCGATCTCGCGCTGGACCATCACCGTCCAGCGCGTAAGCGATGGCAACCGCTCGATCGTCCGCAGGATCAGCGGCGTCGCCACCGCGTAGGGCAGGTTGGCGACCATCGCGCTGGGCGGCGGCTCCAGCGCGGTGAGGTCGAGCTTCATCGCGTCACCCCAGTGCAGTTGCACGTTCGGCAGCGCCGCGACCGGCTCCAGCGCCGGCTCCAGCCCATGGTCGATCTCGACCGTGTGGAGATGCGCGGCGGCGGCCGCCAGCCTCCCGCTCAGCACCCCTTCCCCCGCGCCGACCTCGAGCACCACGTCCTCGGGCCCGAGCTCGGCGTCGCGGACGATCGCGTCGAGCAGGTTGGTATCGGCGAGGAAGTTCTGCCCGAGCCTGACCATCAGACCATCTCGCTACCAGCCGAAAAGCGCCCGGGCGTTCGCCTCGACCGTGCGCTCCAGCTCCTCGTAGGAGACCCCGCGCACGGCGGCGACCTCCTTCGCCGTCTCGACCACGTAGGCGGGCTGGTTGCGCTTGCCGCGCATCGGCTGCGGCGCCAGGTAGGGCGCATCGGTCTCGACCAGGAGCCGGTCCACCGGAACCTTCGCCGCCGCGAACAACAGCTCCTTGGCGCTGGGGTAGGTGGCGTTGCCGGCGAAGGAGCAGTACCAGCCGCGCTCGGCCGCGTCGCCGACCCGGTGCGGGGCCGAGAAGCAGTGGAGGATCACCGGTGCATCGCCGGCTTGCGCGTCGAGCGTGGCGAAGATCTCGTCGGTGGCGGCGGTCTCCCCCTCGGGGTCGCGGGCGTGGATCACGATCGGCAGGCCAAGGTCGCGGGCGATTTCGATCTGGGCCGCGAAGGCCAGCCGCTGGTCCTCAGGCGCGGCGGTGTCGCGATAGAAGTCGAGCCCGGTCTCGCCGATCGCCCGCACCTTCTCGTGGGCGCCGAGGCGGCGGATTTCCTCCGCCGCGGCGTCGTCGAAGCCGGTGGCGTCGTTGGGGTGCCGGCCGACCGAGGCGTAGACCGCCTCGTGGCGCTCGGCGCTCCCCACCGCGACCGGATTCGAGTCGGCTCCCATCCCGATCGTCAGCATCCGCGAAACGCCCGCCGCGGCGGCCGCGGCGACCAGCTCGTCCTCGTCGCCGTCGCAGAGGAACAGGTGGGTGTGGGAGTCGATCATCGGCCGGGTCAGCCTATCCTTCGCCCGATGCCGGACCCCGCCGACTACTACCGCGAGATCTACGCCCGCGGGCTCGGGGGCGAGACGCCGGCGATCCCGGTCGCGGTCGCCGAGCTGGAGCAGCGGGCGAAGGAGGCGATGGACCCGAAAGCCGCCAACTACGTCTGGGCCGGCGCCGGGACCGAGGACACGATCGACGCCAACCTCAAGGCCTTCCGCCGCCGCCGGATCGTGCCGCGGATGCTGCGCGACGTCGCCGCGCGCGACCTCTCCACCACGGTTCTCGGGACGGCGATGCCGGCGCCGCTGCTGCTCGCCCCGATCGGGGTTCAGAAGGTGGTCCACGAGGAGGGGGAGCTGGCGACCGCCCGCGCCGCCGCCGCACTCGGGGTGCCGATGATCGCCTCGACCGCCGCCCACTTTTCGCTGGAGGAGATCGCCGCGGCGGCCGGCGACGGCCCGCGCTGGTTCCAGCTCTACTGGCCCAACGACCCGGCGCTGGCGCGCAGCATGGTCGAGCGCGCCGAGCGGGCCGGCTATGGCGCGATCGTCCTCACCGTCGACACCTTCATCCCCGGCTGGAAGCCGCGCGACCTGCAGCAGGCATGGCTGCCGTTCCTCAACGGGATGGGCGTCACCAACTACTTCCAGGACCCGGTCTTCCGCGCCGCGCTCGAGAAGCCGCCGGAGGAGGACGTCGGCGCCGCCACCGGCCACTTCCTCGGCATCCAGGCGAACCCTTCGCTCAACTGGGACGACCTGTCGCAGCTGCGCGAGATGACCTCGCTGCCGATCGTGATCAAGGGGATCCAGCACCCCGAGGACGCGCGCGAGGCGGCCCGGCGCGGGATCGACGGCATCGTCGTCTCCAACCACGGGGGCCGCCAGGTCGACGGCGCGATCGCCTCGCTCGACGCCCTGCCGGCGATCGCCGCGGCGGCCGGCGACGACCTCACCGTCCTCTTCGACAGCGGCGTCCGTGGCGGCGCCGACCTCCTCAAGGCGCTCGCCCTCGGCGCCGACGCCGTCTGCCTCGGCCGCCCCTATATATGGGGCCTGGCGCTGGACGGCCAAGCCGGCGTCGAGACGGTGCTGAAGATGGTTCTCGCCGAGCTCGACCTGACGATGGCCCTCTGCGGCCTCACCCGGCCCGAGGAGATCGGGCCGGGACTGCTGGCCGAGGATTAGTTCGGGCAGCTGAACGAGGGCAGCGAGCCAGGCAGGGTCGGGATTTCGAGGATCCCGCCGAGCGTCGTCAGCACGGCGTTCAGGCCGAGACCGCTGACCGCGGTTTCCACCGCGTTGACCTGGTCGGTCAGCGTTTCAGCCTGGGTGCAGAGGGACTGCACGGCCGGGATCAGGTCTTCCAGGCCTTCGATCCGCGTCAGCAGTTCTTTGACTTTCTCTTCCAGCCCTTCGACGACGACGTTCCCGGCGGTGCCGGGGGAACCCTTCTCACCCTGGGCTCCCTGCGGACCAATCGGCCCGGTCGGCCCCGGCGCGCCAATCGGGGTGCCCATGCCGGCGCCGTTCGCGTACCAGGCGACCTTCTTCCACTTCTTCGGGCACCGCACCTTGCCGTTGCGGACCAGTCGCAGGGTTCCCTTGCCCTTGCCCTTCGCTTTGTAACAGGCGTGGATCTTGCCGTCCTTGGCGATCGGCGACGCCGCCGAGGCGCCGCTGCTGAAGACCATCAGGCCGAACAGCAGCAGCAGGGTCAGAGGCATCGAGATCCGCGCGCTTATCGTCATGGCGCGAAGCTACCCCGATCAAAACTTCGCGCACCTCATCTGGACGTTTCGAGCGAATAAACTGCTGATATTCGGTATGCAGCGATCGGTGTAGCGCTCAGAGATCGCGGCGCGAGAAGACGAAGGCGGCGAGGGCGAGGACGCCGAGCAGGTAGGCGAAGGCCCAGGCGACCAGCCCGGGGCCGGCGGCTTCGGAGCCGCCGAACGGGCCCAGTTGCAGGACCACGCCGGTCAGCCCCGAGGTCCCGGAGATCAGCGCGTGCAGGCTCGCGGCGTAGAGGCCCTCGAAGGGGAGCGCCCAGCTCGCGACCCGGCCGATCGAGTGCAGTGAGTCCGAGTTGATCGCGTTGCCGATCTGGGCCATCAGCCCGGCCGTCAGCCCGGCGCCGAAGACCATGAAGACGACGATCCCCTGCGCGGTCACCGAGAGGACCGCCGAGGCGAGCAGCGAGAGCGCGGCGATGATCGCCACGGCCAGGGCCAGGCCTAGCGCGGGGCCGAGCAGGTGGTCCGGTGACCAGTTGCCGGTCGCCTCGGTGATTACGCAGGCGGCCAGGTAGACGACCACCACGTAGGCGGCCGAGAGCGAGGCGGCGCCGGCGAAGCGGGCGAGCAGCATCGTCGTCCGGCCGATCGGGCGGACGACGATCGGCTGCAGCAGGCCGGACTCGGCGTCGCCGCGGACCACGCCGAGGGTGAGGAAGACCGCCAGCACCGCGCCGAGGAAGAGCGTCGCGAACATCGCCAGGCCGAAGATCGTCGCGCCGGTGAAGGCGTGGGCGTCGAGGACGCCCGGCACCCCGTTGGCGAATTCGTCGACGTCCCGAAAGGCAAAGTGGGCGCCGAGGCCGAAGAGCGCGAGGAAGCCGGCGGTCAGCACCAGCACCGCGAGGAAGACGCGCCGGCGCAGGCCCTCCTGGATCGAGAGGCCGACCACCGCCGCGGCCGAGCGGAGCTGCGCGCCGTTCATCCCGTCTGCCCGCCGACCGCGTCGAGGTAGACGTCTTCGAGCGAGCTGTGGCGGACCTCGACCCGGTAGACGCGCTCGCCGGCGGCGACCAGCTCGGCGACGATCCGCGGCGCGTCCTCGCGGACCGCGCCGGGGAAGGTCTTGACGCCCGAGCCGGTCTCGACCTCGACCGCCGCCGGCCCCGCCAGCTCTTCCGGCGTCCCGGCCTTGACCAAGCGACCGCCGGCGATGATCGCGACGTGGTCGCAGATCAGCTCGACCTCGCTCAGCAGGTGCGAGTTGAGCAGGACGGCGACCTCGCGGCGGCGCAGCTCCTCCAGCAGCTCGCGGACGATCCGCCGCCCGACCGGGTCGAGGGCGCTGGTCGGCTCGTCGAGCAGCAGCAGGCGTGGGGAGCCGACCAGCGCCTGCGCCACCCCCAGCCGCTGCTGCATCCCCTTCGACATCGCCTCGACTCGCTTGCCTGCCGCGTCGCCGAGCTCGACCAGCTCCAACAGCTCGCGCCGCTCGGCCTCGCCGCCGGCGGAGCCGGCGAGGCGCTGGTGGAAGCGCAGCAGCTCCTCGGCCGTGCACCAGGCCGGGAAGCGGAAGAGCTCGGCCAGGTAGCCGAGGGCGGCGCGCGCCTCGGGCGAGCCGGCCGGACGCCCCAGCACCTCCGCCCGACCGCCGCTGGGACGGACCAGGCCGCAGGCGATCTTGGTCAGGGTCGACTTGCCGGCGCCGTTGGGCCCGAGCAGGCCGACCAGCTGTCCCGGCCCAACCTCCAGGTCGACACCGGCAAGCGCCTGCTGGCTTCCGTAGCGCTTGCTCAGTTCGTGGACGGCGAGGACCGGCGCGGCCATCAGGCCGGGGCGTCGATCTTCGGGAAGAGCGGCGGCACCCGCTCGACCTTCTGGCCGCCCTCGCGGGAGCCGAGCCCGGCCAGCTCGCGCCCCTCTTCGGCCAGCGCGGCGAGCAGGATCTCGCTCGCCTGCGGCAGGTAGGGGACGAGCAGCAGCGTCACCACCCGCAGCCCCTCGACCAGGTTGTAGAGGACTTCGTCGAGGCGCTCGGGGTCGGCCTCGTCCTTGGCCAGGACCCACGGTTGGGTCTCCTCGACGTAGCGGTTGAGGCGCCGGACCAGGACCCAGACGACGTCCAGCGCCTGGCTCAGCTCGGCCCGGTCGAGCAGTTCGCTGAAGCGGTCGACGACGCCTTCGAAGTCCTCAGCCAGGGTGGCGTCGACCTGCCCGAGCGGAACGGTGCCGTCGCGGTAGCGGTCGACCATCGCCAGCACCCGGCTGGCGAGGTTGCCGTAGTCGTTGGCGAGCTCGGTCTCGTAGCGCTGCTCGAAGCCGGCGGTGGAGATCGCGCCGTCCTGGCCGAAGCTGACCTCGCGGAAGAGGTAGAAGCGCAGCGCGTCGGCGCCGAAGCGATCGATCACCGCGAAGGGGTCGAGCACGTTGCCGAGGCTCTTCGACATCTTTTTCTCGCCCATCAAGAGATACCCGTGGATCACCATCCGCCGCGGCGGCTCGATCTCGGCGGCGAGGCAGAGGGCGGGCCAGATCACCGCGTGGAACTTGAGGATGTCCTTCGCCATCACGTGCAGGTCGGCGGGCCAGTAGCGGTCGGTCAGGTCCGTGTCCTTGCGGGCAAACCTCAGCGCGGTGACGTAGTTGAGGAGGGCGTCGAACCAGACGTACATCCGCTGCTCGGGGTCCCAGGGCAGCGGCAGCCCCCATTTCAGGCTGGGACGCGAGAGCGAGACGTCTTCCAGCCCGCCTTTGATGAAGGAGAGCGCCTCGTTGCGCCGGAAGTCCGGCACCACGAAGTCCGGCCGCTCCTCATATAGGCCTTCGAGCTGCGCCTGGAAGGCGGAGAGCTCGAAGAAGTAGTTCTCCTCGCGTTCCTTCTGCAGCGGGATCTCGTGGATCGGGCAGGTGTTGCCCGGTCCCAACTCCCGCTCGGTTTTGAAGTCGGCGCAGCGGGGGCAGTACCAGCCTTCGTAGACCCCCTTGGTCACCCAGCCGTTGTCGTAGACCCGCTGCATGATCTCCGCGACCCGCTCGGTGTGCCGCGGATCGCTGGTGCGGATGAAGAAGTCGTTGGTCGCCCCGATCGTCGGCATCAGCCCTTCGAACTTGGCGGAGTTGGTGTCGGCCAGCTCCTGCGGCGTCACCCCCGCCTTCTTGGCAGCGTTCTCGACCGGCTCCCCATGCTCGTCGGTGCCGGTGAGAAAGAAGACGTCGTCCCCCCGCTGCCGATGGTGCCGCGCCAGCACGTCGGCGGCCATCGTTGAGTAGGCGTGCCCCAGGTGGGGCTCCGCGTTGACGTAGTAGATCGGGGTGGTGACGAAGTATCTATTCGGGCCCATTGCGCTGAACGCACGCTAGCCGAAGCCGCCGCGGAGACTTGAGGTGGCGCTGCGCCTAATCTGTCGACGGCACCGCCTTCGCGGTCGCTTCGGCGCCAACTCCTCCTACTGCCGCAACCGAGCAGTGGCTAGCTCACCGGAAGAACTGGGGATTCGCGCCGACCTGCACCGCACCGGGGTCAGGCACTCACCTGCGGGGATCTGGTGGCGGGTGGATGACTTGCTTCAGGCCAAGGCGCACAGCCATGCGCCGCCGGGCGATCGAGGGATCAGCTACTCGTCGGCTTCGACTTCAGGGCCGAGATCGGCCTCGGTCAGATCGATCGTGTCGAGCGGTTCGTAGGCATCTTCGGAGTCCTCGGGCTCATCTTCCGGCCCGAGATACCAGTCAAAGGCGGTCATTTGGGGCTCCGCGTGTCGGGAACGAGCGGCAGCGGCGGGTAGGCGGGGCGGGGCGGAACCGGCTGTGGCCCGCCAGCCGCCAAGGCACTCATCGCCGTCATCGAATCGGTGGGCAAGGGCTGGTAGGCGGTGGCCCCGCCGATCTTCTGCCCGCTGTTCGTCAAGGCGCTGGTTCGAATCGCTTCAGCCATATCGATTGGCCCATTTTAGCTTCCCCCTCCGGATGGCTTGAGGCTGGCGGGTTGACGCCGAGAATGACCCCTTGGGCGACCACGAAGGTCAGAGTGACTGCCAGCGCCCGCAAGGACCGCTTCAGCCACTTTGCCTTCTCCTCGTGCAGGTCGTCCATCTTCTTCGCGATGCGGATCTGGGTGGCTACTACCTGTCCCCTGACCTCATGGGTCGGCCGATCCAAGAAATCGGCCTTATTGAGGTGGTCGAGGCCCGAGCCTCCGAGCTTTTCGTACATGCGCGGCCACAGGACGCCTCCTGCACAGGCGACCGTCACGGCGGCGGCTACCAGCGTGCCGATGAAAGTGATGCGAAGGGTCCAACCGGTATCGGCATTCAGGATGCCGGCTTCCTTGGAGAGCGTCAGCAGGAGGGTCATGAGAGCGACGACGGTGAGTACGATCCAACGCCCGGTGCTCTCCTGAGCCTCCTTTCGAGCATTGCGCTGACTGATCTCGGTCGCCATCAGATCGTTGACGAAGCCGACGTTTGCGTCACGATCCGGCCGCATGGGCTCGCTATTCACCCGCCGACATTACCGGCGCACGCGGCCATCAACCACGTCCTATCTGACAGCGGCTCCTCATATCTGTCTTGGTAGACTCCCTGGCTGCGTCCCCGGATCAATGTCCGGTCCCGACGCTCCCAAAGCGAAGCCGAACACGAGTGTTCGGCTCAACTAATCGATATAGAGGTGAAAAATGAGTGAGAAGGACACCCTCATTGAGGCGCTGTTCAAGCTGTATTCGGACGCAGGGACCGAAGTCACCTACGTAACTGATGATGGACGGACCCTGGCGTACTGGCCCAAGCGATATCTGCAGGCGCTGCGTCGCGCTGTCGACGAAGACAACGTGATCGGGTTCGTCGAAGGACTGGTCACTCGCGATGCCTCGCGCGGCTTCGGCTATCTGGCTGATGCCGGGCGGCTCGACCTGACCGTCGAGGCCGTGATCGTCGAGCGGTTCTCCGATCTCTTCCCGCCAGGGATCATCAAGACCGCCGAATCGCGGCTGCTCAACAATGGCTACCACCCGGATATCTCGGCGCCTAGCGGTAGAGAGCCCGCCGCCGCTTTCACGGCCGGCAGCAAATTGCTGATTGAGCTGACTATCGACGAGAACGGCAAGCTCGAGGCCCGCCTCGCCGGCTAGACCCGGGCGTGGACTCGCTCCCCTCACTCCGCCGAGCTCGGGTTTGCTCGAGTTCGGCGGAGTCGAGGCGTAACCTCGGAGTGCGGCCACGCAAGCAACGCGGCGGTCGATCCGCGACGGTCGGCTCGAAGACTGGCAGCTCCTTCTCGCGCTCCACCATGACGAGCGACCCTGAGACGGGATGATCAGCAACGAGACCAGCAGGTCGGGGAGGAGCGCGAGCTTGCCCGACGGTCACTGTTACGGTCGCTGTCACGATGGATGGGCGGCCGAGCAGTCGACGAACGGAGGCCGCCGGTCCTCATCAGTGGCGTCCGGACGGAGAAGCCCGGGACCTTCTCGCTGATGTAAGCAAGGTCGTCCCGATCATCGGCGCAGGCGTCAGCGCTGCCGCGGGTCTCGCCGAAGGCGCAGGCTTGCTCTCGGCTCTAAGGACTGAGCTCGGCGATCCGCCGGACGGACCCACACCCGGGGAGGACGAGGAGTTCTTCACCGCCGTCGACATGCTGATCGGCGAGGATTTCGAACGGGAAAGGAAGGCACAGGACTTCATCGCGTCCTTCTATGAAGAGGCCGTGGCCGAAGCCGACCTCGGGCGGATCGCCTTCGACCTGGTCCAGCTCCCGTCGCGGCTCGTCGTCACGCTGAACTACGACCGATCCTTGGAGGCGGCGGCGGAGGAGGTCGGGCAGGACTGTGTGTCGCTCTATGGCGGCCAAGGCATCCGCCGGTTCATCGCGCTCGCCGGCGCAACGCAGGCACCCGAGCTGCCAACGATCCTCCATCTTCACGGCTCGGTGGAGGACCCCCGGCACCTGGTTCTCGCCCGCGGCTCCTATCAGGACCTCTCCGAGGAGAACCTCGAGCAGCTCTTTGCGACGCTGGCAAGACGCCGCAGGATGTGCATTCTCGGAAGCCGCCTGCGGGAGCCCCACATACTGCACGCACTGGAACGCACCCACGACCAACAGGCGGGTAAGCGGCAACATCCTTACTTTGGGTACGACGACCCACTGATGGCCGATTTTCCGAGGCTGCGGACCGGCCTCGGTTTGGTCCGGGTCGAGCTGCCGAGCCGAGATCACATCCATGGCCTCGCGGCCTTCCTCAGCCCGGAGGCAAAGCTGCCGGCGCGACTACTCTCGGCGGATCTGCCCGCCGCGACTTCGGGATCCGCGGGCGCGGTTCGAGATCGGGGGAGCACCGAGGATCGGACGCCGCCGGTGGGCGCCGGTCTCGATGGCTACGTGCCGAACGTGATCATCGAGGAGGACGACGGCAGCGAGGAGGAGCGCTCCCGGCGGCTCTCGATGGCGATCGTCAATGCCGGTCGTCGGCGTTCGCGCTACCCCGATGCAGACGGGCGAATCTGGACGGAGCAGCAGGTGGCCGAGAGCCCGCGCAACGTGATCATTGGCGCGCCGGGCTCGGGGAAGACGGAGCTAATCGAGCATCTTGCAAGCCTCCCTGGCCCCCACGAGAGATCGCTGGTGATCCCGTTGCGCGAGGTCTCCCCCGGCCCCGCCGACTCACTCACCCGTCTGCGCCGCTGGGTCTCGACGGGAGTCGACGAGGCGGAGATGCCGAGCCGCGACGAGATCGAGGCAGGGAGCCTTCATTTCCTGCTCGACGGGTTGGACGAGGTGGCGATCCCCAACCAGGAGCGGATCGCCGAGATGATCGAGGAGCTGGCGAGAGTCTTCCCACGTCACTCGTTCACTGTTACGGCCCGTCCGGTCCCGGCGCTAGGTGTCTTTGAGGGAACCAGATGGAGCCGCCTCGAATTGAATCCGGGCGCGGTCTGGCGGCAGAGGTATCTGGAAGGCCGTGGGGGTCCAAGCTTCGAGGATCTTCTCGCGGAAGTCGCGGACGGTGGCGACCTCGGTGAGCTCCTGGAGCTTCCCTTCTTCCTGGTCCGGGTGGTCGAGATGCATAAGCGTGAGCGCCTGGGCCAGCTCGATCTTTGGGGGTGCCTGGGGGAGCTGGTGAGCCAGGCCCTCGCACGCGAGGAGAAAGACGAGCGCCTACCGCTGACCGCCGACCATGCGCGGAGATGGCTGCGGGACGCCGCGCTGGCGATGGGGCTGGCCGGGCGACCGAGCGCCTCGGTCGACGAGCTGGCGGAGATCCCGCTACCTCAGGGTGTCGTCGCCCAGCCGATCGAAATCGCCGAGGCGCTCGTCCAGCGCTCGATGCTCCGGCGCTCCGGCGATCGCTACTCCTTCACCCATCGGATTATTGGCGAGGTACTCGCGGCAGAGGCTCTTCAAGACCGTGGGCCGGGCGATGAGCTGCTGGAGGCGATCGCACCGGTCCGCAACGATCTCGTACAGGGGATCAGGGGCGACTGGCGTGTCCCGGTCACCTTCGCGATGTTGGCCTCGCCGGAGTGGCGCGTGGCGATCAAGCCGCGCGACCCACTCGGATGGTCGCGGGCGGTCCCGCCCGGCGCGGAGCGCTCGGAGCGCCGCGAAGCGGCGCTCCTCCTCTGGCGGACCTACCGCGACTGGAAGATCTGGCTGTGGGAACGAGAGGAAGCCGACATCCTGCAAGGAGTCGCCTCCCTTCGGCGCCATCTGGTCGCCGGTGACCTCGATGAGGTGGTCGAGGAGATCCGACAGGGACTCGATGATCCCAGCCATCAAGTTCAGGGCAACGCCGTCAGGGTGCTCTCGCAGCCCGGGCTTCGAGTCGAGGGATTAGGGGAAGAGCTTCGGCGGATTCTCGCCAACGACGACAGAGAGCCGGTTGTCCGTCGTCAGGCGGCAATGGCCGCTGCCGCCATGGCCCTTCATGACCTCTTACCCGACATCGTCTCCAGGGCCGGCCGCAGCGCCCCGCGACGCGAAGACGTGGAGGCCCAGACCTGCGCCTATGCGATCACCGACCTCGCTCGTGACGAAGACGAGCTGATAGCGGCGGCGAGGGAGCTGCTCGGGGTGGAGGAGGCGCGGTTCGTACTCCTCCTGCGTATCGAAGAACGGGCCACGCCGGAGAAACGGCTCCGGTTCCTCCGTGACTACGCGCTCGCCGAAGAAGAAGCTTATGGGACCGAGAAGGAGCGCCTGCTCGACATCGTCGAGGATCTGGGTCGACCAGACTCCCCGCAGATCGAGGAGATCGCAGAGGTGGCCGCGGTCTGGGAACTCACCGACGAGGAGCTCGAAGACATCTTCGAGACCGACAAGGCCGCCGCGCTCCGCGGCCTGAGGAGAGGGATAGAGAAGATGGACGGCGAGTGGTGGCGGGTGGCGGGTGTCCTTCACCTCTTTAGCCCGGAGGAGCTCGAGGCCGGCGATGCACCTATTGAGATCGTCGAGCGACGACGGCAACAGATGGAGCATGCGGGTGCTCCGCCGCCCCGGTTGCGCCGACGGCCTCGCCCGCAGCCCGAGGCCGCACCCGGCTTGGCGGACCTTCTCGCCGATCGTGGTCAGGACACCGACTTCAACATCATGGCCAATGCCCATTACTTCTCGGGCCAGGTGGGGGACCTCGACCCATCGCTGAAGGAGGAGCTAATTCGGCGACTCGAGGACTGGTGGGAAGGGCCGATACTGGCAGCGGTAACGAGGAAAGGCGAAGGAAGTTGGAGCATCCAGCATTGGGCCTCGGCATGGCTCTGGCTAGCCCCGGCGGTTGCGGCGCCAGTCGACGCGGAGCGGTGGAGCGAACTTGCCCTGGCTGAACCCCTCTACCGGGACCAGATCGGGTGGCTGAAGTCACAGGCGAGCGATGCGGCGGTGGATCAGGCCCTGGGGCGTTCGATCGATGGGCGGGCGGAAGTCTGGAGGCAGTTACTCGAGGCAGCGGACGGCCATCACGAAGAAAAACTGGTCGAGGCGCTGGTGGCAGGGCTCCACCCCGAGCCCGGGGAAGAGGGTGCCGTCGCCGAGATCGCGAAGGCACTCGCCGGCCTTCAAAGACTGGAGGAGCTGCGAGAGCTGGCGGCACGGCACGCAACCCTCGGCGCCGCGCTCCGACCGCATCTAGCCCTTGCGGGGGACGCTTCGGCGATCGAGAGCCTGCTCGATGAGTTGGTCGCCGACCTGCGAGGCGGAGCCCATATCGATCGGGGTTTCCAGTGGCTCGGCGGAGCCGATGACCCTCGTTTTATCCCGCGGCTCATTGAAGCGGTTTCACTACTCGACGACGGAAAGACGGCACCGCCCGACGGCCGCTGGGAACTGGAAACCGCGCTGCACGAGACGATCCGCCGGATCGGGGGCGAGTCGGCGATCCGCGGCTACGACGAGTTGCTTACCGAGGAGCGGCACCGGTTTCTGCGACTTCGGCGGCAGGTCATCGTCTCGCAAGAGCTCCTTATCACCGGACTCGCGGGCCTAAATCCGGCTGCGCGAGCGTCCGGCGTCCCGGCGCTCGTGTACGGGACGCAGGAGTGAGTGGCGTAACCCGATCCCGTGTCGAACGTCGCCCCGAGCATCATCGCAATCGATTCGCTTACTCGAACGCGTTCTCGTCGAGACCCGATTGCCGAAGGATCGAGCGGAAGGTTCCTCTGGGAATCTGCTTACGACCGGCAGGCACGATTACGGTTCTAACCGGTGATCCTGCCTTCCGATACTTGGCGTGGCTGCCCCGTTGGGCGACGAATGCGAATCCTTCGCGTTCGAGCCCTGCGATGACCTGGCGCGAGGAGTAGAGCTTAGGCACGCTGGAGCGTCAGCCTGCGGACTGCCGGTCCTTCCACCTTGGCGACGACGTCGTCGGGGGCGTCCTCGAAATAAAGTTCGAGTGCCTCGCGGAGGTTGGCCAGCGCCTCGTCCTCACTCGAGCCGAAGCTGGAGACATCGACGTCCAAGCACTGGGCGACGAAATGCTCGCCCTCGTGAAACACGACGGTTTGGACATCGATCACCTGCATGATCGGAGCATACGCCTCAACGCCGCAACCGCTCCCCGACGCCGGCGGACTATTGCGAGCCTGATCCTGGCGCAGAGCCGCCGGAGTCAGTTGACGAAGGCCGCTCGCGGTCAGCGCGACCGTGGCAATGATCAACGAGAACGCTGCGCCCAGCAGCGCCTTCGAAGTGATGCTCACGATCGAGTTGTAGAGAACGTCGTTTGCGAATTGCCGGGGCCCCTTCTTCTCAGGGGCGTCCTCGTTTGCCACAGCGTCTCCCCATACTGCGCCGGTATCAGAATCCAACCGCTCTACCCTGCAGCAGGATTATCGCCGATAGGGAGGCCAGCCTATTACTACAGTGCCTACCGCCGCGCCTCGCGCCCCGTCAGTGCTTTGTAAAGGTCGTTCGCGCGCGTTCCGGTAAGGGCTGCGACGACGCTCGCGGCCGCGCGCGGCCGCGCGCCGGACTGGACCAGGTGCCGCAGGGCATCGACGGCGAAGCCGACGTCTTTGTCGTGCTCGGAAGAGGCCGCGGGGCCGATGACGAGGACGATCTCGCCTTTGGTGTCGCTGCGGAAGCGGCGGGCGAGTTCTGCGAGGGTGCCGCGGGCTACCTCCTCGTGCATCTTGGTCAGCTCGCGGCAGACGGCCGCGGCGCGGTCGGGGGCGAGCGAGGCCAGGGCGGCGAGGGACTCGCCGACGCGGCGGGGCGACTCGAAGGCGACGACGGTCTCGGCTGAGCGCAGGACCCGCTCCATCTCCCCTGCCCGGCGCGGCAGGAAGCCCTCGAAGCGCCAGCGGTCGGTCGGCAGGCCGGAGGCGACGAGGGCCACGGGGATCACCGAGGGCCCGGGCAGCACCGTCACCTCGAGGGCGCGGTCGATGCAGCGGCGGATCAGCTTGAAGCCGGGGTCTGAGATCGCCGGCATCCCCGCGTCGGAGACGAGGGCGACGATGTCGCCGCGTTCGATCCGCTGCGAGAGCTCGACCGCGCGGGCGCTTTCGTTGCCCTCGTGGAAGGAGATCAGCCGCGGCGCCGGCCGGATCCGCAGCTTCTCCAGCAGCGAGCCGGTGCGGCGGGTGTCCTCGCAGGCGATGAAGTCGGCGCTGACCAGCGCCTCGCGCACCCGCGGGGTGACGTCTTCGAGGTTGCCGATCGGCGTTGGGCAGACGTAGAGGCCGCCGGGCATCAGGCGCTCACCGCGGCGAGCTCGTTGCGGGCCATCGCGGCGGCGCCGATCATCCCGGCGTCGTTGCCGAGCGTCGCCTCGAGGATCGGCGTCCTGTTCATCGGGTTCAGCGCCCGCTGGCGCAGCTCGCGTCGGGCCGGCTCCAGCAGCAGGTCGCCAGCGGCGATCACCCCGCCGCCGACCACGATCGCGTCGGGCTGGAAGATGTTGGCGAGGCTGGCGCAGGCGACTCCAAGGCGGCCGCCGATCAGGTCGAAGACCCCGATCGCGGCTTCGTCGCCGGCGAGGGCGGCCTCGGTGACGGCGTGGCCGTCGATCTCCCGCCCCTCGGCGAGCATCTTCCCCACGGCCGAGTCGGGAGAGCTTTCGGCGACGGCGCGCCCCTCCCGCCCCAGCGCGGTGCCGGAGGCGAGCGACTCGACGCAGCCGTGGTTGGGGCAGTTGCCCTGGCAGGGCGGCCCGTCGGCCTGGATCACGATGTGGCCAAGCTCGGCCCCGGCGCCGGTCGAGCCCCGGTAGACCTCGCCGCCGAGGATCAGACCGCCGCCGATTCCAGTGCCGACGGTCAGCATCACCATGTGCGGCATCCCCTTGGCGGCGCCGAAGAGGTACTCCGCGTAGGCGGCGACGTTGGCGTCGTTGTCGACGAAGACCGGCAGGCCGACCCGCTCGGAGACGATCTCCCGCAACGGCACGTCGGAGAGCGGCAGGTTGACCGCGGCGACGGCGACGCCCTTGTCGTGGTCGATCGTCGCCGGCACGCCAAGCCCGACCGCGACGACGTCGGGGCACGCGTCGCGCGCCTCCGTCACCTCGCGGACCAGCAGCTCGACCAGCTCGTCCTCGGTCTGGCCGGTCGATGCCTCGCGCTGCTCGTAGAGGGGATCCGTACCGGCCTCGGAAAGAACCCCGATGAGCATCTTCGTGCCACCGAGATCGACCCCGATCGTCTCGCCACCGCTCACGAGCGGCGGGAGGGTGGGAGGCGGATGACCGAGTACATCGCCATGATTTCTAGCCTTTCATGACCCCCGACGGCGACCAGCGGCCCCCCGAGCTGCCCGAATACGAGCCCGAGTACAAGATCTACCGCTCCCGCAAGGGCCTGTTTTCCCGCCTGAAAGGCGCAGATCTATCGTCTCTGCGCGACCGTGCAAGGTTGCCTTCACGCAAGCCGCGAAAGGATCGCGAGCCGCGGCGACCGGGCGCCCCGCGGGCGCCGTTCAACGTCCGCCGCGTCCTCAAATGGGTCGGGCTCGCCGCCCTTGCCTGGATCCTGATCAGCCTCCTCGCCTTCGGGATCTCGGCCCAGCTGCAGTCCTTCAAGCTCTCCGGCGAAGCCGCCAAGACCCTGCACGGGAACCCGTTCCTGCTGTTCGAGCCGCAGACGATCCTCGTCCTCGGCACCGACGCGCGGCCGCCCGGCAGCAGCGACGGCAACACCTCCGAGGAGTGCTTCGAACAGCAGTCGAAGGGCGAGAAGCCGCACAAGCCCTGTTACGAAGGCGAATTCCGCGCCGACACGCTGATGCTGATCCGCGCCGGCGGCGGCACCTTCCGCAAACTCTCGATCCCGCGC
>Ga0126313_10000093_pt1 | contig 36195 bp, 36 predicted proteins | sample Plot105A_FD_89954 | JGI IMG/M metagenome (GOLD analysis project Ga0126313, IMG submission 89954) | Serpentine soil microbial communities from UC McLaughlin Reserve, CA, USA - Plot105A | ecosystem: Environmental > Terrestrial > Soil > Grasslands | place: USA: UC McLaughlin Reserve, Lake County...
AACTCCGTGATGCCGCCGCACCAGCCGACATCCGGCTGCAGGATGTCGGCGCAGCCCATCTCGAGCAGCATTCGGAACCCGTACCGGGTTGACTCGTGTTCACCGGTCGAGACCAACATCCCGCGCGGCACCTTCTGGCGCAGCTCGCGGTAGCCCCAGTAGTCGTCAGGGATCAGCGCCTCCTCCAGCCATTTCAGGCCGTACTCATGAGCCGCGCTGGCCAGCCGTACGGCGTAGTCCAGATCCAGCGACATCCAGCAGTCCCACATCAGCCAGAAGTCGTCGCTTACTTTGTCACGCATGGCCCGGAGCTCTTCGATGTTCGCTCGTAGTCCTGCCGATCCCTCATGGGGGGCGTGGTGCAGGGGTAGCTTGCCGCCGACGAACCCCATCTGCTGGGCCAGATCGGGACGCGCGCCCGTGGCGTAGCAGATCAGTTCTTCGCGTACCTGGCCGCCGAGCAGGGCGTAGACCGGTTCCTGCCGGAGCCGACCGAGAAGGTCGTACAGAGCAAGATCAACCGCGCTGATGACGTTGAGCACCAGCCCCTTGCGCCCGTAGAACAGCGTTGACCGAAACATCTGGTCCCAGATCTTTTCGATGTCGGTGACCAGGGCGCCCTCGAGGAATCGCGCCAGGTGGCGCTCGACGATCCAGGCTCCCGGCTCCCCTGCCGTGGTGACGCCGAACCCTATGGCGTCGTTCTCGGCCTCGATCTGGACCACCAACGTGCCCAGCAGGTTGAGACCGAAGCTCCGGCGGCTGTCTTCGTAGCCCGGATAGCGCGACATCGGCGTTGCGATGTGGTCATCGATCCAGTGGTACCCCTGCTGGTCGTGGTAGTCGGCCCCGCCTCCGGCGGCCACGGTGAAGGCGCGGACGTGTGTGATCTTGTGTGTGGTCATCCTGAAAGGCTCTCCGGCGGCGGCCCTTGCGGGAACACCAAGATCTTGCTCGCCGTGCTGCGGCCCCTCGCTAGGTCGTCGAAGCTTTGCGGCGCGCGCTCCCAGCCGACGCGACCTTCAATCAGCGCGTCAATCCCCTCCGGAACGGTGCCGACCCAGTCCGCGGTGTCGATGAACTCGGCGGCGTTGTAGGTGAAGGACCCGATCAGGCTTCGCTCCTCGGTGCTCACCGCGTACGCCGCAAGCTCCAGGTGTGGAGATCCCATCCCTACCAACACGATCCTGCTCCCCAGGCTGGAGGCCGCGAGCGCGTCAGCGATGGTCGGGCTGATCCCGACAGCGTCAACGACCAGAGTCGCCATCCCGCCAAGCCGGTCGGCTACGGCCTCCGGTAGGTCACCAGCCGAGGGGTCGACGACATGGGCGCCAAGACGAGCACAGAGATCCCGGCGTGACGGGCTTACTTCGGACACGGCAAGCGCCTGCACTCCCAAACGCCGGGCGGCCAGGAGGCACGCCTGGCCGATCGGTCCACCGCCGATGACCAGCACTCGATCGGCGCGTGTCGGAAGACCGCGTCGAACGGCGTGGTAGCCGACCGCCATCGGCTCGACCAAGGCTCCGAGCTCTGCGGGCATGTCCTCTGGCAAGGGCACGATGTTCGCTGCCGGGACTGCGACCCGGTCAGCAAAGGCCGCGGGAATTTCTGGCGCGACCCCCAGCACCACGCGTCGACGGCACCAATGTTCTTGTCCTGATCGGCATGCCGAGCACTCATGGCAGGACATCACCGGATTGACAGTGACCAGGTGGCCAACGTCGATTCCTGCTACATCGCGGCCGAGCTCGCGAACCCGGCCAACGGTCTCGTGCCCCATGATCTGGCCCGGGTGGCGGCGACCGTTTTCGCCGGAGTATCCGTGAAAGTCCGAGCCGCAAATGCCAGTGGCGATCACATCGACCACCACCTGGCCGGGTTCCGCCACCGGATCCGGTCGTTCCTCGACCGCCATGTCGTAATAAGCGCGCAATACCAGCGCCTTCATGGCGCAATGGTAGGCGGCTCAGCTACTTGTTGGTTCCCGCCGAAACCGATCCCTGGAGCTGTCGCTGGAAGATCAGATAAATGATCAGCACCGGTACAACGGTGATCACGACCGCCGCGAACAGCGCCCCGAAGTCCACCGAATAACCAGCCTGCGACGCGAAGGACGCCATCGCCTGGGTGAGGACGAAGTTGTCAGGGTTGGTGTTCAGGGCAATCGGCAATAGGAACTGGTTCCACAACCCCACAAAGTTCAGAATTGCAACGGTCGCCAGGCCCGGCCGAGCCATGGGCAGCATGATCTGGAAGAAGATCCGCCACTCCCCTGCGCCGTCCACTGCAGCCGCCTCGGCGATCGACTTGGACAGTGATCGGAAGAAGGCATAGAGGAAGAACACCGTGAACGGGAACGCGAACGCCGCGTAGGTCAAGATCAAACCGGGCAAGGTGTTGAGCAGACCAATACCCCGCAGCACGAAGAACAACGGCACAATCGCCAGGAAGATCGGGAAGGTAAGCCCGGCCAGCATGAGGTAATACACCACCCGATTCCCAGGGAAATCGAAACGAGCCAGCACGTAGGCCGACATCGAGCCGAACAACATCGTCAGAATCAGCGCGCAGGCTACGACGATCACCGAGTTGAGGAAGAAGCTGCCGATTCCGGCGGTCGTCCAGGCGTTGACATAGTTTTCGAAGCTCCAGCGTGCAGGCAGCGCAAACGGCGAGGCGAAGATCTCAGAGCTGGTCTTGAACGAGGACATCAACACCCAGATCAACGGCAGGATCACCAGTATCGACCAGATGATCAGGACCGTATGAGAGAAACCGGTGACTGCCTTGTCGCCGGCCGTTCCCGGCGGTCCCCCGGCCTCAGCCGGCTCGAATGGCACTCGCTCCCCTGACGGTACGGGAGCCGCGCCGACCTGAGAGATCTGTGTCATTCGCCGACCTCACTCTTTCCACCGAAAATCAGCTGCGCGGCGAACACCAGACCCGCGTACGCCAGCGTGATCACCGCGAGGACAACACCCATCGCGCACGCATAGCCGAACTGGCCCTTGGTGAACGCCGTAGTGAACAGCTGCTGGGCCATGACGAGTGTTGTGTTGTCGGGCCCGCCACCCGGTTCCAGGGCAGCCATATAGACAAACGCGTCGAGCGCGAGGATCCCGATGTAAATGAAGGCGGTCTGCACGTTATCCCGGGTCAGCGGGACGGTAATCGAGATCGCCGTTCGGAAGCGTCCGGCGCCATCAATCCGGGCGGCCTCGAAGACTTCGGCCGGAATGCCCTTGATGGCGGCGATGAACAACACCATGTAGAAGCCGACCAAGCCCCAGATGATCACGAACATCACTGCCCAGCGGGCCGTGCGCGGGTCACCCAGCCAGGCAAATGACTCGAACTGCTCCAGACCGAGACGGGTGAGAACCCCATTCAAAAGTCCAGCGCTGGGGTCGTAGATCTGTGACCAGATAAGCCCGATGACAATCGCGGGAATGACATAGGGAAAGAACGAGATCACCCGATAGAAGCTCGAGTTGCGCAAGCCACGAATGTTCCCACGGGCCGAGCCCCCGACCGTGACGAGGGTGGCAAAGAACATCGCCAGACCCAGCGTCACGATCGGGACCACGATCGCCATCAGAATGTTGTTTCCCATGGCTTTGAGGAACGTGTCGTCGGTGAACAGCTTGCCGTAGTTGGCCAATCCCACGAAGTTCATGGTGGGCGTGAAGCCCGTCCAGTCGGTCAACGAGAAGTAGGCCGCCTGCACGAACGGGGACACCACGAAGGCGACGTAGAACGCAACCGGAATGATCAAGAAGACCAGGAAGAAGCTGATCTTGTCGAACGTCAGGTTACGCCGTCGCCAGCGGGCAGAGCCGATCCGCCGGAGACCGCCCGCCGAGCTAACTTCGCTCGGCGCGCTAACCCCTGTGGTGAGCGTCGTCACGTTACTTGGACCTTCTTGATGGAATCATCCTTCGCGACCTTGTTGGTGATCTCCTGCAGGCCCTTGGTGAGTTCGGCCACGCTCGAGCCGCCGCTGAGGAAGGTGTTCCACACCACAAGCTGATCGGTATTCATGCCGTACAGATCGACGAAGTTATGGGAGAAGATGTTTGACCCTGCTGTGTCGAGCATCTTGATCTGGGATTGCAATGCTGTCGATCCGAACCCATCCGGTGGGACCGTGCCCTTGACGATGGTCGAGGCGAGCTTCGTCTTGGCAAAGTTCACCGCGGCCTCCTTGGACAGCATCGCCCGCAGGAACTCCTTGCCGCCCGCCATGTTCTTGCCCTGCGACGGCACGATGTAGCCCTCACCAGCAGTCGAGTGCAGCGCCTCGTAAGGCAGCTTCGAGTTGCTCGACACCGTCGGCGTGGGCACACCGGTCATCTTGAAGCCCGACTTGGTCTGGTCCTTCATCTCATTCTCGATCCAGCCACCCGACGGATACAGAACGAATTGCTCCGCCTCGCTCCACTGAGCCTGGGCGGCGGTGAACACGGTCCCCGACCCGCCCGGCTTCATATAGCCGGCATCGATGATCTTCTTCAGCCCTGTGAAGACATCCTGAACCGGAGCAAGCGACCAGCAGTCGGGCTTGAGATTCTCCAGTGCCAGTCGGACCTCGTCGCCACCTTCCTTGATCGCCGAATCGATGGCCATTGTCTGGTAGTAGGTCGCAGCCTCCTTGCCCCAGCCGAGCAGATACTTGTTCTTGCCCTTGACCTCAGCACCCAGGGAAAGCATCTCCTCGTACGTCTTCGGTACGGTCCAGCCGTTCTCCTCGAAGAGGGAGGCCGAGTACCAGATCGCGTAAACGGTAAGGGCGTAGTTCAGCACAATGAACTTGCCGTCGAATGTTCCTGGCTCAGTGACGCCCTGGTACAGCGTGTCCTTGATCACCGTACCCTCATAGTTCTTGGCCTCAATGACGTCGTTCAGCTCGGCCAACTGATCGCGGATCGTGTTGATGCCGATCAGGCCGGCGCCGCTGTTATCGATCACGTCCGGCGGGTTGCCCGCCACAAAGCGAGGCTGCAGCGCCTGGGCAACCTTTGTGACGGGAGTGACCTTCACTGTCACACCGGATTGCTTCGCCTCGACCTGCTTGCCGGCGAATTCCGCGTAGTCGATGCCATATCCACCCTTGAAGATCACGGCCTCGACCGTCGTGCCCGACTTCACCCCGAACGGGTTAGTGTCACTAACCTCCCCGGCCGGTGCTGAGCTCGAGGTGTTGCTACTCGTGCCCGAGGTTGCGCAGGACGCGAGTGACGCCCCGGTTGCGGCCAAAGCCGCCGCGGCGAGTGAGCCGCGCAGGAAGTCCCGTCGTCCGAGCGACTTGGCGTTGATGTCCATGTGATGTCCCTTCCGATCGATCCTTGTTGGTTGTGGTGGATTTTCCTTGCTTGGAATGCCCTGATGGTCTTGTCAGCCACCGGCAAAGCGATCCCGCTAGGCCGGTTCCGCACTATGTGCCCCGCTTGATCCGCCCCTCGTACTTCCTTTCCAGCGCATGGTTGTGCTCGTCCCCTCCAGGGATGTTGGCCGACAGGTACAGCGGCGGGACTTGGCCGTCGCCGCTCATCCGCTCAGCGACACCGATGGTCAGCAACTGGGCAATGAACGCGCTCGTGATGGACGAGACAGAGCCAACGGCAACGCCCCCGGGCAGGGCAAGAGTCGCATCGCCGTACGGTGCCAGGTTGTCCAGCACCACGTCAGCGACCTCGGAGAGGCGCAGGCCGCTGGAATGCTTTGGCCGCACCTTTGCGGTGTGCTGGAGTGACGTCACAGCGATGACATCATGGCCCTTCTCCTTGGCCAGCAACGCCATCCCCACGACCGACCCGTTCACGCCCGAGTTGGAGGCGATCACGAAGATGTCTCCGGGATGGATCGGCGAGATATCCCACAACTCGGCAACGACGTTGGGGTTGCGTTCCAGGCTCGATCCGCCCAGGGCACCAACCGCCACGCTGCCGTGCAGCACGAGGTCGCGGAGAGCAATCTTGTTCGTCGGGATGAGACCGCCTGCCCGGCCCGCTATCTCCATCGCGAAGGCCTCTGAATGGCCCGTCCCGAACGCCTGAATCACTGCACCGGCCTCGATAGCTCTCGTGAGGAGACTGATCGCAGCGTCAAGGCCCCCGTCGGCGGCCAGCTTGTCCAGACGTTGGAGTCTCGAACTCACCTCCCCCGCAAAATCGCTCACCAAGGGGGTGATGGTGCTCTTCGTCACCGATCTGCCTCTTCCTGGGGAGCCGCGCTGTCCGGGTGGGTTGACGCGCCGGCCACGGTAGCCGACGCCGGTGGCGGCGTGCGGCGCGGCCGGCGGTGCGAGGAGACAGCGAGGGCGGATGCGGCCAGCTTGGCGCTCGACCGGTCGAAATTCTCCTGGGCAACAAGCAGATAGAGCAGGTCGAGCACGAGGAGCTGGCCATGCTTGGCCGATAGATCATCTGGCTGCAGGAACTGCTCATAGATCGAGGTCACAATGCTGCGGTCAGCGAGCTCGGCCAGTGGCGATGTCGGGTCGTTGGTGATGGCCACCGTGAAGGCTCCGGCACGACCTGCCTCAGCCAGCATCTCGATCGTTTCCTCTGTTCGCCCTGTGGTCGAAATGCCGATCGCCACGGTGTCGGAGTCCTGAATGGCGGCACTGGTGAGACCGCTGTGGACCTCGGACCAGGCGTACGCCGGAACTCCGATGCGGTAGAGCCGGCCCTGCAACTCCTCGGCGAGCATCGCACTGCCGACCACGCCGTAGATATCCACGTGCGAGCTCAGCGCGATGCGTCGCGACACCTCTGTCATGCTGGCTAGATCGATGGCCGATGTCGTCTCCCGCAACGCCTTGGTGTGGCTGCCGATGAGCATGCCCAGCAGATCCTCCGGGGAGTCATTTGGGCCGAACTCGCCTCCAATCTCGGCGGTCCATAGGTCGAGTGAGGCGCTGCGGCCGACATCTGTGGCGATGCCGACTCGGAGCTCGACGTACCCGGGGTAGCCGATGGTTCTGCAGAAACGCGTTACAGTCGCCGGTGAGGCTCCGGCTTGCTCGGCAAGTTCACCAATGGACAGCGTCAACGGTGCCTGCGGATGCTCCACCAAGTATTCCGCCACACGGGCGACCGCTGAGGGCATGTCGGGCATCAGGGAGCGGATCCGGTCTTGTACTGCAGGGCTTTGCTCCCGGGTGCGAGCAGCGCGCGCCGGTGTGAGAATCACTATCACCATGCTTCTAGATGCCTGAAATTCGCTCTTACGCTAATCTCTAGCGGTCCCTAGCGCAACCCATGACACCGAACTGAAATATTCGCCGATGTTTCTCGCCGTCGACGCGGGTGGCACTAGCACGAGAGCGGTCGTGCTGGACCCGTCTGGGCGCGCGTACGGCTACGGCCGCACCAGCGGCGGCAACCCCACAGCGGCGGGCATTGGCCCGGCAGTGAATGCCATTGGCCTTGCGGCAGAGCAGGCGCTTGCAAGCTTCACCGGCTTCCGGCGACCGTCGGCGGCACTGATTGCGATGGCGGGTGAGAAAACTCCGGCGTTCAAGGAGCAAATCCTGCGCCGGCTCGCTGCACTGGGTCTCAACCAGGTCGTCCTCGACCACGACCTGCTCGGCATCTTTCACTCCGGGACTGCTGCGCGTGACGGGTACGCCCTGATCGCAGGAACGGGCACGGTGGCGGCCAGGATCCGCGGCGACCGGCTGGAGCGGGTGATGGGCGGCCGCGGTTGGCTTCTCGGTGACGCGGGCGGCGGCTTCTGGATCGGACATGCCGTGGCCCGGGCAGTGGTCGTTGCACTCGACGGCCAGGGGCAAGAAACTGCGCTCACCCGTGTGGTTCTGGAGGCAATGGGGATAGAGGCCGAAACGGAAACCCTCGCTGGTCGTTCGGAGGCGCTGCGGCAGCTGGTCTCGGCTGTGTATGCTCGGCCGCCCATCTCATTGGCCGAGTTGGCACCACTCGCGTTCGAGGCTCATGAGGATCGGGTGGCTCGCCCGATCCTCGTCGACGCGTCATCGGCGCTCGCAGATCTCCTTTCTTTCGTACGGGCACCCGACTTGGCAGGCCCGGTCGTCGTTGGCGGCAGCGTCATCGTCCGCGGCATGTTGTCTGCGCCACCTGGCCTCCGGTCTGAGCTCATCCCGCTGGCGGGCGGCGATCCCGTGATTCCGGTTTCGGACGGCCTGGTGGGAGCGGCTGTGCTGGTCCTTCGGCATGCGGGGGGTCAGGTCGACGAGGCTCTCTTCCGTACGATCCAGGCCGAGGTCAGGCGGGTGAGCACGACCAGCGCGTAGCTGGGCGAGAACCTAGTCGGCGAACTCGCCGGGGGCTGCGAGCCACTTGAGCAGGGCACGACCCATCAGGCGCGAACCACCGAACGTGGCCACGTCGGCGTACCGACGGTCATCCGATGGCCAGCCCATGTCCACCACCAGCACATCCGCCTGCTGGGAACGCAGCTGATCGACAGCTTCCCTGGCAAACCGAAGCCGGTGAATATCGCGTCCAACGACGAGCACGGGTTGGCTGTGTTGCAACAATGGCAGCGCCGATCGCTCGGGGGAGATCAGACACACCGGCTGCGCAGCAAAGGCGGACTGATGCGGTGCCGTCTGGTCCGCAGCGACCGCGGCGAAGGGCCCCCACGGTGTAACGCCCGCGGCGATATTCGGGTCCGCCTCAAGACGTACGACGAGATATCGGCCCACTGCCCTTTCCCGCCAATCCGCCGCTCCAGGTTGGACACTGAACGTGCGAATCAGCTCGGTTTCGCCCTTGCGCCAGCCTGGTACAAATCCAGGGGGATGCCCGGCTGCCGCCCGCGCAGCTTGGAGGTCTTCTGCGAGCCGTCGTACCCGGCTCATGGCTTCCTCCACCCTGTTCGAGCCAAGGGTCCCCTCGACGACGGCGTTTCGCACTGCGCGCTCAATCTCAGCGATTTGAATGTCAGTGTTCTCGGTCCCGAGACAGAGGAGATCGCAGCCGGCTGCCAACGCAACGACAGCTGCCCCAGCCATTCCCAGCGAGCCGGAGGCACCGGCCATGTCCAGGGCGTCACTCACGACCACTCCCGAAAACCCCAGCTCTGCGCGCAGCAAGTCATGGAGGAAGACTCGACTCATTGTCGCTGGGTTGTTCCGATCTACCTGCGGCACCAAGACGTGGGAGGTCATGACAACCCGGCATCCCGCTTCGATGGCTGCGGCAAATGGCAGCAGCTCACGCGAGCGCAGGTCGTCGAGGGACCGATTGACGACAGGTAGCGAAACATGGGAGTCCTGCGTAGTGTCACCGTGTCCCGGGAAATGTTTGGCGCTTGCAGCCACGCCGGTCGACTGCAGGCCAGTCACCCACGCTGCCCCGTGCCGAACCACCCTTTCGGCGTCGCTCCCGAAGCTGCGTACGCCAATGATTGGGTTGTCGGATCGGGAGTTGACGTCGACGCAGGGAGCGAAGTCGACTGTGCAGCCGGCCTGACGCAGCGACCAGCCGATCGCGGCTGCGGTGGCCCGCGTTGTGTCGAGGTCGTCAAGGCGGCCCAGCACGGCGTTGCCTGGAAACGACGCCCCAGTAGCGGCGAAGAGCCTTGTGACGTCTCCGCCTTCTTCGTCAATGGCGATGATGGCGTGCGGGTTCTCAGCCATGATCGCCTCGGTCAGGTCATTCAGCTGCCAGGACGATTCGATGTTCTGCGCGTATAGGCAGACCCCACCCAGACCTGCCCGAAGGCGCTCTCCCAGCCAGTGCGGCAGTGTCGTCCCGGAGAACCCCGGCAGAAGGGTGGTCAGCACACTAGATGCCCGGCCGAATCCGGCTGCCTTGCCGGGTCTCACGTTCCCGCTCCCCCGACGCGCCGCCCGTCAACCCAGACGCTCAAGATCTGCCAGTCCGTGTCGAAGAGAACGGCGTCGGCGACATATCCCGGCTCCAGCCGGCCAAACTGCTCTTCCACTCCCAGAATCTGAGCAGGGACGACTGTCGCGGCTTCGATCGCCGCGAGTGGGGTCAGGCCCACCTTCTGCACAGCATGGGCGACCGCGACGTCCAAGGTGAGGGTTGAACCGGCGAGCGCCTTCTCTCCGGCCAGCCGCGCTACACCCTCAATGACATCAACGTGCCGGTCGCTGAGACGGTACTGCCCGTCACCAGCGCCAGCGGCCGCCATCGCATCGCTGACAAGTGCCACCCTTCCGGGAGCAAGACGGCATAGCATCCGAATCACCTCCGGTCGCACGTGCACATCGTCGTTGATCACCTCCAGCCAACTACTGGGGGCTTCAACGAACGCCAGCACTGGCCCGGGCGCACGGTGATGCACGCCGCGCATTCCATTGAAGGTGTGAGTGAGTAGGTTCGCACCCGCTTCGATCGCCGCCCGCGCCTGTTCAAATGTGGCCGCGGTGTGACCGGCGGCGACCACGACGCCGGCCTCCCGCAGGATCCCAGCTGACTCGGTGAAGCGGTCCAGCTCCGGCGCCATCGTTACCTGGCGCAGATTACCGTCCGCCGCGCCCACCAGCTGCCGGACCAGGTCGGGATCAGGGTCGCGAAGAAGGGCCGGATTGTGCGCCCCGCAGTACTGGTGGGCCAGGAATGGACCCTCGAGGTGGATTCCGAGGATCGTGGGGTCTCGCCGGGTCTCGGCTGCTGCGACGTGAAGCTGGGAGATCAGAACATCGGGCGAAGCCGTCATCAGGGAGACGAGCTGACGTGTTGCACCGTGCTCAAGGTGGAGTCGCCTGGCTTTGCGAATGGCTTCGCCGCCCTCGTCGTAAGAGGCACCGGCACCACCGTGGTTGTGAATGTCGATCAGCCCGGGTGTGAGAACGTTGCCTGCGCCGTCGAGGACGTCCGCGTCATCCCCAACGAGCTCACGCCAGGCGATGCCAGTGCCGGTGGCAAGGACGTGACCATCTTCGAAGGCCACAAAGGCGTCCGCACGGTCGAAACCTGCGCTGAGCAACCGGACGGAGTGGATGACGGCGGAGGCGGCGCCCACGGCCCTGGACAATACGCTGCTGGCCAAGCTTCATTGCCACCTATGGTCGTGTAGACGAGTCCAAGGGGGCGCGGAAAGGGAGGAAGCGAATGTCACCAGTCTCCGGAACGGCGCCGAGGGACGAGGCTGGAGGACCCTCCAGGTACGTGTCAGCTGAGATCGCTTCCCAGCCCTCCGCGTGGGCGGAAGCGGCGAAACTTGCGCTTACTGGAACTATCCGCCAGGCCCTTCCTAAGCGTGGTCAACGGGTGGCGGTCATTGGATGCGGCACCTCATTCTTCATGGCCCAGAGCTTCGCAGACCTACGGGAACGTTCAGGGGAAGGTCAGACCGATGCTTATCCCGCTTCAGAGTTCCCGACCCGCCGTTCCTTTGACGCGGTCGTTGCGCTGAGCCGCAGTGGCACGACAACAGAGGTTCTCCGGCTCCTGCGCGGCCTACGGAGTGGGCCCGGACCGAATACGGTCGCGATCACCGCCGACCCGGGCTCGCCAATCCTCGAGCTGACCGACAACCAGGTGATTTTGAACTTCGCCGACGAGAAATCAGTTGTTCAAACAAGATTTGCCACGACGTCCCTGGCACTGTGGCGGGCCTGGCTGGGCGAAGATTTCGCTGCTGTTATTGGGCAGGGGCGCTCCGCATTGACCGAACCATTGCCGGTCCGCGCTCTCGACTCTGACCAGTTCACGTTCCTGGGTAGTGGTATGTCAGTTGGCATCGCAAACGAGGCCGCGTTGAAGCTGCGCGAGGCCTCCCAGTCGTGGACGGAGTCCTACCCGGCGATGGAATTCCGTCATGGTCCCATCAGCGTGGTCGGTGAGCACTCGACGGTGTGGATTTTCGGCCCATCTCCCCCAGGCTTGCTGGAGGACGTCGAGCTCACCGGTGCTTACGTGGTAAGCAGCGCCCTTGATCCGATGGTGGATTTGATCAGGGCGCAGCGGCTGGCCGTGGCCTTGGCCGAGGTCAAGGGTCTGAACCCGGACCAGCCCCGCCACTTGGCCCGGTCTGTCCTGCTTTCCTGACGATGACTGCTACGGGCGCTGGGAACAGGCTGAATATCGTTCAGACCGAGCTTGTCATCGGAGTCGACGTCGGGGGGACAACCCTCAAGGCGGCCATTCTCGACTCTGAGGGGCGCGAATACCGTCGCAGCGAGCTGCCAACGCCCAGACACCTCGGCCCGGAGGCCGTGGTCGCGGCGACGATTGACGTCATCGTCGGGCTGCGAGCGCACATGCCCCCCACCGCACGCCTGCGGGGTGTCGGCGTTGTAGTCCCCGGGGTCGTTGACGCGCAGCAAGGGATCGCCCTCTACTCCGCGAACATCGGCTGGCGAGAGCTGCCCCTCCGCCAGATCGTGGAGGAAGCAGTCGGCCTGCCAGTGGTTATCGACCACGATGTGCGGGCAGCCGGACTGGCCGAACTTGAGTGGGGTGCCGCCCGAGGGTTCCAGGAGCTCCTTTTCGTAGCATTAGGCACCGGTGTGGCGGCAGCCGTAATTACCAATGGTCGTGTGTGGGTCGGCGCCACCGGCCGGGCAGGCGAACTCGGCCACCTCCCGGTGGTTCCGGACGGAGAATGGTGCGCCTGCGGCCAACGCGGATGCACGGAGACATATGCCAGTGCAGCGGCTTTGTCGCGACGATATTCCGCCGCAGCTGGCGTCAGCGTTCCCGCCGCAGACGTCATCAGCCGGGCCGAAGCCGATGACCCACTGGCCCGTCGAGTCTTGAACGATGCCATCGCTGCCCTGGGTAGGGCCTTGGTGAATTACGTGCTGCTCATGGACCCTGAACTGATCCTCATCGGCGGTGGCATGGCCGCTTCGGGCGAGGCCCTGCTCGACCCGCTGATGCGGGAGGTCCAAGCCGGCCTAGCCTGGCGGTCGGCTCCGAAGATTGCGAATGGACAGTTCGCTGGCGACGCTGGACGCAAAGGAGCAGGCTTGGTGGCCTGGCGCGCAGTGAAAGAGACAAGCTTGTGACCCGAGCACCGATCGTCCTCCATCCCTTCCACATCGCCGATCCACCAATGGAGACATCCATGCTGAGTTCCGATCGCACTCAGACTTACGATTTGGGCGCACTGCCGGAGGGGTCGAAACTCCCCTCAGTTCCGCTGATTCCCGCGAAGTTGCGGGCCGGTGGGCGCTGCGCGTCGAACTGACAGATGCCGTCACGTTCCAGGGCAAGCCCGGCGTCGATTACGTCGACATGCCGACCTTTGTGATCATCCGAGCGGCTATCAAGAACGGCAGCATCGAAGTCGACATCCCCGGACGGGCGCTTCGAAGCGCGCGAATATCGGCGCCGATGAGTGGATCAACGGGAAGGTCGACATCGACGACACCCGTCTAAGAGCGACTGTCGACGACATTTGAGGTGCTGTCGCTGACCGAAACCAAGGGCGCACCCGTTGCCGGCGACATCGGATTGTTCGTCGACATAGGCAGTGAGTCTTTCTTCTCCAACTTGAAGATCACTCCGCGTTGAGCTTCCAAGAACCCGACATCCAACCTCTGCACGCTCAGACCGTCCGATCAATTGGATGAGTACAGACGAGCGACGCCCATTTTCTCTCCGTCCCATGGCGGCTGGTCGGTCCGGTGATCCATGTCACCACCTGCGCTGCCGCCCGATGGAACGCTCAACATCAACTAGCATTCGACTCCAGCAGCCAGCCCACGCTGCGCCTCAGCAACTCCACGTGATCGGCGCTGTCGTATGAGCGCGTATCGTGGCCAAGTCCGTCATAGACGACCCGCCCCGTACCGGACTGCCGTGCCCAGACGATCGGATGCATCTGTTGGTCGGTGAAGTGCTCGCACAGCACTGTGATGTCGGGGTTGGTGTGAAGATAGCTATACCGCTCATCGAATACGGTGAAGTCCGCCAAGCCCTCGACTATGGGATGAGCACCGGACCGTACGAGAATCGTGGCGAGGTCCTGCTTGGGGTGCATCGTCCGACCTCGTACCCAATGGCCGCCGAGCATGCTCGACCATCCGGACATAGTTGTCATCGAGGTGGCGCTGACATGCATGCCAAGCAGCGCTCCCCCTCGTTGCAGGTGTCCGGCAAGTCCCCGCTCGGCGTTGTCGATAGGTAGCTGTGGTCGGGCGCTGCGAGGGTTTCCGATATTGACCACAATCAGGTCACGGCGGCCTGGTTCGGCAAGTACTTGCTCCACCTCGGCGCTGACCTCAACGTGATGACCGAACTCCGAGATGATCTTGGCCAGGCAGCTTGACGTTTCGGCGAAGGGATGCCATGGGTCGCTGTAGCAACCGGCTCCGCTGACGATCAAGACTTCAGCCATGACTCTTTCCGAGGCAGGGTCAGCAAGGCTAATAACAGCCTAATGGCACTTAGAGCGGCGCGAGATCCAACCGAACCCCAAGCAGACGCACCGGACGAGTGATCACAAACCGGGCCAGGGCCTGCCGTGCAGCGGCCGCAATGATGTCCATGTCGGTGGTCGCTCTGGGCAGTTTGCTGGTCTTCACTTGAGTGAAGAAGGTCCGGGTCCGCACGATGACAGCGACGTGCGTCGCTTGCCGGCCGTCGTTGGTTATCTCTGCGCAGAGCTCGCGGGCCAGTGACGCCACCTGGTCGGCAATGACCATTGGATCGGCGAGATCGGAAATGTCACCTGGCGGCTCTTGGACTTGGCCACCCACGGCTCCGTGGTCACCATCCTGGAACCGCCTCCCCTGGCGAGCACCCGCAGATGCGGACCGGTGGTGGGACCGAACCAGGCAGCAAGATCGTCTCGGTTCGCTTGCGCCAGGTCGGTGACGGTCCGCAGGTTGTGCGCGGCGAGGCGGGCGGCGGCTCGGCCGCCGATGCCCCACAGCTCGGTCACGTCGCGGTCCCCCATCACGCTCATCCAGTTTGCGGCGTCCAGCCGATAGATGCGCTCAGGTATTTCCTTTGCGAAGCGGGTGGCCATCTTTGCCCGCTCCTTCGTGTCCCCGATTCCGACACCACATGTCAACTCGGTCTGCTTGTCGACAGCGGCGCGAACCGCGCGGGCCAGGGCTTCGGGATCGCGGTGCCAAACCCCGAGGAAGGCTTCATCCCAGCCCCAGACCTCGACCGAGTAACCAAAGCTGCGCAGCACTTCCATCACCTCCGCTGAGGCCGCGTCGTAGGCGGAGTGGTCGCTGGGGAGGAAAACTGCATCCGGACACTTGCGGAGAGCGCGCTGCAGGGGCATGCCGGAGTGCACTCCGTACGCCCGAGCCTCATATGAGGCTGTCGCAACTACTTGCCGGGGCCGTCTGGGGTCCCCGTCACCACCCACTACGACTGGCCGGCCGCGCAAGTCGGGACGCCGCCGGACTTCTACTGATGCGAGAAAGGAGTCCATGTCCACGTGCAGGATCCACCAACGGAGCTCGCCGAACGCGGTGGCCACAATCCCAGATTGCCTGATCCCGAGTGCGTCAGGTGTGGGCCCATTGAGCGCGCGCCGCCAACGCCCTCGTGGCGGAGGACCGGTAGCTGCCCAGCAAGCAGCTGCCGATCAAGCGCCGGTGGGCTCCCGGCGCGCTGTGCGGTAGAGATCTGTCAGCTGCTGAGTTGTAGTGGCGTCCTGCGGCTCCTTGTCCTCACGCCAGCGGCCGGTGAACCGGGGAAACCGCATCGACAGCCCCGCGTTGTCCTTGAGCTGCCCCCAACCGGCGGTGTGGTTGGGCGACAGCGTGAGCTCGGCGACCAGAACCTCCAGCACCATGCCCGGCTCGAACCACACGTCGGCCGGAACCCGCGAGTCGACCCTGGCGGGCCGCTGTGTCCGGCGCAGCGGCGCCAGCCTTGTCGGGAGCGCGCTCAGTTCTGCGTCGGAGAACCCGGTGCCGCACCGGCCTACCGTCTGGTAGACCTCGGCGTCCGGGTCGTATGCCGCCAGCAGCACTGCCCCGTACGTGCCTCGCCGCCGGCCACGCCCTGTATACGCGCCGACAACGACGAGGTCGACGGTGTCTGCCAGTTCGGTGCGGTAGTCCCGCTTGAGTTTGATCCACAACCAGCCGCGAGCACCAGCCTGGTAGATCGCGTCCGAGCCGGTCGACTTACAGACCAGGCCCTCAGAGCCGTCCGCGACTGCCTGGTCGAACATGGCGTCCAGGGCCTGGGGTGTGGCCACTTCCAGCGCCGTAGTCAGCCGTAGCCGGTCCGACAATGTCACCGCCTCGACCAGCCGGGCCCGACGGTCCAAATAGGGCAGGTTGGTCAGATCCTGGCCGTCCGCGTACAGCAACTCGAAGCAGAACAAGCCGACCGGCACATCCCGAGCGGCTTCGGCGATTCCATGCTTACGGCGGCGGAACATAACCTCCTGGAAGGGGCGCAGTTCGCCAGCGGCGGCGTCATACGCCACGACCTCACCCTCCAGGATCGCCTCGCGCGGTCCCAGCCCGGCCTGCAACAGTTCAACCACATCGGGGAACTGGCTGCTCACCCGTTCCTGCCGCCGGGTGAGCAACTCAATTCGTCCATCAGATGTGCGATGTGCCTGCACACGCATGCCGTCGTACTTGTACTCGGCCATGCAGCGCCCGCCGAGCCTGGCCAGAATCTCGCCGGCGTCGGACAGTCTCTGGGCCAGCATCACCCGGACTGGGTAGCCGGGCCGCACAGTCAGTCCCTCAACACCAGCCAGCCCATCGGACGCCAACGTGGCGGCGACCAAGCCGAGATCGCAGCAGATGTTGTACGCCCGCTCCAGGACCGCCCGGTTCTTCCGACCGCCGGCGTACACCTGCGCCAGCGCGTCCAGAATCGTCGGCGTGCCGATCCCTAGTCGCAGGTTGCCGGTCACCAAGCGCAGCAGGTAGCGGGCCTCGAGCGGAGTGGACAGCGCCAGCAGGCCAGCCAGCAGGTTGAGTTTGCGACCCTGGGAGCCGGAGCCTTCGGCACCGGCGATCTCGTGCAGCGTGTCCACGACTCCAGCTACTTGGAGGCTTGGTTCCTGCTCAGCGGCCGTCGCGGCCAACAACTGCTCGGCGGCTTGGCCGAGGTCTCCCGCCTCCCGCACCGCCTCAAGAACCTCCTCCGGCTCGATGCCGGTTGCTGTGGCGACCGCGCGCAGGGCAAGCTTCTCGGCCAGCCCCAGGTCGACTCCGGCGAATTCTGGCGCCACCAGTCCCTGACACAAGTAGCAGACCGTGGGCAGCAACTCCTCGGGAGTCTCGGCCAGCAGCGCTGCAAGCCGGTCAATCAGCATCAATCGGCCTGAGGCCCGCTCCAGATCCCGGTACGTCTCAGCCATGACCTCATACTTCACACCGCCATCTTCGCCCCTCACCCACACTCGCGTTCCAAGCGTCCTCGGCCGCGTAGTCGGGTGGCAGTGGCCGCGCAATAGGAGAGCCATCAAGTAGCCGCAACATTCCTTACTGCTCTTGTCGGCAATCGGTTTCTGCCCCATGGTGGATGAAGGATGCGACCTGAAGGATTCGGTGCGACGGCGACCGGCACGGATTTGCGAGAGCTGCTGCAGCATGTTTACTGGATCGGCGGCGCTAGCGGAGCAGGCAAATCGACCATCGCCCGCCGCTTCGCCGACCTGTTCGGTCTCTGCGTGTACTCGACCGACGAGGCCATGGGTGACCACGCCCGCCGCAGCACCACGGTAAGTGCGCCTTTTCTAACCAGGTTCAGGTCGATGAACATGGACGAACGCTGGCTGAACCGGTCTCCGGTGGACATGCTCGACACGTTTCACTGGTTCCGCGGCGAAGGCTTTGACCTGATCGTTGAAGACCTGCTGCATATCCCGGCCGAAACCGGCGTGATCGCGGAGGGTTTCCGGCTTCTGCCGAACCTGGTCGAGCCGCTGGCCGCGCCCGGTCACGCCGTTTGGCTGCTTCCGACACCTGCCTTTCGCCGTGCCACGTTCGACAGCCGCGGCACGACCTGGGATATCCCCAACAAGACAACCAATCCCCAACAGGCACTGCTCAATCTGCTCGAACGCGACCAGATGTTCACTGACCGCCTGTCGGCGGAGGCGAAACGTCTCGGGCTGCTGACTATCGAGATCGATTCGGGTACGAGCGAGGATGAGTTGGCCGAACAGGTTGCGACGGCCATCGACTTCACCACACTCGACATCACGCGTCGCTAAGAACAAATGCGAGCCGTGGTGACGATCAGCTCCAAGTTGCGAGCTAGCCTTGCAGAGGTTTGGTTCGCTGCTGCACCGCGAGTCTAGGAGAACATGGGTCCGGAGGTGGTGAAGCAATGCGAGCGTCCATACCGCTAGGCCGGATCGCTGGAATCCAGGTCGGGATCAACGCCAGCGTGTTTCTTATCGTTGCGATTCTGGTCGCCGGGCTCGCGACCGGGCAGCTGCCCGCCTCCTATCCAGGCCGGAACGTCGCCTTCTACATCATTGCGGCAATCCTTGCGGCGGTACTATTTCTCGCCTCGCTGTTGGCACACGAGCTGGCACACTCGCTGGTGGCCCGACGTAGCGGCATCGAGGTCGAGAGCATTGTGCTCTGGCTTCTTGGTGGCGTGGCACAGCTTCGGGGTGAACCGAAAACGCCGCGGGCCGATTTCCGCATCGCCATCGTCGGCCCGTTGACAAGCTTCGCGTTGGCCCTCGTATTCGGTCTCGCAGCTGGAGGGCTGACGTTACTGGGTGCCGCAGGGCTGCCGGTTGGCGTGCTGACATATCTCGCCGCGACCAACGCGATGCTGGCACTCTTCAACCTCATACCCGCTGCACCCCTGGACGGTGGTCGGGTGTTGCGGGCAGCCTTATGGCGGTGGCGAGGTAACCGGCAGACAGCCGCTGTGAATGCCGCCCGAGCCGGCCGGGTGGCCGGCTTCTTGCTGATCGCGATCGGCGTGCTGCAGGTGGTGACAGGTTATGGACTTGGCGGGATCTGGTTGGCGCTGATCGGCTGGTTCATAGTCAGCGCCGCTACTTCCGAGGAGCAGCAGGCCAGGCTGGGCGGCCGGCTGGCCCGTCTCACAGTCGGCCAGGTGATGACCGCGCAGCCCCTTGTTCTCGACGGCAACCTCACCGTCGACGATTTCATTAACCAGGTGGCGATGACCCACCGGTTGTCCACTTATCCGCTCGTCGATTCCTACCGGCTGCTCACCGGGTTGGTCACACTCAACCGGGTACGTAATGTGCCGCCCGGCATTCGCGCTGCAACGCGCCTACGAGATATCGCTTGCGCGCCGAACGAGGTTCCCACGGCCCATCCCGACGAGCCTCTTGTCGATCTCCTGGAGCGCATGCACGGTTGCACCGATGGGCGCGCTGTTGTCGTCGATGACGCCGGCCGAGTAGTTGGCGTACTGTCTCCCAGCGATGTCGCCCAGGCACTGCAGCTGGCAGACTTGCGCTCCTTCGATCCCTACCCCGTACCTTCCGGAGCTGACTTGACTTCTCTGTCGCCACCTCCGGGCCGTCCACCACGTCGCTGATTCACAGCCCGAAGCCCGCGCCTTCGTACCATGAGCGGGTGCCGCTGACCGGAGTGTACGAACAGAACTTCCGGCTGCTGGTGAGTGGCCAAGACGCAGTAGCCGTTCTCGTCGAGCGCACCTAGAGGTGCAGGGAGTTCTCGCCGGGTTCGTCACGATCGGCGCCGTCATCGGCCTCGGCATCCTGCTCGCCCATATTGGGATACTCGACGCCGCCAGTCAGCGTGTGTTGGTCCGGCTGGCCTTCTTCGTGGCCAGTCCGGCGCTCATGATCACAGTCCTCGGGGAAGCGGACATCTCCCGGGTCTTCTCTGCCAACTTGCTGGCCTCCATCATCAGCGTCGTCGTCGCCGCGACGGCCTACTTGCTGTTGGCCCGCTTGGTGTGGCGGCGCACCGCGGGTGAAACCGTTATCGGAACCTTTGCCTCGGCGTACGTCAACGCTGGCAACCTGGGTCTTCCCATCGCCGCATACGTGCTTGGTGATGCCTCCTTGATCGCGCCGATGCTGCTCACCCAGCTGCTTGTGCTGCAGCCGTTCGGCCTAGCGGTGCTTGATCTGGTCACTTTCCGCAGCCGCGCGCTCACCACCGGCTGGCAGCAGGTCCGGCGTATCCTCAGCCGGATCGTTCGCAACCCGCTGACCATTGGGTCCCTGGTGGGCTTGCTGCTGTCGGTTTCCGGACTGCGGCTTCCGGCGCTGATCGCCGACCCGCTGCATCTCGTCGGCGGGATGGCGGTTCCAGCAATGCTCATGGCCTTCGGCGTCTCGCTCCGACTGGGACCGCTTCCCGGGTCCGGTGAGCCACCAGTCCAAGTGGCCGCCATCGTGACGCTCAAGCTGATCGTGCAGCCGGCCTGCGCATATTTCGCGGCCCGGTTGCTCGGGCTGCACGGATTGGACGTCTTGGCAGCGACCGTGATCGCCGCCCTCCCCACCGCCCAAAACGTGTTCACCCACGCGGTGCGATACAACACCGGAGTCATCCTTGCCCGGGACAGCATCTTCATCTCCACGCTGGCCTCGGTTCCGGTGCTGTTCGTCATCACCGCATTGCTGATCTGATGCTCTGGATGGCGCGCAGGCGTCATTACTCCTCTCACCTCGGTCGGTCACCTTGTTTCAGGGTAGAGGGACTGGCGACGCTGGGCTGACTGGCTACCGAACGGTGTCGGAGGGCGTCGCTAGTGTCGGCATATGGCGTCCAAGGGCCAAACAGGCCAAGCCGAGGTGATCGCTTTCCGCAACGCCGAGGAGTTCGAGGCGTGGCTGGAAAAGCATGTCGACTTGAGCGTCGGAGTCTGGATCAAGATCGCGAAGAAAGGGTCTGGCGTCACCTCGCTGACTGACGACGAAGCGGTCGATATCGGCCTGTGCTATGGCTGGATCTCTGGTCAGCGCATGGCACACGACGAGGTGTACTACCTGCAGAAATACGTCCCACGCCGACCGCGAAGTCGATGGTCCCAGGTGAACGTGCGAAAGGCGGATGCTCTGATCGCGGCAGGACTCATGCGAAGACCCGGTCTGGCCGAGATCGAGGCGGCCAAGGCTGACGGTCGCTGGGACGCCGCGTACCAATCCCAGAAGCAAGCCATCGTCCCACCCGATCTTGCAACCGCGCTGGCCGCGGACCCAAGGGCGACGTCCGCTTTCGAATCACTCAGCAAGACCGGTCAATATGCCGTAATCCTGGACCTGGTAACCGCCCGTTCTGCCGAGACGCGGGCTGCCCACCTTCGCAAAGCCCTGACCGCCCTGGTGGCGCAAAATCAGGTGTAGTCCTCCTCCACCACGTCGGGCGTGTCCGGAACGGCATCGGCTCCACCAGCCGCTGACTGGACGTTGTCGAAGCTGGACCCTGATTGCGACACCTGGCCTACTCGCTGTTCTGGCTGGGATTCACCAGCAGGTTCCTCGCGGCGTTCCTCGTGTCGGTCGTCGTCAGTCGATTCCCGAGCCCGGTCGAATATGCCCATGCCGCGACGCTACCGCTACCGGTGACCACCGTGACGCCCGCGTCCGGCCGCAGTGGTGGACAACGCGTTCAGCTAAGTTACAAGACATGGTTAGCAAGGTCGCACTCCTCACCGCCGGCGGGTTCGCACCCTGCCTTTCCTCTGCCATCGGTGGATTGGTCGAGCGTTACACGCAGGTGGCTCCTGAAGTGCAGATCATCGCCTATAGGTACGGCTATCAGGGTCTGTTGCAAGGGGACTCGCTGACTGTCACGCCAGCCGTACGGGAGAAGGCGGGCCTTTTGCACAGCTACGGCGGCTCCCCGATCGGCAATTCTCGAGTCAAGCTCACCAACGCTGACGACCTAGTCGAGCGCGGCCTGGTCACCGAGGGTGTCGATCCGCTTCAGGCAGCGGCTGATCGACTGGCATCTGATCGCGTTGAGGTCCTGCACACGATTGGCGGCGACGACACCAACATCACCGCAGCAGACCTGGCCGCCTTCCTGGCCAGGAACGGGCACCCCCTCACCGTCGTTGGGCTGCCGAAGACCATTGACAACGACATCATTCCGATCCGCCAGTCGCTAGGGGCCTGGACCGCCGTCGAGCAAGGCTCGCGGTTCGCACAAAACGTTCTTGCCGAGCACAACTCCGGCTCTCGAATGCTGATCGTGCACGAGGTCATGGGCCGCAGCTGCGGCTGGCTGACCGCGGCGACCGCACAGAATTACTGCGAATGGCTGGACGAGTGCGAATGGCTGCCGGAGTTTGGCCTGAGCCGCGAGGCGTGGGACATCCATGGCGTCTATCTGCCGGAGGCTCTGTTCGATCTTGAAGCAGAGGCGGCACGGCTCAAGCAGGTGATGGACACCGTCGGATCGGTGAATCTGTTCATCTCCGAGGGCGCCGGCTTGGACACCATCGTGGCCGAGCTGGAGAGGTCCGGAGACGAGGTAGACCGCGATCCGTTTGGGCATATCAAGATCAACACAATCAATCCCGGCGCGTGGTTCGCCAGCAAGTTCGCCGAACGGCTGCAGGCAGAGAAGGTGCTGGTCCAAAAGTCGGGCTACTTCTCCCGCTCGGCCCCGCCGAATGCCCGCGATCTGGAGTTGATCACCTCAATGACCGATCTGGCCGTCGATTGCGCGTTGCGGGGAGAGTCGGGGGTGATTGGCAACGACGAGGAACGAGGCGACCAGCTCCGCGCGATCGAGTTCGAAAGGATCAAGGGGGGCAAGCCGTTCGACATCTCTCAGGACTGGTTCGGGTCACTCTTGAAAGGCATCGGGCAGCCGGCCGCCGAACCTGCGGCGAGACACTGATTCATTGCTCAAGCTCAACTGGACTTGCTGTTGGAATGGCCACGGCCACGCAAGGCTGACACGGCATAGGCCAACAGCGCGCCAAGGCCGGCGCCAGTCGCCGCGCCCGTAATGTAGCCAGCGGTTAGGCCCGCGCGTACTGATTGCGCGGCGATCTTCTCCGGCACCACGGCTGCAGCATCGTGAACCGCCGAGTCCTCGATCGGCGCCGTGGCTTCGTACTCGCTGAGGTCCACCGCGTACCCCCTCCCGGTTGCGATCCAGGCAGCGATGAACAAGATCAATTGAGAGAACAGGTTGAAGAACACCATCACTGCGATCACAGGGCCGAACAGCAGTGCCGATGGGCTGCCCGAAAACTGTGCCAGCAGAAAGCTCGTCAGATATTCCAAAATCGTCAACCCGACCGCGCCGAGCAGAGCGCCCCGGCGCACGATCTTCCCGGGCTCACGGCCTTCTGGAAGCACGGTGAAGAGGTACATGTACAACAGCCAGCCGGCTCCGATCGAGAAGGCGATCGGGACGAGGCGAAGAACCGGTTCCAGCCACCCAATGGCGTGGAGGCCCAACCAGTCGATCACGTTGTCGGCCAGTGCGGTGGAGACAGATGCCAGCCCGAACGTCACTGCGACGGCAACGATCAGGCCTAACAGGGTCGCCAAGTTGATCAAGTGCTTGATAAAGAAGTTAGGTTGCGGGCCCCGCTCCAAGTGCTCGCTCAGCTGCCCCCGTACGGCATTCTTGAGGTTCCCCATCCAGCCGGCGCCCGAATACAGCGCCGAGACAAGTCCGATAATCCCTATCGCCTTGTAACTGCTCAATGCCCGCTCAATAAGGGCTCGGATCCTTTCCTCGGTTGCCGGGTCCGCGCTGCCGATGGCATCGGCGATAGCGCTGGCAAGCGCCGGCACCAGTTCCGGGCGGACGATTGTCAGTACGAAGCCGGCTATCGAGAAGGCAAGCATGAAGACCGGAACCACAGCCAGCACGGAGAAGTATGTGATGGCCGCCCCGAACTGAAGGCCAAACCTGAGATTGAAGCGGTCGTATGCAGCCAGCAGATGCGCCACTCCCGGCCGCTGTTTCAGTCGCTCGAACCACCTCGCCATGCCGCCGCCTCTCGCTGCAGTCCGAAAGTCGATGCCTTGCCGGTGGCCCGACCATCTACGGACGCAACGATCTTGACACCTTAGGCCCAGATGCCTTGGCTAAAGGCATGACTCGACTCCTGACCGCCGCCGAAATCACTGACCGGCTGAGCGATCTGCCCGACTGGCGCGCAGTCGACGACGGCAAGGCCATCGCAGCGACCTTCAAGTTCGCCGATTTCAAGGCCGCCTTGAGTTTCGTCAATCAGGTCGGCGACGAGGCCGAGGGACTGAACCATCACCCTGACGTCGACATCCGGTGGAACAAGGTGATCCTCACCCTGAGCACTCACTCCGAAGGGGGCCTGACGCAACGCGACTTCCAACTCGCCCCGCGGATCAGCGCCAGGGCTGCCTCGCAGTAGCGGCCACAGCCTTCGATTTGCTAAGCGAAGGCTTCTGGCGGCGGACACGTGCAGATCAGGTTGCGGTCGCCGTAGCCGCTGTCGATGCGGCTCACCGGTGGCCAGTACTTGTCGGCACCGTCGGCGTACAGCGGGCCGGCGTGTAAGCCTGCGGGGAAGGCGGCAATTCGACGGGAGTACGGGTGGGTCCACTCGTCCTCGGTCACCTGCGCTTGGGTGTGCGGCGCATTGACGAGGGGATTGTCCTGCCGCGGCCACTCCCCCGCTTCCACCTGTGCGATCTCTGCCCTGATCTTGATCATGGCATCGCAGAACCGGTCCAACTCGGCCAGATCTTCGGACTCTGTCGGCTCGACCATCAGCGTGCCGGGCACCGGGAAGCTCATCGTTGGTGCATGAAACCCGTAGTCGATCAATCGCTTGGCAACGTCCTCCACGGTTATCCCGCTGGCCTTTGTGAGTGGCCGCAGATCGAGAATGCACTCGTGTGCAACCCGCCCGTTGCGGCCGGCGTAGAGAACCGGGAAGTGATGGCCCAGCCGATCGGCGATGTAGTTCGCCGCGAGCAGGGCGTGCTCGGTAGCCGACGTCAGCCCCGATGCGCCCATCATCGCGATGTAGGCATAGCTGATCGGCAGAATGCCGGCAGACCCGTACGGCGCGGCGGAGATCGGCCCCACCCCACTCGCCGGACCGGCAGCGGCCAACATCGGATGATTTGGCAGATACGGCTTGAGATGCTGCGCTACAGCTACTGGACCCACCCCGGGTCCCCCGCCGCCATGCGGTATGCAGAACGTTTTGTGCAGGTTGAGGTGACTAACATCGGCGCCGAACCTGCCGGGTTGAGCCAAACCGAGCAGCGCGTTGAGGTTGGCCCCGTCGACGTAGACCTGGCCGCCAGCCTCGTGTACTCGGGCGCATAGCTCGCCAACACCCTCCTCGAAAACCCCGTGAGTGGATGGATAGGTGATCATTGCGGCGGCGATCTGATCGGCGTGCCGATTGATCTTGGTCTGTAGATCGTCCAGATCGACCGAACCATCCTTGTTTGCGGCGATCACGACCACGCTCATTCCTGCCATCACCGCCGACGCGGCGTTCGTGCCGTGGGCCGAGGAGGGAATCAGGCAGATCCGCCGATCATGATCACCTCGAGCCTGGTGATAGTGCCGGATCGCCAGCAGCCCGGCGAGCTCGCCCTGACTGCCCGCATTGGGCTGGATGGAGACCCGGGCATAGCCAGTGATCTCGGCCAGCCAAGACTCCAGGGTGGTGATCAGCGTTGCATAGCCCTGCACGTCCTCGGCCGGCGCGAAGGGATGGAGGTTGGCGAATCCGTCGTAGGAGATCGGCTCCATCTCCGTTGTGGCATTCAGTTTCATGGTGCAGGAACCCAGAGGGATCATGCCTCGATCAAGGGCGAAATCACGGTCGGACAGCGCCCGCAGGTACCGCAGCATCGCTGTCTCGCTGTGATGGGTGTTGAACACAGGGTGGGTGAGGAACCCCGTGATGCGCTCACTGCCGGCAAGATCGCCGTACGGACTTGCGCCGCTGCCGGAAACGCCGAACGCGGTTCGTACGGCCGCGAGATCTGCTTCGGTCGCGTCCTCTCCGATCGATATTCCGACTCGGGTGTCGTCCACCTGTCGGAGGTGTACTCCGGCCGTCCGTGCGGCTGCCACCACTTGGCTGGCTCGGCCCGGTACCGCCGCGAGAACGGTGTCGAAGAAGGAGGCGTGCTCGATTTCGATCCCTGCGGATCTTAGATCCCCGGCGAGTTGGGTCGCGCGTCGGTGGATGTCAGCCGCGATCTTCGCAAGTCCTGCAGGCCCGTGGTAGACCGCGTACATGCTGGCCGCGACAGCGAGCAGCACCTGGGCAGTGCAGATGTTGGAGGTCGCCTTCTCGCGCCGGATGTGCTGTTCCCGGGTCTGCAGGGCCAGCCGAAAAGCCGGAGTGCCGTCGACGTCTTTGGATACGCCAACCAGCCGGCCGGGCAACGAGCGCTCAAGTCCGGCACGGACCGACATGAAGCCGGCGTGAGGTCCGCCGTAAAACAGTGGCACACCGAAGCGCTGGCTCGAACCAACAGCCACGTCAGCGCCCCACTCCCCGGGCGGTGTGGAGAGGGTCAACGCCATTAGGTCGCACGCTGCGATCACGATCGCACCGCTGTTGTGGGCTGCTTCCGCAATGGCTTGGAACGCTTCGCGGCTCTGAAGTCGACCGCTCGCGCCCGGAGTCTGCACTACCACGGCAAACGGCTCGGTGGCGGCAATGGCACCGAGGAGGTCGCGATCGGCTTGGACGACATCGATGCCAAGGGCGGCGGCTCTGGTCCGGACGACACCGACGGTCTGAGGTAACACGTCGGCATCTAGGATCACGGAGGAGCCGGTCTTGACATTCCGCCGGGCAAGGGTGATCGCTTCAGCAACTGCGGTTGCCTCGTCCAGCAGGCTGGCACCCGCCGTTGGCAGCCCAGTCAGATCAGCAACCATGGTTTGGAAGTTCAGAAGTGCTTCCAGCCGGCCTTGGCTGATTTCCGGCTGGTATGGCGTATAGGCGGTGTACCAGGAGGGGTCCTCAAGGACGTTGCGCCGGATCACCGAAGGCGTGACGGTGCCGTAGTAGCCGAGTCCGATCATCGCCCGAAGCGGACGGTTCTTGCCGGCCAACTCTCTAAGCTGCGCCAGAGCCTCTGACTCGGTCAATGGTGGTGGCAGCCTCAGCGAGCCATCCATTCGAATGCCTCGCGGCATGGACTGGTCGACCAGCTCGTCAAGATCACCGAGGCCGAGGGCGGCCAGCATCTTGTCTCGCTCGTCCGCTTGTGGACCGATGTGACGAGAGACGAACGGAGCAACTGAATTGTTGTGCGAGGTGCTGGCCACGGCAGCTCCCTGGTGTCGGAGTAAGGGTGGCATCCAGTAGGAAACCACTCCCCCTCTGTCACCGTCGGCTCCAGAGTTGCCATCGTCGCGCGGTCTCGGTGCCTGAGAGGTTCCGGGGAGGTTGCCCCTTCGGCGCCACCTGCTCGATGGACTCTCCCGCGTGACGTTTACAGCAAGCTCAGACTACCGCCCGGGCCATGACCGTCCGGAGTCAGCTCACGGCTCGGGCACGTCGGCGTTGCGACAGCTCGTCGTTGGCGTGCGGAACCGCTTGAGCCTCGGCCCGCTCGGCGGGCAGCTCAGCCAAAGTCCCTTCAATGCTCCGCCAGACGCCCCCGAGCGCTATGCCGAAGACCCCTTGGCCCCCGCGCAACAGATCAATCACCTCATCGTCTGAGGTGCACTCGAAAACTGAAACCCCGTCACTCATCAGGGTGACCTGCGTCAGGTCTTCCACTCCCCGCGCCCGCAGATGCTCGATCGCAGTACGGATCTGCTGCAGCGAGATGCCTGCGTCGATCAGTCGCTTGATCACCTTCAAGATCAAAATGTCCCGGAAGCTGTACAGCCGCTGTGTTCCAGATCCGGCGGCACCACGCACCTCCGGAACGACCAAGCCCGTCCGCGCCCAATAGTCGAGCTGTCGGTACGTGATGCCCGCGGCATTGCAAGCGACCGGGCCGCGGAAACCAAGATCGCTGGGCAGCGGTGAGAAATCACCTTCGAAGAGCAACTCCTGACCGCCCGGCCGCCGTTCTCCGGTCAGAGACTCGGCCGGCTCAGCCGGAAGTTCTGTGCTGCTCATTCCGCCTCCAGTCACGACACTGCGATTTCGAGGAACGAACGTGGAAGTTCCCCGGCCGTAATTCCACGGTCGGCATTACCCATGAAACGCTACGACTCGGCTGCCATGACGGTCAACGACACGCCGATGCGGACGCACGCAAATACCAGACCCTCAATCAGCACGTGAGGCTGACCGAAACCCCTTCATGCCCCATGAGATAACCCTCAAGTTAAGCCTACGAGATGCGCCTGACCAGGTCATTTGATCTCAATCTCGTTTAGGCTCGTCACCGGTGAAGAAGTCGTCGGGATTGACTTGATCCAGGAACTCCCGGAACTTCTCGACTTCGTCCTCTTCAGCTTCCGGAATTTCGATCCCTGCTTCGTCCAGGACATCCTCGGCGCAGTAAATGTCCGACCCGACCCGAAGCGCCAGAGCGATCGCATCGGATGGTCGTGCGCTCACCTCGATGCCGTCGACCAGCAGAACGGCGTAAAAGGTGCCTCCCTCAAGCTCTGTGATATGAACCTCGGTGAGCCGATGACCCAGTGTGTTCAAAGTGTCGACCATCAGATCGTGCGTCAGCGGCCGGGGCGGAACGACCCCCTCCTGAGCGTTCGCGATCGCCGAGGCTTCGCTCGCCCCGATCCAGATCGGCAGGTACCTGTTGCCGCCGACTTCGCGCAATAGAACCATCGGCGCGTTCGACGGCATCTCGACCCGTACGCCGACCACATCGAGCTCACGCATGAGTCAACCCTACTTCGAGACAAAGCGACAACAATGCATACCCGACCGCTCACAGCTATGGTTCCGCCGGAAACGAACGTCAACTCCGGTGCTTACGCTCTGCACACGTTGCAACCTCTGGCATCGCGACAGGACCGAACGTGTACCTGCGCTACAGACAGCTCACAATGGTGACTGAGCGGCTGATCAAGATCAACTATTGCTAACGCTCCATGGCGGTGCGGACCAGCGCGGCATGGAAACTGATCACCAGTTGGGTTACCTCGCTGGTCACCTCCTTGTTGCCCCCGGGACGGCGCATGTGCGGGGCGATGGCCTGTTCCACCAGGCCGACCTCGCGGTCGGCTGAGATCTTGAAAGCTCGCAAGTGACGACCGTCGATTCCGTACTCGGCCAGCCGGCGGGCCGCAACAGCCAGCGTCAGCGCGTCCCGGCCGTAATGGCTGGAGCCACGCTTGGTCTGCACGATCTGGTTGCGCTCGAGCTCAGCAAGGGCCAGTTCACTCAGGCCGCTGGCCTCAAGCAGTTCCGCACGAGACAGCCGCACGGGTTGCTTGCTCGCGGGTTGGGCCGTCGCGCTACCCGTCGCGGCCTGCTCCATCGACCGGAACGGTGATTCCAGCGGCGGCGGAGCCTGACCGCGGTCCATAGCCTCCAGGTGTTCGCGGATCACTCGCAGCGGCAGGTAGTGACTCTTCTGTACTGAAAGGACATAGCGGAGCCGCTCGATATCGGCGTCGGTGTAGCGCCGATATCCCGATGGGGCACGGCGCGGACTTATCAGCCCCTCCGATTCCAGGAATCTGATCTTCGAAATAGAGATATCGGGAAACTCGCCCTTCAGCAGGCCGAGGACATGTCCGATACTGCGTGTTTCTGGCCTGGTCGACATCGGCCTGGGCTATTCCACGCCCTTGGGACTCCCGTAGAAGACCAGCCGATACTTTCCGATCTGCACCTCATCGCCGGGCTTGAGCAGGCACTCGTCTACCAAATCCCGGTTGACGTAAGTGCCGTTGAGGCTTCCCATGTCCTTCACCACGGTGCCCTGAGGGGTTCGGGTGAACGTGGCATGGCGGCGCGAGACGGAGATGTCGTCCAGAAAGATGTCGGACTCATGATGCCGGCCAGCCGTGACCAGATCCGTGTTCAGGAGGAATCGGCTACCCGCGTTGCTGCCGCGCTGCACGATGAGCAGCGATGAGCCAGCCGGAAGCGCGTTGACGGCGGCCTCGTCCTCAGCGGACAGCGTCTCCAAGACATCACGCGGCTCCTCGATCGGTACCGGAATCGTCTTGGTGGTGTCCCCGGTTGGCACGCGTTCGGTGGGAGGTTCAGCCCGGGTAGCCGTACTTGTCAGTGGAAAACCGCAGTTGGCGCAAAAGTTGCTGCCCTCAGGGTTGTCGTGGCCACAGTTGGTACAAAACGGCATATCGGTCGCTTCCCGGAAGATGTCTGTATATCAACTTTAGCTTGCGACATGCTCCGCATACGCGTCCGCGTCAAGCAAGGAGTCTAAGTCGGCCTCGTCGCCCAACTCCAACTCGAATAGCCAGCCGTCACCGTACGGGTCGGTATTGATGGTCTCCGGGTTGGCCTCCAGCAGCGGATTCACCCCAGACACCACCCCGGCAACCGGCGAGAAGATGTCCGAGACACTCTTGGTGGATTCGAGCTCACCGCAGGCGTCACCCGCCTCGACGGTCTCTCCGACCGCCGGCAAGCTGACGAACACGATGTCCCCGAGTTCATCCGCGGCGTAGGACGTAATGCCGACGCGCACAGTTGAGGCATTCCCGGTTCTGAGCCATTCGTGCTCGGTGGAGTACTTCAGGTCTTCGGGATAGTCCGACATCTCGGCTCCTTGATCATGATCGACCGACGGAAGCTGGCCAGCGAGGGTCGGTACAGCTGATGCTGGCCGAGCGTAGTGAGTCCCTTCCGCGACGTGCAAGGACTCGACGGTTGTCGCTAAGCGTCGCGGATCCGGCAAGCGCCGCGCTGTCGGATCGGCCGCTCTGGGCGGTATGAGCAATTCGATACGCGTCGACGATCTCCGGACCGATGGCCGCCCAGTCGTAGCGCCGACTGGCCTGCCGAGCACGCTCCGTGCGATCGTCATCAGGCTTGCTCAGCACGGTCAAGGTCGCCTCCGCAAGAGCCTTCGAGTCGCCACGCGGAAATATCTGTCCGAGGGGGTCCGTACCCGCAGGCCGCAGGAGGTCCAGAAAAGGTTCCAGATCCGACGCGACCACAGCCGCCGAGGCGGCCATAGCCTCCAGCAGGACGATGCCGAAGCTCTCACGTTCCAATTGCGGTGCCACGAAAACGTCGGTAGTCCTCAGAAGGCGAGCCTTTGCCTGATCGGTCAAAGCACCGAGTTTGCGGCAGCTCTTCGGCAGCCGTCCACCGCCATCCCCGGCGATAGCAACGTCAAGATCTGGATGGTGTGTCATGATCAGCGGCAAGGCGTCGATCAGTACCGACAATCCCTTACGGCGCTCATCGGCCCGACCGAGGAATGTGAGCCGCGGCCGGGCTCCGCCCCGCCAGCGTCGGCCGTTTCGGACCAGATGATGCCGGTCCGCGAACTCGGTGAAGTAGAAGCCGTTCGGGATAACCGTCGCGTCCTTGCCCAGATACTGCCCGACGACGCCGCGAGCCGATTCCGAGACGGCAATGCGGAAGGCGACCTTATTGATCAACGTCCGAAGGGCGTCGCCCGCTAGTTGCATCGAGCGGGATCGGGGTGTGGCGGCGTGAAAGGTGCCGACGATTGGCACCTGTGTCGCCCACAATGTGAGCAGCGAGATGCTCGGCGCGACCGGCTCATGGATGTGAACGACGTCGAAGTTCCCATCCCGGAGCCAGCGGCGGACTCGAGCGGCGCTTGTTGGTCCGAAGCTCACCCGGGCCACCGATCCGTTGTACGGAACTGCGACCGCGCCACCGGCTGAGGTGAAGGTGTGGGAATCGACCCCCATGTCCGCCGCAGGCACTCCGGGCGCAAGAATTCGAGCCTCGTGACCGGCGGCTCGGAGAAACCGGGCCAAGCCGACGACGTGACTTTGCACTCCACCGCGGGTGTCGAAGGAATAAGGGCAAACGAGGCCGACCCGCAGCCCGCCGCTCACGCGGCCCGGTCCGTACGGTCGAAGAACGGCTGCATCACATGCCAGTCCTCAGGCTGTTCGGCTATTCGCTCGGCGAAGAAGTCGGCAACTTGCTGGGTCATCCAGACCAGGCCCTCTCGTCCCGGCCGCGGCTCAACTGGTGAACCGAAGATGATCTTCATTCCGCAGGGAGTGTACTGCGATATCAGCGGGACGAGAGCCGCACCGCTGCGCCGGGCGACCACGGCCGGTCCTGCTGGCATGGTGATCGGCCGACCTCGCCATTCGACGGGCAATCCTCGGCCCTCGAGATCGCGATCCGCGAGCAGGCAGACCACCCGACCCCGCCGGACAGCCTCAACCAGCTTGGAGATGGCGGCAGGGTCTCGGTGAGACAGGACCTCCATCCCAAGTCGTTTCCTGAAGTGAAGGAACGCCTCGAAGGCGCCACCGCTGAGCTGCTCGGCAACGGTGGTGACCGGCAGTCGGGTGAGGCATGCCCAGGCGCCAGTGAGATCCCAGTTCCCGCTATGCGGCAGGGCGACCACGGCGCCTCGGGCAGCAACCGTTGCGCGGAACTGCCGCTCACCCTCGGTCAGGACACATCCGATCACCTTGCGCGGTGGCCACGATGGCAACGCGAGCACTTCGTAGAGGTTCCGCAGGTAGGAAGCGAGAGCCAGTCGAACAAGGTCATTTGTCGCCGGTCGACCCGTGGCAGCGCTCAAGTTGCGGCGCAAGGTGCGGACATGGATTCCGTCGTGCCGCAGCACCCGGTCACTGACCTTCAAAATGATCATGGTCACCAGCCGCTGCGGCATGGCTCCGGCCACCCGCCAGCCGATCGCATAGCCATAATGGATCGCCCGGTCACGCAGCGTCGACATCGGCCGCCTTGGCCTGACGGCGCACTTGGGCTATCCGCTGGCCCACAGTGATGATGCCTGCGAGTGCGAGAGCACTCACCACCACCTCAAGCAGGTACTGAACACCCAGGTCGGCGATGAAGGCGCCCACCAGGATGATCACCATTCGATCGGCGCGGGCTGCCAGCCCGCCGCTGCAGGTGAAGCCGAGGCTCTCGGCCCGGGCCTTGACGTAGGACGTCAGTTGGCCGAACACCAACGCGGTCAACGTGACACCGGCCCACAGCGTCGAGTTCTGCTGGTAGACGAAGAAAAGCAAGATTCCACCGAAAATTGCCGCGTCGCCCAACCGATCGGCGGTGGAATCCAGGAAGGCCCCCCACTTGGTTGCCGAGTTGGTGATCTTGGCCATCTGCCCGTCGAGCATGTCGGAAAACACGATCGGCGTCAGAATGAGCACACCCTGCCAGATCCAGCCCTGAGGGAAGCACACCAGCGCGGTAATCACGACCCCAGCCGTGCCCAGAACCGTCACCAGATCGGGCGAGACACCGGCCCGAACGAGAACCCGTGCAATGGGCGACAAGATTGCCGCCCAAGCATCTCGGAAGCGTTCCAACATCAGGCCGTCAACTCGCGCCAGGTGTCTCGGACAATCTCCCAGGTCTGGCCGAGAAGCTGCGGCAGCGCTTTCGTCTGGCCGATCACCGGAAGGAAGTTGGCGTCGCCGGTCCACCTGGGAACGACGTGTTGGTGTAGGTGAGCCGCAATCCCAGCACCGGCCGCTGCACCCTGGTTGATGCCGAGATTGAAGCCGTCGGGCTGGCTGGCAGTGCGGATAACCAACATGGCCTGCTGGGTGAGGTGTGCGAGCTCCAGCGATTCGGGGTCGGTCAGCTCCGTGTAGTCGGCAATGTGCCGGTAGGGGCAGATGAGCAAGTGACCCGGCGAGTACGGATACAGGTTGAGCACGACATAGCCCAGCCTGGCTCGATGCACGATGAGGCCGTCTCGGTCAGTTCTGTCCGGAATGGTGCAGAACGGGCAGACCAATGCTTCGGTGGACGCCGGCTTGTTCTCACCTTGGATGTACACCATTCGATGCGGCGTCCAGAGTCGCTGGAACCCATCTGGAGTGCCGGGACGGGCATTCGCGTCCTCGACCTCGTCCACCGCACTCCTTCTTGCTCGACTGGTCAGACCTCAGCACCCTATGTGCTGCTCAGAGTGTTTCGGCCTCAAACCTGACGTCGAGAAGCAATTGCTTCGGTGATTTCAGTGATCGCCGAGTGGATAGGGACACCGTTCTTCTGGCTTCGGTCCCGATACCGGAAAGACACTGCGCCAGCCGCCGCGTCCTGGCCCCCGGCTATCAAAACGAAGGGCACCTTCTCCTTCTCGGCGTTGCGGATCTTCTTCTGCATTCGGTCATCGGAGGTGTCGATCTCGACCCGTACACCGGCCTTGTTCAAGTGCTCTGCAAACCCCAAGAGATAGTCGTTGTACTCGCTCGCAACTGGGATGCCAACGACCTGAACCGGCGCCAGCCAGGGCGGGAATGCACCCGCGTAATGCTCGGTCAGCACAGCGAGGAATCGCTCGATCGAGCCGAACAATGCTCGATGGATCATCACCGGCCGCTGCCGCGCTCCGTCCGCCGCCGTGTATTCCAGGCCGAACCGGTCCGGCAGCATCAGGTCCACCTGGATAGTTGAGACCTGCCAGCTGCGCCCGATCGCGTCCCGAGCCTGGACGGAGATCTTCGGGGCATAGAAGGCGGCGCCTCCAGGGTCCAGCACGAGCTCAAGTCCCGATGCGTCGGCTGCCTCGCGGAGGGCCAGGGTGGCTCGCTCCCAGTCCTCCTCGCTGCCAATTGATTTTTCGGGGTCGCGGGTGGAGAGCTCGAGGTAGAAGTCGGTCAGACCGTAGTCGGCAAGCAGGTCCAGCACGAACTGCAGCAGCGAGCGGATCTCACCGTGCAGCTGGTCCAAGGTGCAGTAGATATGAGCATCGTCCTGGGTCATCCCGCGGACCCGCGTCAGCCCGTGCACCACTCCGGAGAGCTCGTAGCGATATACCGCACCGAACTCGAACAGCCGAAGCGGCAGCTCACGATAAGAGCGCCCGCGGCTGCGGTAGATCAAGTTGTGCATCGGGCAGTTCATCGGCTTGAGGTAGTAATCCTGGCCGGGCTTGTGAACGGTGCCGTCGGGCTCTATTTCAGCGTCGAGGTGCATGGCCGGGAACATGCCCTCGGTGTACCAAGCCAGGTGACCGGAGATCTCGAACAGTTGCGCCTTGCTGATGTGGGGGGTATTGACGAACTCGTACCCCGCCTCCAGGTGGCGCTGGCGGCTGTAGTCCTCCATGATCTTGCGAAGGATTCCGCCCTTGGGATGAAAAACCGCCAATCCGGAGCCGATCTCGTCGGGGAATGAGAACAGGTCCAACTCGGCGCCGAGCTTGCGATGATCGCGCTTGGCCGCCTCTTCCAGCCGGGTTTGATAGGCCCGAAGTTCCTCTCGGCTGGGCCAAGCGGTGCCGTACAGCCGTTGCAGTTGGTTGTTCTGTTGATTACCACGCCAGTAGGCGGCTGAGTTGCGGGTCAGCGCGAAGGCGGGGATGTAGCCCGTGTGGGGTAGATGCGGTCCACGGCAGAGGTCTTTCCAGGCAACCGAATCATCCCGCCGGAGATTGTCGTAGATGGTGAGCTCTCCCGCGCCGACCTCCACGGCGGCGGCGTCGCCGGATCCATCACTTTGACCATAGGCAGTTGGAGCAGCCGAACCCTTGTCTGCAATCAGCTCGAGCTTGTACGGCTCGTGCGCCAGCTCCTGGCGCGCCTGTTCATCTGACACGGATCGCCGGCGGAATCGCTGGCGTTCCTTGATGATCTTGGTCATCTCGCGCTCTAGCTCTCGAAGATCATCGGGAGTGAACGGCTCGGCGACGTCGAAGTCGTAATAGAAACCGTCGGTGATCGGCGGCCCGATTCCCAACTTCGCATTGGGATGGATCGATTGCACAGCCTGAGCCGCAACATGGGCGGTTGAGTGCCTGAGAATGTTCAACCCGTCTGGACTGTTGATTTTGACAGGTTCGACGACGTCATCGGGCTCCAGCGGTAAGTGCAGATCGCGCAGCTTGTCATTGACACGCACGGCGACGATGGTGCGATCATCCCCGAACAGGTCCAGCCCAGTGGTCGTGGTGTCGGTCACGCGCTGCTCTCGGGTGTTGTCCGAGGCAATGGTGATCGACATGCTGGACACGGTCTACTCCTCCTCATCGCAGCGGCGAGGCTCCTACGAACCTTCGTTGGCCTCGAGTAACACTAGACCGCGCGCGGCAGACTCACCCCCGGATTACCGGCCCGAAGCCCGCCTGAGTAGTCGAACTCGCCCCAAAGCCAGTACGCTGGCCGCCATTCGGGGCGCCGCGTGGCTCGACTGGCTTGTAATCTTGCGAAGCGCCTGATGGTTCTTGAGCTATCGTTTTACGACCAACAGATCCCGGGCGATTGGCGCAGTGGTAGCGCGC